>TARA_R110002126_G_scaffold44590_3_pt1 | contig 13323 bp, 8 predicted proteins | sample TARA_R110002126 | Tara Oceans TARA_R110002126 (sample SAMEA4397536) | marine metagenome | biome: Polar Biome; feature: [DCM] deep chlorophyll maximum layer (ENVO:01000326); material: water (ENVO:00002006), including particulate matter (ENVO:01000060) such as... | depth 30 m
CGATGGTTTCCGCGCGAACAGGGGCGGAGACCGCCAAAACCGCGGCGGTGACGGCAATGATGTTCAGGAAGCGGCGGATCATGTCACTGTTCTCCATTGGGCTGGCCGAGCTCGAAATCGGTACGGTGCTGAAGAGACGGGTTTCCGGCTTCATGAACAAGCGCGCCGTCTATGAAGACTTTTTCGGCAATGGCGTAGACACTGAAAGGATTGCTGCTCCACAGAACAACGTCGGCCATCTTTCCAGGTTCAAGGGTGCCGGTGCGGTCATCGACACCCATGATTTTTGCAGGATTGGCGGTGAACCACTTGATGGCCTCCGCTTCGGAGATGTCGATGCCTGCTCTGCGCCCGGCGGCGAGGGCGATGGCGCTCTCCACATTGAGACGTTGGATCATCCGCTGCTCATCGGAATGGATTGCAACACAGGCACCGGCCTTGGACAGGATCGCTGCATTCTCTTCAATTGCGTCATAGGCTTCCATCTTGAAGCCCCAACGGGTTGCCCAGGTCGCAACGCAGATGTCGTTTTCGGCCAGAAGCTCAGCAATCTTGTAGGATTCCACCGCATGATGGAAGGCGCGGATCTTATATCCGAATTCGGAGGCGACATCCATCATCACCGCCATCTCATCGGCGCGATAGCAGTGGTTCTGGACGAGAATCTCGCCCTTGAGAACACCGGAGAGTGTTTCCATCGCAAGATCGCGTTTCGGAGCATCCGCTTTTTCGCCGCGCGCGAGTTTCTTCTCATATTGATCCCATTTTCGGGCATATTCACCGGCGTCAATCCAGCTGCGACGAAAGCCTGCCACGTTGCCCATGCGGGTTGCGGGCGCGCGGCCGCGGCTGCCGTAACGGCCCTTCGGATTCTCGCCGCACGCCATCTTCAGCGTATAGGGTGCATCAGGAAATTTCATTGCCTGCATCGTGACGGCAGGAACGTTTTTGACCGTTACTCCGCGACCCCCGAACAGATTGGCGGATCCCGGAAGGATGAGCAGGCTGGTAACACCGCCAGCGCGTGCTTTGGTAAACACCGGATCCTGCGGCCAAAGCGAATGTTCCGCCCAGACATGCGCGGTATAAGGATCGATATTCTCGTTCCCGTCGGCGTGCCCCTGGACGCCGGGTGCAGGAAAGACACCGAGATGTGAATGGGAATCGATGACGCCCGGCGTCACCCATTTTCCGGTCCCGTCGATGACGGTAGCGTTAGCGGGTGGCGTGACATTTGTGCCAACAGCGACAATCGTGCCTTGATCCATGACGATTGTACCATTTTCGATCAGGTTTCCCGTCGCGGTCAGAATGGATGCATTGACGATCGCGGTGGTGGTAGATGGCAAGGGCGTGTAGGTGCTGGGAAAGGGCGCAGCGACCGCGCTTGTGGGCGCTGCAGGCGATATGTCGCCGCCGGGGGTGGCCATCGGTGCGGTGGCACAGCCCGCTAACAGCGCGAGCGACGCGCAGAGCAGGCTGGCCCTCCCGATATTGCGCCGCGATGACTGATGATAGGTTTCCGTGGGCTGGCTTGTCATGTTGTCACCTTAGTTCGGATCTGTGGAGAGCTGTATTCTGCGGCCACCCCGCTTTATGCGGAGTGGCCGAGAGCCAGGAGGTCAGAAGGTTTTGCTGACATTTACATACCAGTAACGCGGCAATGGGGAATGGAGCGACCCGTCGTAACCCAAGGCACTGGAATCCCTGGGCGGTTGCGCATTGGTTATATTGCGCGCGCCAACCCGGAACCTTGTGCCATCAAGGGCCCCATCTTCGAATTCATACTGAACATAGAGGCTGGCGGTGGTGTATGCTTTAAGCAACAGGTTCTGGGCGCTGGCGTCGTCGGATGTGATATCATCATCAATGACGCTGCCGACATAACGGACCGATGCTCCGGCGGTGAACTGGCCCAGATTCCATGTCAGGGAGCCGGTAGCGCGCCATTTCGGGAAACCGTCATCGCGAATCTGATTGGCGGATTCGGGGATGATCGTGCCGCTATCGATCACTCCCGCATCTCGAGCGTCAATCAGCGCCTGAATATCTGGCGAAACGTCGCGAAAATATTCCAGCAGATAGGCCACGTTGGCACGGAATCTGAAGCTGCCGATACCGGTATCGTGCAGTCCCATATCGAGGCCAAAATCTATGCCCCGGACTTTCTGCGGTTCGAGGTTGCGATACTGGTCGTCAACATATTGAACCACGCCGACGGGATCAAGGCCGGTGCCAGCGAACAAATCAATATCATCCTGCGTCACCGGGCGGCGGACCACAGCAGGATTGCTGGATCCCTGCAAGCGAGCCAGATAATCAAGGATCAGCGCATTGCCTTCACCAAACACGCCGACGATGCCTTTCTGCTTAACCTGCCAATAATCTGCAGTGAAGGTCGTGCGCAGATTGCCTGAGTTGAGAAATTCTGGCTGAAGCACGGTGCCGACCGTGAACGTGGTTGAGGTTTCGGGTTTCAGGTCGGGATTTCCGACGCGCCGGCCAGTAGTCGCGAAGCGATAGGGCAGACCTCCAGAACTGCACGGGCTGAAGCTGGTGATAGCCCCCGACCGCAAGCCGGCCTCGCAACGAATCCAGTCGGTGCGGGTATTACCACGCTCGACGACTCCCGTGTTGGTCTGCTCCAGATTCGGGGCGCGAAAGCCTTGCGCCCAAGAGCCACGGATGCGCCATCCTTCGAACAAATCCCATGCAGCAGCCACCTTCGGCTTGGCAATGCTGCCGAAATCCGAATAATGTTCATAGCGTCCGGCAATCTGCAGATCGAAGCTGCGGATCAGCGGCACTTCCATGTCCGGAGAAATCAATGGTATGGCAAGTTCCGTGAACGCAGCAAACACAGTGCGTGACCCCCGCGCGTCGGGAGTGGGGCTGACTCCGTAAAGCGCGCTGGGTTGCACCTCTCCGGTTACCGTGTCGGTCCAGGTGATCGTGCCATCGACAAGATCACTGCGATTCTCAAAATAGGAATCGCGGCGTAGTTCGGCGCCGAACGCAATGCCGACATCGCCTGCCGGCAATGCAAGCAGATCGGGCCGGGATGCGCGGAAATCCCATTGTGCGAGCGTGGAGCGGCCCGCCCGCACCGCATCGACGCGAATTGCATCGAGCGCAGCCTGGTTGCTGGGCGTTGTATCAAGCCCTGTCGGATCAGCCGGGTTGCCGCCGTTGAACGGGTTGTAAGCATCGGGTGTCGACAGCGCCAGATTTTCCTGCAGCGCGATAGCGCTGATCCCGTTTTGCTGGTCACGCACAGTGGCCTTGGAATAAAGCAGGGCGCTTTCCCAGTCGAAACCCAAGGCTTCGCCGCGCAGTCCGCCAAGTATGCGGAACTGTTTGTTGGTGACATTGACAATACTCGGCCCAAGGTCGGTGAAGCGATAGCTGGTAATCGTTACGGGCAGGCCTTCGATGGGTGCATCGATGCCGGGCAGGCGGTTGGGATTGACGGTGCCATCGGCAAAGGTGACCGGGCCAAAGGGGTTCCAGTAATTCGACGCCGGTACCGACATCCGGATCGAACCGATGGTGAATTGGCCATCCTGCACGCTGCGGGTTTTTGCCTGGTAATAGCCCGCCTCACCGAACAGGGTGAGGTTGTCGGTAAGATCGTAGTGGGCGTTCCCAAAGACGTTGATCCGATCAAGTTCCGGCTGGATTGAAATCGGGTAATTCGCCAGAAAATCCCACCGCGTGTTGCGATCTGCGCCGGTGGTCGACCGGTTGCCATTGTCGATACAGATGCCGTTGGCCAGCACAGCCGAACATCCACCATTGGCGGTTGGCTGGATCGAAAATGTACCGCCACCCGTAGTGATGTCGGTTGCACCCTGACGTACACGCACTCCGCCTACGGTGGTGAAATTGCCCCACGGCGCCTGAGTGCTTCTGTTATCAAGACTGTCATCGCCTTCAAAGACGGTGCCAAGGAAAGGCTCGTCGAAACGGCGATCGGCCGAGCGGGTCCAGTCCAGATCATTCGATGTCAGCGCATCGCGATGGATGTAATTGAACAAGACCGAGATATTGCCGCGTGACTGGGCGAAATCGGTGCCGAGATAGCCTGAACCGCTATATTCGCGCATGTCGGTACCTTCTGCGCCGCCATATTGCATGCTCAGGGCACCGCCGTTGATATTGTCGCGCAGAATTGTGTTGACCACGCCGGCCACTGCATCGGTTCCGTAAAGCGCTGCCGCGCCATCGCGCAGGACTTCCACCCGCTGTATACCGAAAACGGGGATTGAGTTGGAGTTATAGGTGATCACGGGGGCCAGCGACGCGCTCGCCTGGCTGCTGGGATGCTGAACAAGGCGGCGGCCATTGATCAGAACCAATGTATTGCCGACGCCGAGACCGCGCAGATCGATTGATCCGACATCGCCGCGCGCGAAATTGCTGCTGACCTGTCCGCTGGTGGAGTTGAACGTCTGGTCGCCCATTTGCGGGATGGAGGCCAGCAATTCGTCGCCCGAAACAGCGCCGATCGCCGCTATTTCTTCGGTGTTTACGACGGTCACGGGCAGTGCCTCGGTAATCTTGGAGCCAGCGATACGGCTGCCCGTTACAACGATCGCCGGCGGGCTCTCCACTTCACCGGTCGCGTCCGGAGCCGTTGTTTCCTGTGCGAATGCGACCTGTGCCGCCGCCAGGGAAAGTATTGATGTCGCCGCGAGCGTGCTAACCCGTGATATAACGGAAAACTTCGTCATTATTGAAACCCCCATATGGTACTATATTGATAAATGCGGATCGTTGCGCCCGCTTCGTGTTTCCTTCCTGCTTCGTTCCCCTAGACGTAGATGTGTGACATATCCACACACCCAATCATCAAATCATGAAATTATAATACGCCTGCCTTCCACAAGACTGGATCGGTCGGCACATCAGGACTTCAGCTCCACAATCGCGTCCACCTCGACGGCAAAGTTGAGAGGCAGGCGATAGACGCCCACGGCCGAACGGGCATGCCGTCCTGCTTCTCCGAATGCCGCCACGATCAAGTCTGAGCAACCATTGATGACAGCGGGAATTTCCGAGAAATCGGGCCCGGCCTGCACAAAACCGCCCAGACGCAATATGCACGAGACCCGGTCGAGATCGCCGTCGGCTGCCTGCCTGATCTGCGCAATGAGGTTGATGGCGCACAGCCGCGCGGCGGCGACGCCTTGCTCCAGCGTGCAGTCCACGCCGACGACGCCCTTGATCCCGCCCGATGCATCATTGGACAGCTGTCCGGAAACATGGATGATCCGCCCCGATCGGGTGGTGGACACATAATTGGCGACCGGTGCGGCGGTTTCGGGAAGCTGTATTCCCAGTCTTTCAAGGCGTGCTTCGACATTTGACATATTCATTCCTTTGGTGTTGGTGGCGTTGGTTGAAATTCAGCCGTGCCGGCTTGCGGATAAGCGGTTCGGATCAGCCGGACGCTCAGATCATAGGACGCGATGGACCGTCAGTTCCGCATCTCCCATTGATTATCTGGTGGGGTTTCGGTTCTGCTCCGCGTCTTTAAGCTTAGGGCCATAGCTTTCTTCGGGAGATATTAGAGTGAAATCACTAGTGCAGGCGTTCGCTGTCACATTGTTGTTTCTGATGGGTGTGAACGGGGTGGATGAGGCCGCACGGGCGGAAACGCCGTCGCGCATCGTAGCCATCACCGGGGCAATGATCTTCGATGCGACTGGCAAGGCGCCCTATCGCGGCACGGTCATCATCCGGAACGATCGGATTGTCGATGTTGGCCCCGAGGTGAAGGCGCCGGCCGGGGCTCAGGTCGTAAATGCCGATGGCAACGCCTTGCTCCCCGGCTTTTTCGATGTTCACACCCATTGGGGGCCAAGCGGTACGCCCGGCACCATTCCTCAGATCGCAAACCGTTACGTCGCCTCGGGGGTCACGACGGTAAACGATTTTCACCAGCAGCCGGAATCCTTCGCTCCTCGCCGCGCGTGGCTTGCCAATCTTGTTGCGCCGCATGTCAATTTCATTGCGCGGACCAGTACGCCGAACGGCCATGGGGCCGACTGGGGTGATGCCAACACCACCAAATGGATCGCAACGCCCGAGGCGGCGCGGCGCGAGATTCAGGCGCTGCAGCCCTATCATCCTGATCACATCAAGGCTTTCGCTGATGGCTGGCGCTACGGCACATCGCCCGAAGAAACTTCGATGAACCTCGAAACGCTGAGCGCCCTCGCCGACGAGGCTCACAAATATGGGCAGCGAGTGCTGTCTCACACCGTGACCGTGGAACGCGGCAAGATCGCCGCGCGCGCCGGAGTGGATGTGATCGCGCACAGTCTTCAGGACCGCCAGATCGACGCAGAGGGAATCGCGCTGATCAAACAGGCGGGCACATATTATGCGCCCACGCTGGCCATTTATGCACCGGTCAAGCCGGGCGCCACGGAAACTCCCGACATGACCCATCCAGCGGTGCAGCACCGATTCCGCAAATATGGCTTTGCTGAGTATAATGTGAAAGCCCTCCATGATGCCGGTGTACCGATCGCGCTTGGCACCGATGCCGGGATTGGAGATGCCCAGCACGGCACATCCACCCTGCAGGAGATGGAGCTGCTGGTAGATGCGGGCCTCAGCTCCGCGGAAGCCCTGCTCGCCGGAACGATCAACAGCGCAAGAGCACTAGGCATTGATGCGGACCGGGGCACCATTGAACAGGGCAAGCGGGCCGACCTCGTCTTGATCAACGGGACGCCCTGGAAGGACATTGCAGATGTTCACAAGATCGACCGCGTCTTCATCGATGGTCAGCTGGTCTTTGGGCCCGGCGCCAGCCGGCCATCCGCCAATCAGCGCACCAGCCTTGAGTCCGCTCCGGCTGCTGTGCTGATCGACGATTTCACGAGGACCGACGGCCGGTCGAGCCTCGACACGCTCCGTCTCGCCGATATGGACGGCGGTGGTGACCGGTCCGTGGTGGTCATGAACCTTGTCCCGCGCGGCGAAGGCGATCAGGCGCTGCTGGTCACGGCCCGGATGGCGCAGAAGGAAACGCCCAGCGGGGGAGTCATCATTCCGCTCAGCCGTGGTTCGGTGCAGCCGGTTGATGCCAGCAAGTTCAGCGGCATCCGCCTCGAATTGCGCGGCGAGGGCCGATATCTGATAATGATCAATACGCTGAACGGTGTCTGGCGCGCCGATGTTGAGGCGGGAGCAGAGTGGAAGAATATTGAACTTCCTTTCTCCGCGTTCGAGAAGGTGAAGCGCTCAGGCGAAACCACCGCATCTTGGCGCGGGGACGATCTGCTCCAGATCGGTCTGAAAGGCCAGCGTCCGGCAGGAGCGACGATGTGGGCCGAATTGGACAATGTTCGCTTCTACTGAAGTGGCAATGGGGCCGCCGCTGCCTGATCAATGCCGGGACGAAAATGAAGGTGCCTCGTATTAAGTCTGCACCCTTCGCTGATCAATCGCCGGTAAGGACCGATTGCCGCCTCATGGATCATATCGATCAATATGGCTCAACCCCGCTGATCGCTCGATTGAAATTTACCATCCTTATTTCAATTTTAGAACGGAGCAAGACGGTAACATATTGAAATTATGGTGAGCCCTGCTGGGTTCGAACCAGCGACCTACTGATTAAAAGTTTTTTTAAGCCGATTTTCTGATGTCCCACATTTTCTCTAAACATCTGATTTAATTATATAATTGAGAAATAATGTTCTTGATATGTTCCAAATAATCCCATAGTATCCTCTCGAAACGCTACCCGGGTAGCACGTTTTTCAGAGGACAAAATGCCAAATCAAATAAAGCTTACTGATGCTAAATTGAAAGCAGTGAAAGCACCATCGCGAGGACGAGTGGAGCTCGCAGATAGTGATTGCGTGGGATTGCGCTTTGTAAAAGGATCGACAGGTAAATGTCGTTGGATTGTTCGAAAACGGGTTGCTGGAAAGTTTAGAAAGATCACTCTGGGAGACTATCCCGGGATTGGTCTGGCCCAGGCTAGGCAGAAAGCGCTCCAGGCTTGCGCTGACATTGAGAGCGGTCGAAAGGTAGCGAAACCTGATAAAAGATCGAACAAAACGGTTTCAGCATTGTGGAACACTTATGATCAGCAGCGTGTTGAGAACAAGCGATCTGCAAAGGAAATAAGGCGCATATTCAATAAGTACGTTTTACCGGAGCTTGGCGGTCGTCCGGTGGACGCCATAACGCGCACGGATGTTACTCGGTTAATTGATGGCATCGCTTATGGCGAGCGTCCTGCGCCGGTAATGGCCCGTCTTGTTGCTGCGCAAATGTCAGTGTTTTTCAATTGGGTTTTACCACGAATAGAAACTCTAGCGTACAACCCAGTAACAGCAGCAAGCAGACCACCAGCACCGAAACCTCGTGATCGGGTTTTGTCGAATGAAGAATTGAAAAGCCTTTGGAAGGCTATTGAAAATCAGCCATTTCCTTGGCAGCATAGTTTGAAACTCATGCTGTTCACCGCTGCACGGCGAAGCGAGGTATTTGGAGCTGAACGTGCAGAGTTTGATTTAGAAGAAAAAGTCTGGAACTTACCAGCGTCGAGCGCAAAAAATAGCAACGCTGTAATCATTCCACTTTCCGTCGAAGCTTGCCATGTCATTTCAGGTTGCCCGGTTACTGATGGTAGCAGCAAGCTGTTTCCTTCGGCGACAAATCCAAAAACTAGTGCGTCAGGTATATCCAAATTGTTGCGACGGTTGAGGGCCGACATTCAATCTGATTTGCAACGTCCGGTTCTGCATTGGACCTTACATGACATCCGGCGGACTGTTGCTACAAACCTGCAGCGGTTGGGAGTAAGGCTAGAAGTGACCGAAGCAATTCTCAACCACATCAGCGGTTCTCAGGCTGGGATTGTCAAGGTTTACCAACGATATAACTGGATGGATGAAAAACGCGAGGCGTTGCAACTTTGGTCTGATGATCTTGTTCGTATCTGTGACTGCAGCACACAGTAAGCTATTTGGTATCCCCAACCCAATCAACCGTGATCGAATCCACTCCAGTTTTTACGCCCTCAACCAAAATAATGCGATTATCTTCGGGAATTTCGATATCCTGTAAATCCAGTTTCCATACACTTTCATCATCACATTGCAGGACGTAACGCCGGTCCCCTTTGATGAGTTTTCCAGTGAGCCGTAGACGGTTTGAGTTTGAATGGTTCATGATTGAGCGTTCTCTGTCCTACAGTCGTGATTCTGTCCAGCGCGCAAGGACCTTCTTTACGTAATACCGAGTTTCCCGGTATCGGGGAATGCCTTTGGCTTTCAGCACAGCGTTAGGTCCGGCATTATATGCTGCCAGCGCCAAGTGGATTGCGCCGAACTTATCCAGCATTTGTTTTAGATACCGTGCTCCCCCGTCAATATTGGTTGAAGGATCAAACCGGTTTTTAACGCCAAGATCAGACGCGGTTCCAGGCATCAACTGCGTCAGTCCGCCAGCACCTGCTGGACTAACAGCCATAGGATTGTAACGCGATTCCTGCCAAATTAGAGCATCGAGTAACCCAAAGGGTAGGGCGTGTTTCCTTTCGGCTGCCCTAATGGAGCTTAGGTAAATAGACCGCCTGAAAGAGGCCGTTCTGCTGAGCCGAGTAGGTTTTTTCTTTTGTAGATTGTTTCTGGCACCGTCATGAACTGCCGATGCCTTGGAGACAGGTTGTAATGGTCTTTCTGGCTGCCAAATTCCATGTTGGAACAGCTGAAACGTTGAATTTCCACCTGTCTGCTGATTCCCAAGTTCCGTTACAGGAGCGCTATTGTTTTCCTGTAAACTCACGTCCTGTGCCCATGCCACGCTTGAGCACAACGTAATCGTAAACAGTCCCATTGATAGCATCTTTGCCAAAATTCATCTCCATTTTGCATCGAATCGAATGAGAACATAAATAGAACATATAGCTGTAGGAAAGCGTTTTCTTACGTGTTGAAGAGGGGAGGCTGCCGGGAAGGGGAGAACTGGCGCAGATGCAAGGAACTCCTAAATGTCCCGTAACGTCCTAACTAATCCCACATCATACCTCGAGAATACTGCCAGACAGATTTGTGAAAAATTTTCTGGCTATTGGAAAAATGATAAAGGGATGTGCTGCTGCCCGGCACATGACGATAATACGCCATCACTTGGTGTCAGTATTGGCCGAAACGCGATTCTCTTCCACTGTTTTGCAGGCTGTCCGCAGAAAGACGTGATTGCGGGTTTTGAGCGCCAAGGTGTGACTGCGCGCAGTCTGTTCAGCGGAAGTTCGGTTTCAATTCCCGCAGCTAGTCCCAAAGAGCTAAAACCGAGCGTCAATGCACAGCGGCTCTGGCGGCAGGCTCAGCGCCTGCAAGGAACTATTGCGCAGACTTATCTCAAAAAGCGTTTAGTCAATATGACTTCCCTCGAATTACGCTTTCTTGACCGCACGCCTCTTGGTCCCAAAGGCCATGTCCGCTTCTTGCCAGCGATGTTGGCAGCGGTGCGCACAGATGCGTATATTATGGCCATTCACCGGACTTTCCTGCTTCCCGATGGTTCAGGCCAGGCTGATTTCATCAAACCCAAACGCGCGCTCGGATCGCTCGGCACCGGGGCTGTGCGCCTTCTTCCGCCCAAAGATGGTGTTCTGGGGTTGGCGGAAGGCACAGAAAGCGCAATGTCCGCAACCCAGCTTACCGGCATTCCGATCTGGGCAACATTGGGCAATGAGCGCTTCGGTATCGTCACCATCCCCGAAAGCGTGAAACAGCTCTATCTCTTCGTAGATCATGACGCTGGCGGTGACCTTGCCGAAGCCAAGGCCCGTGAACATTTCCAGATGCCCGGTCGGTCCATTGTAGCGCGCCGGCCCGGTCGGCGCGGCGATGACTGGAATAATGAGTTGTTTCGAGCAAACGCAGCTTCCACCTAACCCGGTCCACCTTTGACCCAGAGGAAAGGGGGCTTTTCCCTGTTTGCGCACGAGATGGCCGTCTGAGGTCTGTCCGTGCCTAACGGAGGAAAACCATCATGACTCTACAAAACGCACAGCTTCAACTCGACGATACACCGGATCTGGCAAGCGAAACAGTAATCAAGGCCGCTCATGACATAGCAGGTCACCTAGGAGCAGGCTCCCAAGTCACACGAAAAGATATCAATGCCATTTTCCAAAAACTCACCGGAAACGGCGATGCAGCAGATGGTTGGTCGGTAAAAATGACCGGCTGCGCCATCGAGCTGGCTGAGCTGCTATGGCTTCGCGAACATTCCGGAATCACGCTAGATTCCGATTTTGCTGAAACCGACAAATGCTTCGAAATTCTGGAGCAAGCTCTTCCCCCACAACATAACCGGCATGATGACCAGATTTCCCTCCAGCAATTTTCGACACCCGCTCGGCTTGCATGGGTAATGGCCCTGGCAGCGGGCATAAAGCCCGAAGATATCGTACTCGAGCCATCTGCGGGAACGGGAACTCTCGCCATTTGGCCGCATCTTGTCGGCGCGAAGCTAATCTTCAATGAGATCGACGACCTGCGCAGTGCGTGTCTAAGCGAGCTGTTTCCGGGCGCTCCGACCTTCTCACACGATGGCGAGCTGATCAACGAGTTGCTTCCGTCGCGCCACAATCCAAATCTCGCCCTTATGAATCCGCCATTTGCGCGCAGTGCCGAACGCGGGAAAGACGGTCGTTCAGCCCTGCGGCACTTGCGCTCTGCCTGGCGGCGTTTGGCGGCAGGCGGCCGGCTTGTTGCGATCATGCCCGAAGGCTTTAGCGCAGCCGAATTTGCCAAAAACGAACTTGGATCATGTGCACTTCGTCTTGATGCGCGCATCACGCGATCTTTTGCGCGCAGGGGAACCGGCATTACCGTGCGTCTGGTGGTATTAGACAAAATTGCTTCCGAGCAATGCGTAGAGCCAATCGACATCGACGATTTTGAAGGTTTGTACGACGCCTGCTGCGCTTTGCCCGAGCGCGCCGCCTCAAAATCCAATGCGCAAACTTCCAGACCCAAAGCAAAGCCACTCGCGCTTGTGTCGAGCTACCGTTCGAAACGCCCGGTCGCGCCAGTTTTAAAATCCTCACCAGACACGCAAATATCCGAAAAGCTCATCTTTGAAGTTCTCGACTCTGCGGCACCAACGCCAGAGCAAAAAGGCATTTATCTAGCCTACCGGCCAAGCCGGATAACAATCGACAATGCTCCCGTTCATCCGACCCCGCTGGTGGAATCGGTCGCGATGGGGTCTGTTGCCGCGCCGGTCCCGCAGCATCAGCCGGTGGTTCCAGCAGACTGGCGGAAGAACCAGCTTCTTTCCGATGCGCAGTGCGAAATGCTCATCTATGCGGTGAATGCCTTCGCCCGCGATTTGCCCGGAACTTACAGGGCCATCAACGAAGGCTCGGGGCTGGAACCGTCGGACGAGGGTTTTCGTTATAGGACTGGCTTCTTCCTCGGAGACGGAACCGGCGCGGGCAAGGGCCGCGAGATTGCCAGCGTCATCATGGACCGATGGCTGCAGGGCCATTGCCGCCATATCTGGATTAGCAAGAACGAGACCTTGCTCGAGGACGCCCGCCGCGACTGGTCAGCGCTCGGCGGCCTGCCGCTTGATATCCAGTCGCTTTCGAGCTGGAAGCTGGGAAGGCCGATTTCGATGTCTGAAGGCATTTTGTTCGTCGCTTATCCAACGCTGCGGTCGGGCCGGATGGATACGACAAGGCTTGCTCAAATATTGGAATGGGCAGGGGAGGAATTTGATGGCGTGATTGCTTTTGATGAAGCCCATGCAATGGCCAATGCGCTGGGGGGAACGGGAAGCCGCGGCAAGGTCAAAGGATCCGAGCAGGGCATAGCTGGTCTGCGTCTTCAAAATCTTCTGCCCCGCGCGCGGGTTTTATATGCATCAGCAACCGGCGCATCGGATATTGCCAACCTTGGCTATGCGGCACGCCTTGGTCTCTGGGGTCCGGAAACCGCCTTTCCAAATTATGACAAGTTTCTAAGCGATATCCGCGCGGGCGGTATTTCTGCGATGGAACTGGTCGTGCGCGATCTGAAATCCCAAGGGCTTTATCTCGCCCGCGCCTTGTCCTTTGCGGGCGTTGAATATGAGCTTCTCGAACATGAACTGACTAAGGAACAAATATCGGTATACGATAGCTATGCCGGGGCCTGGGCGATTATTCACAAAAATCTCGAGGCTGCGCTCGAAGCCACGCGGATCGTCGATGAAGATAGCGGTGATACGCTTAACCGAAATGCAAAGGCGGCGGCGCTTTCGATATTCGAGGGTACCAAGCAGCGTTTCTTCGCG
>TARA_R110002126_G_scaffold11885_2_pt1 | contig 13313 bp, 27 predicted proteins | sample TARA_R110002126 | Tara Oceans TARA_R110002126 (sample SAMEA4397536) | marine metagenome | biome: Polar Biome; feature: [DCM] deep chlorophyll maximum layer (ENVO:01000326); material: water (ENVO:00002006), including particulate matter (ENVO:01000060) such as... | depth 30 m
TAACACTTTACTTGGGTCTGGAGCCTTCTCTGTCGGTTCAGGCCGCCAACTTATTGCTAACATCCTCATGGCATCTGCGGGGTGACTTGTCCAATCGTGCTTGGGCGTTTGCCTAAAAGCCTTTTTGTCCTCATCGTACTCACGCTGATACTGTCTCAACGCCTCTATGCCATCTGCGCATTTCTCTGCATCAAACCAACATCTAGGCAATGCTGTACGCACCGCTTGAATACCCTCTTGGACACTTAAACTCGGCACGATAGCCAAGTTGTTAATGCCCAAATGCGCTGCCATTTGCTCAATTACTGACTTACCACCGCTTGCCAAAGTCCTTGCCCTTGCATCATGCGGCAGGTAGTGCTTTCCGTAATTGTAGGGTTTTTCTTTGATTTTTGATACAAATTCTTCAATTGTTCCACCAGAAAGGGCAAAAAAATCAACAATGTGAATTTCCCCGCCAATGACTTGATACCACCAAATCGCTGTGTCATCGGTGTGGCCTAAGTCCCAAGCCGTGTGTGTTTTGACCTCAATTTGGTTCTCAACCTTGGTGATGCGCCCGTCTTCGGTCAGTTTGCGCATCTCAATGCCCCATATTGCACCAACGATTGCCGCCTCAAAGCTGCACTCATATTCTTGGAGATACTGATCTTCAGCCAGTTGCGCCTGTGCCGCTTGTAACTCAGATTCGGGCAATAGTTTAGATTTACTGGCGGGAAGGGATAGAGTGAACCATTCCTTTGGCAGTTTTCGGCTTGTCTCGTAGATGTCCCAAAACTGATTCTTACCTTTTGGCGTACCACCAAAGACGCACCAACCCTGTTTGTCTGATAGTGCTGGCCTCACTACATTGCCCCAAACGCTAGGTTTAAAGTCACCATATTCGTCAAGGTAAAGGCCATCAAAACCTAATCCACGCATGGCATCGGCATTGTCAGCCCCAAATAGCCTGATCTTTGCACCATTGAGCAATTCAATGATTAGGTCGGCTTCGTTGCTTGATTTGGCTATTGGACGGGAAAAATATTTAAGGTAGTCCCACGCCACGCTTTTGGCCTGGCTCCTATAGGGGGCAACATACCCAAACAAGGGCATGGGGCTTTTACAAGTAATTGCCGCCCTGATGATGTCATTGATTGCCGCAACAGTCTTGCCCGCCCTTCGGTGAGCCACCAAACAAGCCCATCTCTCGGTTCTAGCGTGAAACTCCCTGAACTGCTTTCTAGGGCTATACGGGATTTCTATGATTCCGCTTGCCATTTGATAACCATTTCTTGAGGGCCACCGTCTGCGCCTGTGACTTCTGAACGTGCCAACTTTGGTACATGGTACTCAACAACGCTTTGGAACATCTCAAACGCCTTTGCGGGGTTTGGTTTTATGTCGTTCAAAGGGTCACCCTCTGCAACAGCATCGAGCCACTCAGTAAGCCTGTGAGCGTTTCCATCGACAAAGGCGGCTATGGCCTGTCTTGCTTCTTGCGTGACCTTGTTGGGCGTTCCAGCGGGTCTGCCGTTGGGATTATTAGTCTTTCCCTTGCGGCTTTGTTTAGGTTTGTTGTTTTCAGTAGTCATTGCCTTGCCTTGTTGGGTGAGGGCGTTGATTTGGTCTTTGATTATGTGTGCGAGAAAACAGGAAAATTACACACTCGACATCCTCAATTGCCTGTTTAACCGCCCTCATTAGTTCAAATACTTTAGTTTATACAAAGTTGAATCAATGTTTTCTTGAATGTTATCCACAAGCTGATTGAGTTCTGAGTCTTGTGGTAACTCTTTCCTTATGTCCATTACAAACTTGGAAAGAACTTCAAAGTATTTGATTGGGTCAGAATTTGGGGGGTGATACTCATTAGGGAATTTCTTGAGTTGCCCGTATTTACCCATGTAAGCCTCTGCATAGGCATCTGTTTGTTCTACGATTAGGTCATAGAACGTAGCCAAAGCCGTGTGTTTGCTAAAGCTGTTGGTTGTCCAGTGCATTAGGTGGGCGTTTGTGCCGCAATGCAGTAGTGCAAGGACAAAGTTTGAGACAAAGCCAGCGTATTTATCCATGCTTTTTCCTAAAAAAGGTGGTGAGAGTGCATTTTAATACAGTCTCACCATAAAGCAACTGCAATTTTAGTATACCGGAATTGGAACATTTTTGGGCCATTGATTGTTTTCAACCAAAATATTCACGGTTTTTTTATGGGCTTTGAACCACATTTCTTTGCGTTCATCTTTGGATAGATGAGCACCTTGGTCAATCTCATAATGACACTTCAGGCAAAGAGCCGCCGTGTATTCATCACTTGATTTCAGGGATTTGCCCTTACCACCCCATTCAACCCAATTGCTGTGCGCTGCCTGAACACCGTTATCCATGCCGCAACATTGACAAGATAGGCTTGCCACCAACTTCAATAGTTTTTGGCTTCTAACGTAATTATGCTTCGGGTAGTTCATTCAGGGCTTGCCATTCTGCTTCAGTAATGAGTGGAATTGCCACTGGTGGATTTTCATCCAAAAACTTGCGCCACTTTATTTCACGCTCAATGCGCTCAAATTCATCGTCTTCATAAGAGTTCATTTTATTTCCTGAATGTCGTAAAACCAATCATCCCCTGCTGACCATTTGCGTGTGCCATCAACAGTGTAAAAGTCTTTAGCTGCTTGAAAGTCAGGAAACTTTGTCTCAGCGGGTATCAGGCTTTGGTCGTACCAAAGGCATCGGTTGTTAGGTTGACAAGCAAATTGCCCATTGTCCAACATAATCCAGTTAAAAGACTTGTGTTCTTCGGCTTGCTCGGTGAACCCTGTGTCCAATGTCATCTCATCTGCGCAAAAATCCACAGTGAACAAATAGCGTCCAAAGTGCCACTGTTTGTCTTTACCTAAAAATTTAACCCCAAGGTTGCGCAAGCCAATTTTCTCAATGATGGTGAACCGATACCCCATGCAATCCCAAAGTTGTAAAGTGTCTATGGGCAAACAGTTATTTTCGGTAATGTCGCCTTCTTTCCAGACGTAGGCGTGAATTGGAAGTTTGTCGTACAGCGCCCCGTAATCAGGTAAAAGTGATTCAATCCTAAAGACCTGACCCCGCAAGGCTTTGAGGCTTACCCAAATTGCAGGCTCAAACTCGCCATGTCCTTTAGTAAAGTTGTACAGGAATTCCCGTTTAACAAAACATTTTATGGGCGGCAACGATGCCACTATATAACTCATGCTTGCTCCTTCAGCCAAACCAAAAAGCTGTCCTTAGTGTCAGATTCCCACGGCATCTCTTTGACCTTTTCAGCAATCCGCGCAAAGGCTTCTGTCCATCCGACCGCACGGCCTTCCCTGAAATTTGCCCATTCAGGCTCAAACCCTTGGGTGTCGTCGTCTTCGTCTTTAGTCATGCCTGTCCCCTTGCTCGGATGGCTGTGGCAGTAAAAGGGGCTTTGGTGTTTTCAGCCACCTTTGCACACGCCTCACGTTCCTCAGCAACCGCTTCGCGCACAGCTACGCACATTGGTCGGGTGCAAAACGGGCTACATGAATGAATTTCGTAGTCAAGCCCTAGTTCTCTTGCGTTTTCGGCTTTTTTGTCAAGGGCAATCTGCCGCTTGCGCCAACCCGAATCAGTTTGATTTTGGTTGTGGTCACCACTCATTTTTTTTTCCATTCGCGGCAAAATTGTCTTTGTTTTTGCGTCAGGTCAGGGCTAAAACCGCTGACAGAACACTCTGGATGTTGCGGAAATACGTCTTTAGCAGGCGGCAAAAACACTACCAAACCAATAATGACGCAACCAATGCAAAACTCAGTCATTGAATTGCTCCTCATAAGCGACAATTGCCCTAGCGTCCAATTCGTAAAGCGTTTCTTCGCTCAAAATTGGCACAATGTCCACGCCGTTAAAAATAACTGTAACCACTTCAGAGTTATACACACTGATATCGTCTTGCTCAAACTCCCAAAAGACAGTGACATCCCCATCTTCTAGCTTTGTTGTGAAATTAAACTTCATTGCTTGCTCCTTGTTTAAAAATAATTCCGTTGTTTGCGCCCCATGCTTCCAGAAACGTGATGAATTCCATTGCTTGCTCTTTGGTGAAATTGCGGGTTTGCAGACCCAATTGCACAATTCCTGTGCCATCCAATGAGGGAATGATTTTGCCGCCTTGTAGCCCTGTTTCCTTAGCAAAAAGGTCTATTAGCAAACGCTTCCAATCCTCTGCTGACCATTTAGCGCCTAAATGACTAGCTTGTTCTGCTATTTCACCAAGCATCGCATGGTATTTTTGCTCCTGGTCGCGGCTTTTGCTTTCAGGTTTGATTTCCATGCGTAATTGCTTACCAGCCAGCAAAGCATCTGTGACTTTGGGCCATAAACCAATCATCAATGCGCTGGCTTGGTCTTTGTTTTGTAAATGGAAAATCATTTAATCCCCGCAAAAACACGCTATTGATTCTTCATTTACATCAAACATATCAACTTGTTCTTCTGAAAATTTAATCATTGATTTGTAAGAAGGACGGTCGGAACGAAACACCGCACCGCTTGGCTTGGATGCCAATGCCAATGCCTCCATTTTTGCCCACCATATACCACGTTCAGGCTTTTCCGCAATTAGAGACAACACTTGCGACCCACCTTTTAAAAAGCAAAGGTCACAATTGCCGTGATAAGTCACACCATTGATGTTTGGCAGTTCAAGGTCAAATGCCTGATTGCGCCAAAACTCACCAACAGTTTCTTTTGTTACGCCAGCAGCCACCAAAGGAATTCTAGATTTGTCGGCAATCTTGGCGGCTCTGCGTTGCTCATCTGCCCTCATGCCAACCCAATCCATTGTTTCGTTATACTCCCAACCCAAAGATTTAAGATATTTGTGAATTGTGCGAATCTTAAGTTCAGATGTGCAAAACCTAGTTACGGGGTTCGGCAAGTATTGACGTTTTTTAATAATTTCCTCAAACGGCTCACCTTCACGGCTGGCTGTCTCAAACGTAACTCTTTCAAAAGCAGGGTCAGCATTACGGTATTCAACCCAATGAATTTCAACATTCCAATTATCAGAACAGGCTTGAACAAATCTCAATGTTGCCTCATCTTCTTTGCCAGTGTTAGCAAAACAAACAATTGCTTGGCATGGAAGTTGCCCCCCCCCGGTCTCAAGCACTTTGTAAAGCATATATGCACTTGTTCTGCCACCAGAAAAACTAATGCAAGTCGGCTCAATTATTTTGTACGGATTCATTTAATAACTCCAATCATGCGTAAAGCCGCTTCAGGGCCATCAATCCTTGCCAGCGTACCTCCCATCCAATTACCAAAAAAGTCTTGCTGTAGGCGCGTTAAATGCTTTTTAGGGCCATCTTTGATCTCTACCAAGAATGTGTGACCCTTGTAGCCGACCAAAAGGTCAACTGGAAGGCCAATAATCCAAACGTATGCGCCAGCGGCTCGCAAAGCACTAACAACGGCTTCTTGATTTGCGTCCACACGTGCGGCTCGTCTAATCATTTTGTTCCTTTAATGTGTTCATGCGTTGCCGTAAATCCTCGGCTGCTTTGTGGCCCCGCTTCTTGGCTATGTCGTCCACTGTAATTAGCCACCAGTAAAACGCTTCTTTTTTCCCATCCTCCATCGCTTTTTTCCGATAGCGCCTGACCCATTCCTGTGCTTCGGTCTGGGTCAATGTCTCCCGTAAGTGCAAGCGCTCGATTGATGACAAAAGAGCTAAATTGCTGGCCTTCTTTGGCGCGGTCAAGGATTTGGTTTGCTTGTTCATAAGTCATTTTTTTTGTATTGCCTTCTAAGTTCAGCAAGTTTTTTTAGGGCTTCCTGTTTTGCTTTTTCGGTTGCAATACGTTCATGCAACGTTGGCTGTCGCTCAATTTTTAAAACAGGCTTGACAGGTATGTGCGGCCCTGTATTGCAGAAGTCTCGAAACTTTATTGCGCTTGGCGGGAAGTCAGAAGGTAAAAGCCTTACAGCGTGATGCAAAGATGGCTTGTAAGTTAAAAAGCCGCCCAATGTGTTACCCCAGACAGAACGAACTAAATTTAAGTCCATGCCCTCAAAGTGACGGTTGAAAGCTGCGCCGTATGTCGCACCCATGATGGCAAAGATGTAATCTAATCCATCTTCTTTAGTGCAAAAATCAGTTTCCAAGTAATTTGACATTTGAGCCACCTCCAATAAGTCCACGGGTTAACCCTGACATAACAGTTTGGTTCATTTGGCCTGTTTTGGAAAGCTCGTTTTGCTTGTCATTTATCCATTCTGCTTTTAAACCTTGCGAACCTCTTGTACACCATTCAATTAAAAACTGTTCAAGACTCCAACCAATTTTTGCAGCCTCTTTTCTGGCGCCTTCAATTGCAGTTTCAGAAATGGTTGTTTTTTTGCTTTTTCTTAAAGCAACCCAATCATCCCAAATTTGCAAACCAACATCTGAAGGGCAAGCAACGGAAGTTGCTCTTTCTTTCTTTGGTTTATGGTTATTGGTTATTGGTTCTTGGTTAGCATCAATTTTGGATGCATCCGCATTCCGTTCGCTATGCGTTCGCATTGCGTCCGTATTGTTCCATCGTGCGCTCGCACTGTTTTTAGCTTTTTCACTCTTGTTGTGATATTCCACAATTTCTTTGTCGCAACGTTTATGTCGCCACCCATCATCAGCCAAAACAAAAAAATGACGCAGTATCAAACGCACAGTTTTTTCATCCGAACGCATAGCAAACGCAATGCCTTCGCAATCGTCTTTCAGTGGCTTTTCGTCAAGATAATATTTCCAAAGCATCCGTAAATAAATGCCCATTTGGTCATTGCTAAGATGACCAGTATCTTTTAAAAAGTCACCAATATGATGTCGGTAATAGTGCATCATGGCCTCCAGTCGGCAAAGCCATGCACTTGTAAAACAAGAAATCTTTCCGTTTGGCAGTCTTTTGCAAGCCGTGTAGCTTCTTTTAATGCGGCATCAAATGATTCGTGAAAACAGGAAAATTTAAACGATCTTGTTGACCTGGCTTGTCGCATAACAACAAACTTTTCCGAGATGTCTTTAAGAGGGGTGTCGCCAATGAATTTTGGCTTTTTGAGGGTGAGTGTTGCCACTGTTGAACCTTACGTTAGTTGGTTGCCGTTACTAAAACACTGATGGCAGGACGGTAACGAATCGTCTTTTCGGGAGCTACCCTAGCCGTGTTTTAAAAAATTATATACCGTTCAAGCCTTGCTGTAAACAATCACTCGACCATCGCTCCTAGGTGGCCTCACGCTGTAAGCCATCTCACGTTTGCTTGTGTGGCACTCAGTTTCCCAATTGCGCCAGTCAAAAGCATTTGCCGCTTTCTTGGCTACAACAAGACCCCAAATTGTTTCATGCCCAAACCCTCTGTCCAGCGGTTTTGTGCCTTTTTCCTCAACAATTTTTTCAAGCACCAGCGCCCGCCTGTGATGATTGCATTGCGTCTTGCTCAAGTTAAGGTCAGCCATCAACTGAGCCGTTGTCATATGTCTAGCAGTGATGGCGGCAAGGATTTTGTCTCTAGGTTTTTGAACCATTTTGGTCTTAAAGTTTTAAGTTGATAGATACGCATCAACGGTACGTCATTGCCCCATTGGGCGATTGCTGCCTGGCTAATGCCAAGAATGTTAGCCAGCTTTGTTTGGTTTCCAGCAAGCCTGATAGCGGTTGATTTTTCCATGACGCAAGTATAACCTGACTTATGTTGTTTTTTTGCGGATAAGGGTTTGTCCCTACAAAATAAATTAAAAAAAGACTTGCATGGTCTATAAGTTGCCTTATAATTCAACCATGCCCTGAACTTCTTGGGGTCTTTTAAGAAAGCAAATGATGAACACAGGTATCACAAAAACACCTAAAGGCAATTACATTTACAAATCTGTTTTGATTAAGGTTCAAGAGCAGCAAATCAGCACAGGTTGGGCCAATCGCTACATCATTGGCAAAGGCAATAAAAATTGCGGCAAAGCCTTTTCAACTTTGAAAGAAGTTTGCTTTGCAATCAACAACTCAAAATAAATCAAACGGGGCTTCGGCCCCTAGAAAGACAAATTATGAAAAACCAAATACTTGACATTCTTGCCGCAATTGCCATAGGCACTGTGTTTGCAATCTTGCTTGCTTGGAGGGGTTGAACATGAAACTTCAACTGCATGGCGTTGTACAAATCAGCGTCAAACCAATTAAAGAATTTACCAAAGAAAACGGGTTAGCAAAGTACCACGATTTTAAAACTCGCCAAATTGTCATTGAAGATGAAAAAGGCCAAAAATTTGAAATTGATCTGTTTTCTGAATCTGACTTGGAATTGACCTATGAGTGACATTCAATTTGCCGCATTGATTTGCATCATTGCGTTCACAGGCGCAGTGCCAAGCGATAACAGAATGTTCATTGCGCTTTGCGCTTTCTGGGTTACCGTTGCCCTTGGTCTTTGGAAGTTTTTAGCATGAAAACAAACGTACTTAGACGGGCAAGAGAACTCTGGTGCAATTCTTTTACGCCAGTGCACACCCAGCGCCACAACATTCGCGCATGGATTGCATCTGTACGATTCCTTGGTGAAAACCACTTGTTAGCAAAACAGATTACGAAAGTCAAATTATGAAAAACATTGCAACCGCTTTGGTTAAAGCACAGATGGCTTTTGGCCCTGCTTTAAAGACCGCTACAAACCCGCATTTCCGTTCACGCTACGCAGACCTGTCTGCTTGTGTTGAGGCCGTTATGGACGGTTTAAACCGCAATGGCATAGCAATGATTCAGCAATGCTCTGAATCAGATACCGGAGTAATCGTAGAAACCGTGTTTATTCACGAATCTGGCGAAATGCTCAATTGCGGCAAGCTCCATGTCCCCGCTGTTAAGCATGACCCACAGGGTTATGGGTCGGCTTTGACATACGCTAGACGCTATTCGCTGATGGCTGCTTGCGGTATCGCCCCCGAAGATGATGATGGCAACGCCGCCAGCCGCAAGACTGAGATTAAAAAGTCTGAAGTTGACGAATCAACAATGGCTGACCTGTTGGCGGCTATTGAGGCCACCACTACAGAAGCAGACTTGAAAAAGGCTTACGTTGCCGCCTACGCTTACGCAAACGGCGAACCAACATGGCAGAAACGTGTTATTGCCGTAAAAGACAAAATGAAAGGAAAACTGTAATGGAGCAACGATCACCTGAATGGTTTGCCGCCCGATTAGGCAAAGTCACCGCATCGAGGGTTGCTGATGTTATTGCTAAAACAAAAAGCGGTTACAGCACAAGCCGAGACAATTACATGGCCCAACTGGTTTGCGAACGCATGACCGGAACACAAGGGGAAAGCTACACCAACTCTGCTATGCAATGGGGAACAGATCAAGAACCACTTGCCCGCGCAGCGTATGAGGCCGCACAAAACGTTTTAGTTGATGAGACAGGCTTTGTCATCCACCCAAAGATTCAAGAGGCGGGAGCGTCTCCTGATGGGCTTGTGGGTATGTTTGGCCTGATTGAGATTAAGTGTCCCAATACGGCAACGCACATAGACACTATTTTGAACGACAAAGTGCCTAGCAAGTACATCACTCAAATGCAATGGCAAATGGCGTGTACTGAACGGCAATGGACAGATTTTGTATCGTATGACCCTAGAATGCCAGAGGGACTACAACTGTTCATTCAGCGGGTTGATTTTGACCCTATGTATGTGCGTCAGTTAGAAACTGAAGTGATAGCGTTTCTCTGCGAATTAGAAACAAAAATTAATAACCTCAACGAAAGAAAACATGGCAAAACTGCTTAAAGAAATCTCTGTCATCACTGGCAAATACACCAATGCCCAAGGTCAAGAGAAAAACCGTTACACCCGTATCGGCTCAATCATTGACACAAAAAACGGGGAAATGCTCAAGATTGACGTTACACCCCTGATGGACGGTGGTTGGAACGGGTGGGCATACATCAATGACCCAAAGCCAAAAGATGATGGTTTTCCAAAAGATGACAATATAGAATTCTAAAATGACCTGACCGTTCTCCTACGGGAAAAAGCGGTGCTGGCAGACCATCGTTTCAGGTCAACGTCTGCCCCCTCAATATTTAGGACAAATTATGAAACTTTCAGACATTTTTGGCGGTAATCCTCTTAAACTTTTTCCCCGAGTACGGGAAGATGACCCAATCACCAGTTATGAAGCCTCAGACAAGGTTGATTTTGCGGGTCAACATTTTGACATCATCTTGGGCTGCTTAACAAAGCATGGGCCTTTGGGTAAGGATGGAATTGCTAACCGGACAAATTTAGAGGGCAATCAGATTGCCAGGCGGCTTTCTGAGATGGCAAAACTCCACTTTATTGAACTTACGGGCCAAACCGTTCAGTCAAATTCAGGACGGGCAGAACGTGAATGGCGGCTTAAAGTAAATTAATCTAACAAGGCGCACTCGGCAGTGCGTCTTTTTAACAAACCTGGCAAAACTTTGCCGCCGCCTTTAGTCCACAACATCAATTGTTCTTTAGCGGCATCCCAATCTTGAGCGTTTATTTTGCGTTTTAATGTGCTGGTTTGCAGTCTGCCAATACCAAGATTGTAGACAAAATCCACAATTGCATTGCATTTACGAACGTCTGTAATGAGGGAGGGGCAGTTACGCAATACGCCAGGCAAGTATGTATGTTCTAATTCCACCATCAGCAAAGCCTTGGCTGTAGGCTCATCCATTGGTGGATCACTTAGCTGTACCTTGCTACCATCATGGTAATAGGTCGAGCCGTAACCAATCGTTGCAATACCCGCAGGGCACAGATACGGCTTGGCACGATAGCCCTCAAACTGTTTACACAGCGCAGCGGCAATCTCTAAGTTCATAGCCCACGCTTGGCTAAAGTGCGGTCAAGAAACCAAAAGTTAATTGTGCCTGCCAACAGCGCAGAAAAATCAGGTGTCATCATGGTTTTGAAAACTTCAATAGGCGCAGCGCCAGCAAGCCATGCGTTCCATGCAAACCATACGTGGACAAATGACCAGATGAACAGTACCCAGTACGTTACTAGAGGGCGCACGGAGGCTGATAGACTAGCTGCCCAACCGCCTGCCGCTGTAACCATCTGAGCTTGCTGTTCAATAGCTGAGTTAAACGCATCCATCACGCCAACATCGACTGCTGCTTCGCGGTTAGCGCCTATTTCAGCCAGTTTCTGCTGACCCCGCAGGGTTTCCAGTTCGCACTGTCGGCTGAACATACTAAGCTCATGCTCACGCTCGTTCTTTTTGTCAAAGAACTTCAGCACCTCTGGGGCAAGGCGGAACACCCCGCCAAGTAGGGAACCTATAACACCACCACCAAGTAGTTCAAACATTATTTTCCTTTGATGCGTTCAAGAATAATGGCAATGTCTTGCCGATTGTGTGCAATGTCATCACGATTCTTTTGGATTTCTTTCTCCAAATCTTGACGTAGCTTTTCACGGGCAAGTTCTGCGCCTGAGTTGGGAGCTTGCCGATTGTCTGACGTAACCACAAGCGATATCTTGCTGTTAAGGATGGTTACTTCATGCGCCAAGTTGGACAGGGCGCTCATCAAATAGACTACGCAAGTAAACAGCAGTGGCAGTACGGCAAACGTAATTTTTTCTATTAATGCGCCTTTGTCATCCATATTAATTCCTCAACTTGTACATAACAAACTCAAGCGTTCCCCAGCCCACAAACCCAGAGGCCAGAACAGACACCAACCCAATGAGCAGGATGTTTACTGTTTGCGCCAAGTTTTCTCTCTTCAGTTTGGCTTTGGCTTCCGCTTCCCGTTCTGCTCGTTTTCGGTTAGCGACAATCATGTTGTACTCAGCTTGAATGGCCTCCCAGACATCACCGTTCCCCGAATAAATCAATTGCTCTTTTAACTCTTTTTCAGCCTGCCTCAGTGCTCTGGCTTGAAACACCGCACTGGCGGCTTGGGTAAACTCTGAACTAGGGTTTTTCTTCTCATGTACCGCTGCCTTGGCTACCGTATCCCTGTGTTCAAAAAACTTAATCAGATCGCCACTGCACTCTTGCAAGTCTTTGCCGAATTTGATGGCTTCTTTGACGCCAGCAATTGTACTTTTAGCTATTGCAAACGCTGCGCCAATGGTAATGGGGTCAATCATTTTTTCCTCCATTCCACACAATGCGCTATTTTATATTTATATTCAGCGTCCCACCACCATACCCATTTTGTACATTGGTACTCTGCTGTGTTAATAAGCAAAGCAACAATGAAAGAAGTCATTTACAAACTTAATAACTTTTTAAAAAACTCCGCAGCTACACCAGGGCCAAACAGCACACAGACAATTACTCCATACAGAAGGTACTCAATTTTATTCATGCGTTTAGAACCTTCATCAAAACGTTCTTGAATAACTTCGTACCTTTGGGCGCAAATAGCCTCATGGATGCTTAATCGTTTGTCTGTTTCCGTAGCAAGTTCTTTCACATCATACATTTCATTTTTTCAATTCTTTATGCAACTTTGTACAAAGATACAGGTCTACGGGGTTCAATAATTCTAGCCAATTCCTCAGCGTAATAAGCCATACCCCACGGGCCATTGATCCGCGAATCATATTTTTCAGGTGGAACAAACAGTTTGTTTGTGTCCTCAAAGCGGCTCTCTTGGATGCGGTCTACCCAAATAGTAAACGCAGGGCCAAAGGCTTTGCGCGTCTCTGGTGTAGGGCAAACAAAGTCTGCAATAACGTGAGCGCCGTACCTGCTGGCAATGTCACACAGTACACCCATACGCCGCGCTTGCTCCAACCTGTCTTTAACACTAAAGCCAAGGTCTTTGTTGATCTCTTTGCGGATTTCATCAGCATTGAAATGTGTGCAACCCAAGTTATGCGCCAGTTGAGTTGCTAGGGTGGTTTTGCCTGCGCCGGGCAGGCCCATGATGAGGATTTTCATTTGACCTTGTACAGTTGTTTGACTGCAAACTCGGGTGCTGGCTTGCGCCAGAAGTCTTTACCAGCGTACTTGTCCCACACTGACTTGGGCAAAATAGACGGGCGTTCTTGCCATGTTACTTCTTTCCTGACTGTGTGCAGGCTTTTCATATTCAATGCTTTATCAAACACTTCATTATCGTACTCTACATTCTTAAAGTCATGGTCAAAGTACTGCTTGCCAATGAACTGATACAACTCCCGCATCACGCTTTCTGGCTGCTTGCACAAAGACTCGTACTCCACAAGCATAATCATGTCTGGGTTTAACAGCAAGCCTTCTTCCAAAAAATAATAGGGCTTGACTACTTGGCCTTCTTTCTTCACATCCATCA
>TARA_R110002126_G_scaffold16961_7_pt1 | contig 13301 bp, 10 predicted proteins | sample TARA_R110002126 | Tara Oceans TARA_R110002126 (sample SAMEA4397536) | marine metagenome | biome: Polar Biome; feature: [DCM] deep chlorophyll maximum layer (ENVO:01000326); material: water (ENVO:00002006), including particulate matter (ENVO:01000060) such as... | depth 30 m
TGCTGTGCAATTATTGTGCCACGTGCCAATTTCTTGTGCATTGCACGCGGATTGTTAGGTTGCGAACTTTAATCTTATCCACAAAATCGGAAAAAAATGATTGTTTTCATCATTTTCTTCTTGATGACACCGCCATCCCTCCATATATTGCATTGCAACACAAGTTGGTTGTCCAAGCGATTTGTGTTCCTCACCTTTCTTGGACGTTTCCTCCCTATCAAACTCAGGCCGCTCTTCGGAGCGGTCTTTTTTTGTTTATAATCAATGGCGTATAAATTTAGTGTCTGGCAGCCATGCTGAATCGTTCAACCGGCGATTATATTGCGATGCAATAAGCTACGCGGATGTATCGGGCGCGCTGGCATCGCCGTCGGCCAGTGTCCGGGTCATTAGAACCGAATCCGCCCAGGCGCCGAATTTGAACCCCGCCGACGGCAGAACCCCCGCCACCCGAAACCCCAGCTGGCTGTGCAGGCTGATCGACGCGGACGATTCCGACCCGCCGACCACCGCGATCATCTGGCGTTTGCCGAGGCTTTCGCAGCGCGCGATCAGTTCCGCCAGCAGCAATGCGCCGTAGCCGCGGCGGAGCCGGTGGGCGGCGATATATATCGAATCCTCGACCGTGAACCGGTAGGCCGAGCGGTCGCGGAACGGTGCCGCATAGGCGTATCCCTGCACGGCGTCTTCGTCCTCCAGCACCAGCCATGGCAGGCCGAGGGCCGCGAAGCGGCGGAACCGGGCCGTTATCTCGGCCGTGTCCGGCGGCACTTCCTCGAACGTCGCGACGCTTGAGCGCACGTAATGGGCGTAAATCTCGGCGATGCGCGCCATGTCGGCTTCCGTGGCATCGCGAATCGCGGGGAAGGGGTCCCGCACCCCGTCGCTGGCCGCCGGCGCGCTCACTCTGCCGCCAGGTCCTGCGCCGTCAGTTGCGCGAGGGCGGCGATCACGTCGGTCATCTGGGCGGCGATGCGGTCGAAATTGGCGTTCCTGCTGATCTGTATCTCGTCCATGTACAGCGCGCGGTTGATCTCGATCTGCACGGTGTGGACCCCGTCCCGGGGGCGGCCGTAATGGCGCGTGGTGAAGCCGCCGGCAAACGGCTTGTTGCGGCTGACGATATAGCCGAACCCGGAAATCGTGCGCTCGATCGCGTCGGTAATATAGGGGGCGCAGGTGCTGCCGAAACAGTCGCCGATGATGAATTCCGCCCGTCCGCGCCCCGCATCGGGGTCCAGCGGGCCGCCGATGGACGGCATCGAATGGCAGTCGACGACCACGCAATACCCGAATTTCTGCCGGGTCTCGTCGATCAGGGTTTCCAGCGCTTTGTGATAGGGCCGGTAATAGGCGTCGATGCGTTTCGCGGCCTCGGTGAAGGTCAGCTTTTCGGGATAGATGTCCTGGCCGCTGGACACCACCTTGGCGATCGTGCCGAGCCCGGCGGCGACCCTGTTGGATGCGGTGTTCACGTAATCGGGCAGGCGGTCCGAAAACATGCCCTGGTCGAGCTCGAACGGCTCGCGGTTCGCGTCGATAAAGGCGCGGGGAAACAGGGCGCGCAGCAGCGGCGCGCCGTATGCCGGCGCCGCCGCAAAGAGATCGTCGACGAAACTGTCCTCGGAGCGCCGCAGCGCAACCGGGTCGAGCCGGGCGCCGGCCACGAAATCGGGCGGGTAGTTGCGGCCGCTATGGGGCGAGGCGAAAACCAGCGGCACCGACCGGGTTTCGGGGTGTCGGATATCGAAGGCCGTGCTCGGTTCCGGTGAATTCGCCGCGGCGGGCGCGGACTCTTTACTGGACATCGCTTTGATGTAGCCCAATCGGCGCGGCTTGTCATCTGCCGCCGCACCCGGTCCTGTAGCCGCGCTGGCGGCTGTCCCGGCGTCTGGCGGCCCCCGGGCCGCAGGCTCCTGTGCCCGGCCGATACCCGCGCGCCGGATTATGGTTACCGGATCGTTAAACCTGTGCGATCGGGTATGTTTACGCTTTCCTAATCGCCGCCGGTTAGCAATAGTGCCCGAAGACCGCCGCGTCGCCCCCGGCGCGGCCCTGTGAAACAAGAAGCTGCGGACTGGACGAAAATGGCAAGTATTCTTCTCGCGGAAGACGATTCCTCCCTCCGGACATTTCTTGGCAAGGCGCTCGGCAAGGCCGGCCACATGGTGACGTCCTGCGAAGACGGCGTCGAAGCGATCGCGGCCCTCGAATTGCGGGAATACGACCTGTTGCTGGCCGATATCGTGATGCCCGGGATCGACGGGATCGAACTCGCCCAGCGCGCCACCGCGCACCTGCCGGACATCAAGGTGCTGTTCATCACCGGTTTCGCCGCCGTGGCGCTGAACGCGCAGAAAACCGGGGCCAACCGCAACGCCAAGATTCTGTCCAAGCCGTTCCACCTGCGCGAACTGGTGCAGGAGGTCGACCGCATCCTCCAGGAAGAAGCCGCCTGACGCGGCGGAGCGGCCCGGATTTCCCTCCCGGCAGACTAGTGCTTGCTATAACTGCCCGGAAACGATAAAACGCGCTGCCTTTTCAAGGCATCGGGCGATTAGCTCAGCGGGAGAGCACTTCGTTGACATCGAAGGGGTCACTGGTTCAATCCCAGTATCGCCCACCATTTTTGGTGAACCGTGGCCGAAGGCCGCGTCGGTCGCCGAAAATCCCCCAATAGTCCCCGGAGGGGTCATTCAGCCTTTCTGCAGCTGCTGGCGGCAGGGTCGTCCGGGCGCCGGAATGCCCCGGCGCATCCCGCTATTTGGTGGGCAGTTTTTCGAGCAGCTTTATCCATTGATCAACCGAGCCCGGGTCGAGTTCCCCATCCGAGAGGTCTTTTAATTTCCGGATGAGCGGTTCGATCAGGTCTTCCAGCGCATCGATATCGACCGTTTCATTCGCCCCGGGCTTGGGAATTGTGATCAGGATTGCATCTTCTTCCTTATTTATGAGGATCTGCTGCGCAGCCCTTTCCTCCCGCGCACTGAGCGTCTTGCCGTCGGCATGGGTGTCGACGGTGTTGATAAAGATGCGAATTTTGCGCAGGCCCGAAGTTATGAACGTTATGTCGATGAAGTTTCCGCCCTTTCGGCCGCCGGTGTCTCTGTTCTTCAGGTGGGTCTCGCCCACTTCCAGCCCATCGGCGTCTCGGGAGCCGCCGATATGCTCTATACGCAGACCGATTTTCCCGGCAAGCTTTTCGATGAGCCGTGCGAGCTGAGCGTTAAAAGCGCGTGTGCTTTCGTTTCCTTTGCGTTCAACGATGAGCGGAGGCGCGGGCGTGTCGCTACGGCCCGGGAGGATCACGACCAGGTTTTCCGGGTTCTCGGGCATGGGAAAGCCGGCGGGAATGTCCGCGACGGGCACGGCCGGCCGGCCTTCCAGTTTTCCGTCGTTTTTGCCGGGGGTTCCGCCGGGATCTTTCGGCGGGAACACTGTCTTTCCGCCGTCGAGCTGCTCCGGGTCCGGGGGAATATTGACGAGCCTGTTGTCGCCCGGCGGGTGCATGGTGAATTCGGATTCCGGATCGGAACCGCCCCGGCGGTTTCGCGTTTTCTGTTCGGCCGTTCTGGCGGCCTCGGCGACCGCCCCGCTCGCGGCGGCGCCACGGGCGGATCTCGCTATATGCGGCGCTACCCGCCCCAGAAACATAAACAGTGGGAAGAGGGCCGGCGCCAGCGCGATCTGCGTTTCGTCCGGGGTGGATCCGCCCGTGTTTTCCCTGAGCGACTGCCGCAGGGACGCGATCGTTTCCCCATCCGGATCGGCGCGGCCGTCGGGCAGCAGCTTCGTGTCGTTCTGAAAGTCGAGGAGCGCCTTGACCGTCCTGTCGTCAATGAAGGGCGACGGCGGCGCGGTGCGGTCGTATTTCAGGTAGCCGAGCGTGCCGAGGGCCCGTTTCACTGCGATCACGTCGGTGGGGTCGTTCTCGCCGCCGTCGCCGACGCTCCGGCGCAGGGCGGCGTCGTCGGGAGCGGAGGTATCGATTCCCTCGCCCGTGATCCGGGAGACCAGGTTGCGTTCCGTTTCGCCCCCGGGGGCCAGGCGGCCGTCTTCGACGAGGCCGGATGTTTTCTGAAAATGCCGGATGTCCGCATCGAGTTCGTCGTCGATGAACCCCGACAGTTCTTCCGGGATGATTTCGTCGCCGTTCAGCGCCTTCAGGGTGCCGCGGACGAGCCGGATATCGTCCGGGTCGTTGTCCAGCCCCGCGCCGACCGGCCGGTTGATGAGGTGTTGCATTGCGAAGTCCCGCCGCTGTTTCGCCATAAAAAAACCGCCGGGACGGAATCCTGGCGGTCATAAAAAAAGCCGCGGCCCGGTGGCGGGCGCGGCTGTCTCAGTGTGGTTGTTTTACCCTAAATCCGGTCCCCTGTCAAATTTTAATGCCTTATAAGGTAAAAAATATGAACGAATTTTAGAAAGGATGTCAATTTAACGCCTTTTTAGAAATGTTATTGACGGGCCAGACGTTCCACGCATTTCCGATGCACCGAAACCGCGAAAGGGCGCGGCGGTTCCGGAAAAGGCGCTAGCCGGCAGTATTGCCGTTCGACACCGGTATCCGGACCGTGAATACCGCACCCCGGGACGTGTTTCGTTCGAGGTCGATCGTGCCCCCGAGAATTTCGATGATTTCCTTCGAAATCACGAGCCCGAGCCCGCTGCCGCTGACCTTCGACCTGGTGTCGCTTGTGCTGCGCGAGAACCGCGTGAAGATAAGCTCGCGGTCCTGTTCGGAAATTCCGGGACCGTTATCGGACACCGAAACTTCGATCACCCGATGCCGGCGAATCGCGCGGATCTCGATCTCGGGATCGGGGCTGTCGTTGTACTTGACCGCGTTCGACAACAGATTGACGAATACCTGTGTCAGGCGGCCGCGGTCGATACGGGCGTGCATCGGCGCGCGGTCATACGCCGAAATCACGCGGACGCCGTTCTGTTCCGAATACCCCTGCACTGCGAGGATCGCGTCGTCCAGGATGGCGATCACGTCGGTTTCCTCGATATTGAAGGTCACCGTGCCTTCGGCCATGCCCGCGAGGTCCAGTATGTCGTCCAGCAGGCGGCTCAGCCGCTGGCTTTCCTTGGCGATGATGCCGATCGACCTGATCCGGCGTTCTTCCGGGACGTCGTCATAGGCCAGCAGAAGTTCCGAGACCGCGCGGATGGAGGTCATGGGCGTGCGCAGCTCGTGGCTGACGCGGCTGAGGAAATCGTCCTTCTGCTTGTCGAGCCGCCGGAGCTGCTCGTTCGCTTTCTTGAGCTGGTTTGCCGTGTGTTCCAGTTCGCGGGACTGGGTTTCGAGCCGGTGGCTGTACTGGATCACCTGCTGCGTCTCGTCGAGGATGCCGATGATCTCGTCCAGGCTGATCGATTCGCCCTTGGTCACCCCGGATATCAGCGCGCGGGCGGAAGCCGCGCCCACACTGCCCGCAAGGTTCCGTTCGACCTGGGCGATCAGGGCGGGCGCCGCCTCCAGGGATTCCTGCGGTGCGCGGCGCCCGGCGAAAAAATCGGCGAATATCCGGTCGCTGCGGTCGCGGCCAAGCACGCGCTCGGTGAGGCCGCGCAAATCGTCGGCGGTCGCCGAGCGCTGCCAGGCCAGTGCGTCGTCGCCGGGTTGCTGACGGAAGGCATCGGTAAACAGCGCGCTTTGCAGCCGTTCGAGCGGCCCCGGTCGGGTTATCAGCGAAATACCGACATACAGCCCGATATTGGCGACGTAGCTCCAGAACAGGGAATGAAACAGCGGATCCCAGTTCTCGGCGCCGAAAAGGGCCTGCGGGCGCAGGAAGGAAATGCCGCCCGGGCCGTCGGCGAGCAATAGCGGCGCCGTGACATCGGGCTGGATAAGCGCAGGCAGCAGCAGCGTGTAGGCCCAGACGGCGAACCCGGCGATGAGCCCGGTCAGCGCCCCGCGTTCCGTCGCCCCGCGCCAGTACAGACCGCCGATCAGGGCCGGCAGAAACTGCGCGACGGCGGCGAAGGATATCAGGCCGATGGCGGCCAGCGCACCGGGCGCGCTGATCCGGTAGTACACGAGCGCGAGCGTGAAAATCACCAGGATCGAAATGCGCCGGACCCAGAGAATTTGCGTCGCCAGTTCGCCGCTCGATCCGCGGGCCCGTCTCAGCCCGAACAGCACCGGCATGATCACGTGGTTCGACAGCATGATCGACAGCGCGATACTGGCGACGATGACCATCGACGTCGCCGATGAAAACCCGCCGATAAAGGCGAACAGCGCCAGCCAGTCGTTGCCGGTGGCGATCGGTACCGTCAGCACGAACAGATCGGGATTGCTGCCGTCGGGCAGCAGGGTCATCCCGGCAAGGGCGATCGGGATAACGAAAAGGCTGATCAGAAAAAGATAAAGCGGAAACAGCCACGCTGCGGTGGCGAGATGGCGTTCGTTCTCGATCTCGACGATCGCGACCTGGAACTGGCGGGGCAGGCAGATGATCGCCGACGCCGACAGGAACAGGACGGTCAGCCAGCGCGTCCCGGACCCTTCGCGGAACGTCCAGAGATAGGAAAGTTCGGCCGCCCGCTCTTTGCCGGGCGAAAATACGCCGTCCGGCCCGGGGCCGAGGACGAGAACGACGAGCAGGCCGACGCTCATCACGGCGATCAGTTTGACCAGCGATTCAAAGGCGATGGCGGCGACGATGCCGGGGTGATGTTCGTCGGCGCCCACCTTCCGGGTGCCGAACACGATGGCGAAAAGGGCCATGCACATCGCGACCCAGAGCGCGGTATCGGCGAAGATCGACCCCGACGCCGCGCCGGCGGTAGCGCCGGTAACGGCAACATACGTGGTGGCGACGGCTTTGAGCTGCAGCGCGATATACGGCGTCGTTCCGATCACCGCGACCAGAGTCACGACGACCGCAAGCCGGCCCGACTTTCCGTAGCGCGACGAAATGAAGTCGGCGATCGAGGTGATCCGGTGAACCTTGCTGATCCGGGCCAACTTGCGCAGAACCGCCCACCAGCCGACAAAGACGAGCGTGGGGCCGAGATAGATCGGCAGGAATTCCAGTCCGCCGCGCGATGCCGATCCGACCGCGCCGTAAAACGTCCACGATGTGCAGTAGACGGCGATCGACAATGTGTAGACGACCGGCGATGCCAGCAGGCCGGGACGGTCGCCGCGGGCGCGCTGGTCGCTCCAGAAGGCGAGGGCGAAGAGAAGTACGACATACAGAAACGAGACGCTGATAACGACCCCGACGCTGAGAATGCCGCTTCCCGCCCCGGCGCTCATAATTGCGTTTTCCCGTCCGGGTCGCCGGTTGCCGCCTTTTTCCTTTCACTACCGGCTTCCACCTTCAGGAGCAGCCGGGACAGCAGGCCGGCGCCGATGATCAGCGCCAGCCACGCCATGTACAAAAAGGCGGGAAGGCTGGGCAGGTCGGCGAACCAGCGGCCGCCGGACATCAGCCGGAGGATTGTCGGCAGAAGCAGGAACGTTCCCACGAGCGGCAGGAGCAGCGCCGCGTCGCGGAGTTTCTGATTGCGCAAAATCCGCGCTCCTAGTCGGGCCGGGGCGGCGTCGGTGCGCCTGCGCCGTCGAGCTGAAGTCTGATGCGGCGGACCAGGTCTTCATTCGAAAACGGCTTGGTAATAAAATCGTTGGCGCCCAGCCCTTCGGCTTTCAGCCGGTCGGCTTCCTGACCCCGTGCCGACAGCATCACCACAGGCAGCTCCCGGCTGGTGTATTGGGCTCTTACGGTGCGGAGGACCTCGAAGCCGTCGATATTCGGAATCATCACGTCCAGCAGGATAAGATCGGGGGCAACCTCTTCCAGCCGCCGGCACGCGGCGGCGCCATCGGTCACGCTTTCCACTTTCAGCCCCTGACGTTCGAGCAGAAATTCCAGCGGATCGAGAATATTCGCCTCGTCCTCGACAACCAGGATGACCTTTTGCACCCCACTTCTCCCATCATGTACGGTCTGCGCCGTTTGCCCGTTACGACCGGGCAGTTCATGCGAAAATCATGCGCGTTATCGGTTCCTATGTCGATAGGGCGGGGACGATCGGCGCCTGGGCCCGCTGCTGGCAGCCGGCGCGGGGGCAAAGCCGGCATGTGGTCCCCACCAGGGTTGTAAGCGACGGCAGGTCGGCGCCCAGCCCGTCCCCGTATACGATGCGGTCGCGGTAAACGATATCGCAGGCGATCATCACGGAGAAACGCGCGGACGGAATGCCGTATCCGAAAGCCGGTCGCGTGACGGTGCGGGCGGCCATCAGGAATTTTGCGCCGGTCGGCATTTCCGCCCGTTGCGTCACCACGCGGTCGGGCGTTGCGAAGGCCTCGAATGCCGCCCAGTAGGCGCAGCTTTCGCGGTAACGCGGAAGACGGAGGTTCGGCAGGCTGAACCGTTTCGAAATGTTGCCCGCCGCATCGACCCGCATGAACGCGAAGGGAATGCCCTCGGCGCCCGGGCATTTCAGCGACACAAGCCGGTGGCATATCTGTTCGAAACTGCCGCCGAAGCGGCGGGCGAGGCGTTCGACGTCGTAACGAAGCTCGATCGCGCTCGCGAGGAAGGTTTCGTAGGGAAACAGGATCGCGGCGGCGACATAGCGCTCGAGCGCGCCCCTCGCCCGCTGCATGGCGGTTTCGGTCGTCAGGCGTTCGTCCGCCGTCAGCGCGCCGATCTCGGCGTCGCATTCGAGCCGCGCGATGATCCGGGCGAGGTGGAACCGGATCGACGGGTCGGGCATGCCTTCGAACAGCACAAGCTGCCGCGATGCGGCATCGAAATCCGCCCCGCCGCTCGTGGAAAGGGCGCGGCTGTCGAACGAGACGCGAACGCCGTGCCGGTCCGAAAGTTCGTCGGCAAGCGCATAGGCCATACTGCGCCCGCTGACGGCGATGGTCTGGCGAATCCGGGTCGCCGCGGTTTCGAGCGTCGGGAAATAATAGCCGTGGTCGATAATCAGGTCGTCGACTTCGTCCGCGGCGCTGCCCGCATGTTCGGTTGCGCTCCCCGTGTTCAGCACATCGAGCAGCCCGCCCACGACATCGACCAGACCGGTGCTTTCCTGGGCGAGAACGTTGTGGAAGCGGCGTTCGCGGTCTGGCGGTATGTCGGCGACGTCGACGAGAATTTCGGACACCGACCGGACGGCGGTGATCCGGTTGAGAACCTGATGGCTCAGTTCCAGCAGGACCGGGTCCCGGCCCAGCCGGTTACTGAGCGCGACGGTCTGGTCGCGGGTCTCGAGATACGCCCGGTACAGGGTCAGGAACGCGCGTGCGAGAACGGGACTGTGGCCGACAAGCTGCTGCGCCGCGTTTTCGTCGAGCCCGTCGCGGTCGAACAGCGAATCCGACAATATGCCTTCCAGTTCCTGGGCAATGCGGGCCTCCGACGAATCGGACAATCCGTCCATCTCGATCTTCAGCGCCGCTGCAATTTTCTGCAGGCGGCTGCCGCCGATGGTTCTTTTGTCGTTTTCGATCAGGCTGAGATAGGCCACCGACATGCCGGCAAGGTCGGCAACCTGTTTCTGGGTAAGCCCCATTTCCCGGCGGCGTGCGCCGATCCGGCGGCCGATCGGAATGGTCCGCTGTGTCATGAACTCCGGCTCCGGTTTTTGACAGGTTTACATTAACGTTGGATATTCACATATAAAATTTACAAGAATTCTGAATTAAAACAATCAGTTATTGATTAGATTCACAAACCCAATATCGTCAAGGGGTATGCAGGCATGAGACCTGCGTCATATATGGATTGGGAGAGAATCGATGAGCTATTTGAAGAAAGGCCTTTCGCGCCGTGGCGTGCTCAAGGCAGGCACCACGTCCGCGATCGTCGCCGGCGTTGCGCCGACGATGTTCGTCAAGAACGCATTGGCCGACGGCTATACGAACGAGCCCAAGGGGAAAACGGTTACATTCGGCTTCAACGTGCCGCAATCGGGCGCCTATGCCGATGAGGGCGCGGACGAGCTGCGCGCTTATCAGCTCGCCGTCGATCACATCAACGGCGTCGGCGACGGCGGCATGCTGAATACGTTTTCGTCAAAGGCGCTCCGCGGAAACGGCGTCAACGGCAAGAAGGTCGTTTATGTTACCGGCGACACCCAGACGAAATCGGATGCGGCGCGCGCCAGCGCAAAGCGGATGATCGAAAAGGACGGCGCCGTCATGATCACCGGCGGATCGTCATCCGGTGTTGCGATCGCCGTCCAGGGCCTGTGCCAGGATGCCGGCGTTATCTTCATGGCCGGCCTGACCCATTCCAACGACACCACGGGCAAGGACAAGCGGGCAAACGGGTTCCGTCATTTCTTCAATACGGAAATGACCGGCGCTGCGCTCGCCCCGGTGCTTAAAAACGCCTTTGGTTCCGACCGCGTCGCTTACCATCTGACCGCCGATTACACCTGGGGCTGGAGCCAGGAAGGCTCGATCAAGAAATACACGGAGAAGATCGGCTGGAAAACAAGCGCCGCCGTGCGGACGCCGCTCGGCGCCGGCGATTTTTCGCAATACATCACCCCCGTTCTGAACTCCGGCGCGGATGTCCTGGTGCTCAACCATTACGGCCGCGACATGGTCAATTCGCTGACCCAGGCCGTTCAGTTCGGCCTCCGGGACAAACAGGTCAACGGCAAGGACTTCGCGATCGTCGTACCGCTTTACAGCCGCCTGATGGCCCAGGGCGCGGGCGCCAACGTGAAGGGCATCTTCGGTTCCACGAACTGGCACTGGTCGCTGCAGGACGAAGGTTCGAAAGCGTTCGTGAAATCCTTCGGCACGAAATACGGGTTTCCGCCCAGCCAGGCGGCGCACACCACGTATTGCCAGGCGCTGCTCTATGCGGATGCCTGCCAGCGGGCCGGCACGTTCATGCCGTCCGGCGTCGGTGCGGCGCTGGAAGGCTTCAAGTTCGACGGCCTTGGCAACGGTCCCACCGAGTACCGAGCAGAAGACCATCAGTGCTTCAAGGACGTCCTGGTCGTGAAGGGTAAGGAAAACCCCTCGTCCAAGTTCGACGTTCTCGAAGTGGTCGAGGTTACGCCGCGGGCACAGGTCGAGTACCCTGCTTCCCTGCTGGGTGGCACTTTGGGCCCGTATAACAACGGCGCCTGATTTTTCACGCCACTACGGATACTATTGGACGCCCCCGGTACAACCGGGGGCGTCTCCCCTCTTTGGATGAAATAGGGCCATGGACGCGATACTGCTGCAGATACTGAACGGGCTCGACAAGGGGGGCGCGTATTCCCTGATTGCGCTCGGCCTGGCTCTTATTTTCGGCACCCTGGGCGTCGTCAATTTCGCCCATGGCGCCCTGTTCATGCTCGGCGCGTTTTGCGCCGTTACGGTCAAGACGGTCCTCAGCCTGGAGATGGTCAGCCTCGATCCGACCCGGACCACGGCCTGGGGGACCCCGATGGAAATCCGCCAGCCCTATGTCGAGGCCTGGTTCGGAGACATCGGAACGTTGTTGCTGAATTATTCGGTGCCGATCTCGATCCTGATCGCGATACCCATCATGCTCTTGATCGGCATCGCCATGGAGCGCGGGCTGATACGGTTCTTTTACAAGCGCCCGCACGCAGAACAGATCCTCGTGACGTTCGGCCTGGCGATCGTGCTGCAGGAAATCGTCAAGAGCCAGTTCGGCGCAAACCCCATTCCGCAGCCGGCGCCCGATGTTGCACGCGGCATGGTCGATTTCGGCATCGTTATCGGCATGGATGCCGGCAATGTCGTCTACCCGGCCTGGCGGCTGATCTATTTCCTGTTCTCGCTGGCGGTGATCGGCGCAGTGTTCGCGTTTCTCCGGTTCACGACCTTCGGCATGGTGGTGCGGGCGGGAATGGCCGACCGCGAAACGGTCGGACTGCTCGGGATCGACATCGACAAAAGATTTACGGTGGTGTTCGGGCTGGCGGCGGTCGTCGCGGGACTTGCCGGCCTGATGTATACGCCGATTCTCAGCCCCGATTATCACATGGGCATGGATTTTCTGGTCCTTAGCTTCGTGGTCGTCGTCGTCGGCGGCATGGGTTCGCTCGGGGGGGCGGTTGCGGCCGGCTTCATGCTCGGCATTCTCCAGAGCTTCGCGTCTATGAACGAAGTCAAAACCATCGTCCCCGGCATCGATCAGATCATTATCTACCTCATCGCCGTGATCGTCCTGCTGGTCCGCCCGCGCGGCCTGATGGGGCGCAAAGGCGTGATGGAGTAAATGGCCATGATACGGAACGACATGGTCCTGATGGTCTGCTTCGCGGTAGCGGTGCTTGCGGCGCCGGTTATCCTGGCACCCGTCGGGGCGGGCTACCCCGACCTGCTGCAGAAATTCGCGATCTTCGGCATCTTCGCGATCGGCTTCAACATCCTGTTCGGGCTGACCGGTTATCTGTCCTTCGGACACGCCGCCTTCCTGGGCGTCGGATCCTACACGGCCGTGTGGGTGTTCAAGCTGTTCAGCATGAATCCCTTGCCGGCGATACTCTTTGCGACGCTGCTGGGCGGACTGTTCGCGGTGCTTATCGGGTATATCTGTCTGCGGAGATCGGGCATTTATTTTTCGATCCTGACGCTGGCCTTTGCGCAGATGAGCTACAATCTGGCCTATTCGGTTCTGACGCCGATCACGAACGGCGAGACCGGGCTGCAGCTGAGCCAGAAAGATCCCCGCGTTCTCGATGTCGCCTTCGGGCGCGACTACGGCGCGGTGCTGCCGTCTTCCGACCTGTTCGGGGTCAGCATGACCGGCTATCCGGGGTTCTATTTTTGCGCCGTCCTGCTGATCCTGTGTTTTTTCATCTCGATCCGGATTTTCCGGTCGCCGTTCGGGATGATGCTGCGCGCCGTGAAGTCGAACCAGAACAGGTTGAATTACACCGGCGTAAATACGCGCCCCTATGCCATGGCGGCGTTCGTCATTTCCGGGATGTATGCGGGGCTTGCCGGCGGGTTGCTCGCCGTCACCGATCCGCTCGCCGGTGCGGAGCGCATGCAGTGGACCGCATCGGGAGAGGTCGTTCTGATGACCATCCTCGGCGGTGCCGGCACGCTGATCGGCCCGATACTGGGGGCTGGCGTCATCAAGTATTTCGAAAATATTTTCTCGTCGTTCAATGACGGCATTCTTATGAAGACCTTCGATTTTCTGCCGGAATCCCTGCAGCAGGTCATGGTGTCGGTCTCTTCGGTTTTCGTCGGCGAAGGCTGGCACCTCACCCTCGGGGTCCTGTTTATGCTGATCGTAATCTTTTTGCCCGGCGGTCTGATGGAAGGATTCACCCGCATCAGG
>TARA_R110002126_G_scaffold223264_1_pt1 | contig 13297 bp, 19 predicted proteins | sample TARA_R110002126 | Tara Oceans TARA_R110002126 (sample SAMEA4397536) | marine metagenome | biome: Polar Biome; feature: [DCM] deep chlorophyll maximum layer (ENVO:01000326); material: water (ENVO:00002006), including particulate matter (ENVO:01000060) such as... | depth 30 m
TACGTTCGATGATTTTTTAGTTAAATGAGTGTGCATTTTTTTATCTCCAAATAGTTTAAATGAGTATCCATTATCTCTTATTTTATACTTAAAGTAAACAACAAAAGCAGCTGTTTTTGGGTATGTCTAGGTATCACCTGGCCAATCAAAACGCTTTAGAACTCACCAGGTGAAGCCGTTTTTTAGCTCGGACCCAAAAAAATCTGCAATCTGCTCTCATGATAGTAATAATCAAAAATCTGCAATCACCAGGAATCTGCAATCTGCTGGCTATGATAGTAATCCCCAATTGGGCCAGGCATAAAAAAAGGGGAGCTTTCGCCCCCCTTCCCTTTGGAGTGATCTAGTCTAGTCATCTCTACGAACCAAGATCTCATTGCCATCTTTTAAGTTGTAATGCTCTGAGCCATTCCAATGCCACCAATGTTTTATTGCTTCTTCCATTGCGGTTTGAAACTTATGAGATTCCCACGGATCGAAATCTCCACTCTCTGCTAGTGGCATATGTTTTCTTGCTACTGTTTCCCAAAAACTAAACTCAGAATCAGAAACTATGTCATTTAAATTTAATGTTTTTTTCTTGTTTTTCATTTTTTTATCTCCATTAAATGCACACAATCATAGCCTTGCTCAATCCATTCTTCATAATGTTCTTTGGCTCTTTCGTATGTAGTATAGTAATCATCACAACCATCAACCCAAACAACATATCTCCAACCTTGTTTATATTCTTTACTCATAAAGTCCATCTCTCCAAATTAATTTAAATGAATCTTTATTATACCAAAATAATACACACAAAGTGTACTATATTTGATATAATTAATGGGTAAATTAAAACTATTTGGAGAACGAAATGGAACTAATGAAACAACTATATGCACATTCTAATTGCAAAGAAGGTTTAGAATTTTCAAATGATTGGAGAGATCATTCTTATGACAATGATGAAATGGCTCATGTGGTACATAAACCAACAAGACTGAATTTATGGATTGATGCAGAAAAAATAGAAGATCGTTATTCATCAAATTATTCAAGATTCACTTTATATGAAGGTTTAGACAAACAAGCCAGTTATGATGAATGGATAGAAAAAACCGATATGGAAACCGATTGGAACAATCCATTAATCGAAACTGATAACTTTCAAGATGTATTCGATTACATCGAATCAATTTAAAACTATTTGGAGAATATATTATGGGTAATCGAGCATTAATTTCTTTTAAAGAAGAAAATCAAGATAAGAAACTAGCCCCCAGTATCTACTTGCATTGGCAAGGCGGAAGGGATTCTGTTGAAGCTTTTCTGGAAGCAAGTCAGATTCTGGGAATTCGTGGCAATGATGGCACTTATTGCATTGGTCGCATGACTCAAGTTATTGGCAATGCATTGGGCGGTACTCTTTCGCTTGGTGTGGGTTGCTATGGAAACTTCGGGACTGAATGGCTAGATCATGGCGTCTATTGGATTAAGGATTGGAAGATTATTGAAAGGGAACTTCCGTCTTTTTATGATGAGGAAGAATTCATAGAGCAAAGAGAATATGATCATGATGAATTTGTTAAAGAGATATTGCAAGCTAACGAATCAATATCGTTTTAAATAGATTCTTCAGATTTAATAGGAAAGAGAGGGCATATGCTCTCTCTTTTTTTTGTCTCGACTCTGCCAGGTATCTTCGAACATCTGCAATCTGCTTTCTATGATAGTAATAAGAAAAATCCTGGTGCCTGGATTTAGGCCATAATGTCCAGTCCAAAAAAAAACCCCCACAGCTGTTCAGCTGTGAGGGTTTGGGGTTTGGGTTCTAAATTATCATCATGACAGAACCGCCATTGTATTTCATCCAAAGATCCCATTCATCATCAGAAAATAAGAGGGCTACCGAATCGCCTTTTGTTTTGACTTCTCCCTCTAATCTTTTAATGATCTTCAACTCTTTATCAGTGAATGGAGAGTGGCTTTCGCCACTCTCTTTATTTACTAGGTCGTTCATGATCTCCCCCTTTCTTTGTTTAGTTTTGAAAGCTTATATTTTAGAACATCATCAAAGATACCAAGGAATTGAGTGTGAGACATGGTTGTCTCACAATCTATAATTCCAGTGGCTAATTCAGCCAATGATCTTTTCTCTCCGACTTTCAAAAACTCATCAACATACCACTCGACTTTAGCCTTAGAATATTCTTCTTTGGCTCTTGACACTCTCTCGGTGGGAGAGTGGCTTGCGCCACTCTCTTGTTGCTCAATGTGTAGATCACTCATCTTACTCATGATTGCACCCCCTTATTGATGATTGAATGTATTAACTCCATAATATCTAATCTAATATCATCACATTTAGTAAATCCAGACCCCTTGATTCCAGTATATTTATCAATGAGATCTTCTAGATCTTCGGTTAGTTGAGAAAATCCCTCTTGATTAAGTGAAAGCCTTATGTCAGTAATTCCATCTTCATCTATGTACTTATCAAAGTAAACACTCATGATTGCACCTTAGGATAAGATCTCAACACTTTGAAATTTGCATCAGTTGGTCTTGTTGGAACAATGTTAATGCCAATTACATTTCTAGCTTTTAAGCCATGCAATAAATATCTATTATTAACATCTGTCTTGCTCATCACAAACCTAGCATTATCTGACCAATCAGTAATCGGTCTGACAATTGCTTTTGGTTTAGTAATACCTTGAACATAAACAAAGTCATTCATCATTCCACGAATGACAGAGCCAAATGCACTTTGTTTCTTCTGTAGTAGAAGATACTCTTGTACCTTTGGGTGTTGCTTGAGTGTTGCCAACTGATTGGCAATTGATACCGAAGTATCAACACTGGTTTTAGTTATTCTTTTATTCATTTTTTTTCTCCAAATTAATGTTAAATGAGATTCAACATTAAACTATTTAATACGATAAGTATATTTATTTATTTCTAAAGCCTATAGATATAGGCTTTCAAGGCTATGCATTGATTATTATGTTGTCTACTTTGCGCAACCTATAAGTCCGCATGATATGGATAGGATTCTTTTCCATCTGAGATCGATAATCTGAGATTTTTATATATCGACCCCCCAACCCCCCCTATGCTATTTAGGATCCCTATAGTTTGATATATATAATACCGTTCGACACAAATAATTGAATGAAAAAACAAAACGGATTATAGTGACTCCTATGCCTAATGACTTGAGACATGTCCCTGTGGATTCCATGCGAGAGATTCTCTTGCTGCAAGAGCGATTAGAAAATCTCGACAAACAAGGGGAGGTGCAAAAATCCTTTATTGACTATATCCGCTACATATGGCCAGAATTCATTCAAGGTGACCACCACAAAATTTTTGCAAAAAAATTAACCGAAATAGCAAAAGGCGATATCAAGAGACTCATTATCAACATGCCGCCAAGACACACAAAAAGTGAGTTTGCTTCCGTTTACTTTCCATCCTGGGTGATGGGACTCAATCCCAACATGAAAATCATGCAAACCACCCATACCTCGGAATTGTCCGTGCGGTTCGGTCGTAAAGTAAGGAATCTTATGGATTCTGAAGAGTACAAAGCAGTGTTTCCCAAAGTGGTGCTGCGTGCCGACTCGAAATCGGCTGGGCGTTGGGAAACCAACAAAGGCGGCGAGTATTTCGCAGCGGGTGTCGGTGGAGCGATCACCGGTCGAGGTGCCGATTTGCTTATTATTGATGATCCACACTCCGAACAAGACGCTTTGAGTCCCTCGGCACTGGATTCAGCCTATGAATGGTATACTTCAGGACCTCGTCAGCGGCTCCAACCAGGCGGTTCCATTGTGATTGTGATGACACGCTGGTCAACCATTGATTTAACAGCGAAGTTGTTGAAACGACAAACGGAAAATCATGCCGATCAGTGGCATGTGGTCGAATTGCCCGCTATTTTTGAGGAAACAGGCAACCCATTGTGGCCTGAGTATTGGAAGATTGAAGAATTGGAAGCGGTGAAAGCATCACTACCGGTGACCAAGTGGAACGCCCAATACATGCAGAACCCCACTTCGGAAGAAGGGGCGATTATTAAACGAGATTGGTGGCAAGTTTGGGAAAAAGACAAGATTCCGCCAGTGGATTACATTATTCAGAGCTATGACACGGCTTTTTCTCGCAATGAAACGGCTGATTTCTCAGCGATTACCACTTGGGGTATTTTTAAGCCCAATGAAGAGAGTGGCGATTCGATTATATTGCTCGATGCCAAGCGTGGGCGTTGGGATTTCCCAGAGCTGAAAGCGGTGGCGGCTGAAGAGTATAATTATTGGGAGCCTGAAATGGTATTGGTGGAAGCCCAAGCCAGTGGTACGCCGCTGACTCAGGAACTAAGGAATATGGGCATACCGGTGGTCAATTATCGCCCGTCAAGGGGCAATGATAAGGTGACCAGGGTGCACGCGGTCAGTCCGGTGTTTGAATCGGGTATGGTCTGGGCGCCAAAGAAGAAGTTTGCCGAAGAGGTGATTGAGGAATGTGCTGCGTTCCCTTTTGGCGAGTATGACGATTATGTCGATTCCATGACGCAAGCGATATTGAGATTTAGACAAGGCAACTTTGTTCGTCTATACTCGGATGAAGAAGATGAGGAATATGTGCCACAACAGCGCATTTATTATTGATGTGGAAAAATAATATTTAATGAGTAGAATGAAATACACAGTAATGAGTCCGCTAACCCAATATCGCAATTGGATCAGTGCACTTCTTTTTAAATTAGTACAAGGGCGTTAGTATGGCGGAAGTTGATAAACGAATATATCCGGTTCAAGAAGAGCCAGTTGAGGTTATCGATGATTCACGAACAATTGAACTAGAGGATCCCACCCTAGCCGAGTTTAATGGTGAAGACGTCGCCATCACGCCTTTGGAAAACGGCAACATCATTGTCGGTGAAGGCGACATGATGTCTGATGAGGTAGAGTTTGGTGCCAATCTAGCCGAAGAACTCGATGATTCAGAATTAAACACTATTTTTAATCAATGCGTCGGTGATGTGCAAGAAGACTTAAGCTCTCGTTCCGAATGGGAACAGCAATACCGCGATGGTCTAGAATACTTGGGCATGAAATACGAAGAACGCTCACAACCCTTTGAAGGAGCGTCGGGCATTACGCATCCTTTATTGGCCGAATCCGTTACGCAATTCCAAGCACAAGCTTATGCCGAGATACTGCCTTCTCAAGGGCCAGTAAAAACACAGATTATGGGCGCGGTTACGCCCGACTCCGAAGCGCAAGCCGGTCGAGTCAAAGAGTACATGAATTACCAGATTATGAATGTCATGGAAGAATACGATCCTGAAACGGATATGTTATTGTTCTATTTACCCCTTTCAGGATCAGCTTTTCGTAAAGTCTACTACGATGAGAACTTAGGACGGGCGGTATCGAAGTTTATCCCTAGTGAAAACCTCGTCGTGCCTTACGACACCAGTGATTTACAATCCGCGACACGGATTACCAACATTGTTTCGATGTCGATGAACGATGTGGTTAAGATGCAAAACAGTGGGTTTTATCGTGATGTGCCATTGAATTCAATGGGTGCTCAGTACGACAACAAAGACATTCAAGAAGAAATTGATAAGTTGCAAGGCGTGGAGCCAAGCAACGACAGTGGCGATTGTGAGTTGTATGAAATGCATACTGACTTGGATCTTACTGGGTTTGAAGATTTAGATCAGATGGGTGAGCCGACTGGGATTAAGTTGCCCTACATCGTTACGTTGTCCAAACGCAACAATGCCGTGCTTTCCATTCGTCGCAATTGGAACGAGAACGACCCATTGCAAAAGAAAATACAATACTTTGTTCATTACAAGTTCCTTCCAGGGCTTGGTTTTTACGGTTTTGGCTTGACGCACATGATTGGCGGGCTTTCACGGGCTTCCACTTCTATTTTGCGTCAGCTGATCGACGCTGGCACTCTGGCCAATTTGCCTGCCGGATTTAAAGCACGAGGTATTCGTATCCGGGACGACGATCAGCCCTTACAACCAGGTGAGTTTCGCGACATGGATGCCCCCAGCGGCAGTTTACGCGAAGCCTTTGTTGCATTGCCGTTTAAAGAACCGTCACAAACACTGTTGGCTTTATTGGGCTTAATGGTCGATGCGGGCAAACGATTTGCCTCCATTGCCGACATTCAGGTGGGCGATTCCAACCAAGAGATGCCAGTGGGTACCACTGTGGCGTTGTTGGAGCGTGGCACCAAAGTAATGTCAGCAATTCACAAACGATTGCATTACGCACAGAAGATTGAATTTAGATTGTTGGCCAGTGTTTTTGCCCAATACCTCCCCCCTTCTTATCCTTACATGACCGCCAATGGCGATCAAAACATTAAGCAAGTCGACTTTGATGATCGAGTCGACATCATTCCAGTCTCGGATCCAAACATATTCTCGATGAGCCAACGGGTCATGATGGCACAGCAAATGCTGCAAATGGTGCAATCGAATCCAGAGGTTCACGGTCAGATGGGTCTATACGAGGCGTATCGCCGTATGTATCAAGCACTCAATGTGCAGAACATTGAAGCGTTATTGCCCCCACCGCCTCAACCGGAACCGGTGGATCCTGGTAATGAAAACTCTTCTTTGCTGATTGGCAAAGGTGCACAAGCTTTCCAAGGACAAGAACACGATGCCCATATAGCGACTCACATGAGTCTTTACGGCACCGCGATTATGCAACAAAACCCACAAGGAATGGCAATGGTTCAAGCGCATGTGTATGAACACATCACGCTAAAAGCGGAAGAAATAGTACAACAACAAATGGCACAAGACCCACAAATGATGCAGATGCAACAGCAATTAATGCAACTGCCACCTGAACAGCAACAACAACTGCAACAACAAATGCAAATACAGCAGCAAGCTCAAGTCGCTACTGTTATTGCCGATTTGATGCAACAAATTAATGAGCAGTTTGCCCCACCGCCACCACAAGAAGATCCATTGGTGGAACTTAGACGTCAAGAGTTAGACATTAAAGCCGGTGATTTACAGCGTAAGCAGCAAGAATTTGGAGAAAAACAAAATTTAGATATAATGAAAGTAGATCAACAGGATGATATTGCAAAAGATCGTATTAATCTTTCTGAAGACATTGCAGTTATGAAAAATGAAACGGCACAAGATCGTTTGGATCAAGCAGAACGATTTAAAGCAGCCGATTTACAAAAGGAGAATAGAACATGAGTTCAGTAATGGAAGCCATGCAAGCGGCCCACAAAGAGAAAAAATTAAAAGAACGGGCTGAAGAAGAAAAGAAATTAGCCGAACACCAAGCTGAAAGAGCTTGGCGTGGCGATCCCAAAAGGAAAGAACAACTTATTAAATCCAGAGAACCCATTAAGGATGAGAAAAAAGAAGAACCAGAGAAAAAAGCAGCGCCTAAAAAGACAGCTGTTAAAAAAGCAGCGCCAAAGAAAAAAGCAGTAAAGAAAGCAGTTAAGAAAACAACTAAGAAAAAAAGTGCCGCTAAAAAAGGGTAGTGCAAACAAAACAGTTTCTGCTAATATAAAGAAACTTAGGAAAGAAGGCTACAAGAAGAAACAATCCATTGCTATTGCGTTAAGCAAGGCAGGGAAAGTTAAAAAAAAGAGGAAGACCAATGCAAAGACCAAGAAAGTTCAGAGGCGCAATGCCAAAAAACCCAGGCGCCGCTAGTAAATCAATGAAAATTAAAGACCAAGGCACGGTTCCTTTGTCTCAACCCAAACAAGAAGCCAATGGTGGACCCCCTAAACCGGGTGCAGACGCTGGCAAATCTAGAGGCGGCGGTGCAGCGATTCGTGGCACCAAATTTGCAGGAAGATTCTAATGCCCGGAATGAAAATGCCTAAATCGCCCATGATCATGATGAATCCAGACATGCCTGTTATGCGATTTCAGCGAGGCGGTATGCCAAGATCACCTTTGATGATGCAAGAACCTTTTATTCCACAAAGACCACCAAGAATGTTTATCAATGATGAGGTTCCTACAAATGATTTTGTGCCGTTCTCAGAAAGAGAAGGGTTTGGGGAACTGCCTTCAGAATTTATGCCGCCACCACCAAGAAAACAGTTTCTTCAACGTCCACCAAGTATTGAAGAAGAAAGACCACCTATGCAATACATTGGCGAAGATGCTCCTAGAATGGGAATGCCTCCAGAGATGCCACAGTTCCCAGGAAGACAACCAAAGTTTCCAGGGATGGAATCAATAAGAGATCCAGAACCTGTCGGACCTCCACCTGGAATGCCGCCTTTGACACCGATGCCTATTGTTGAAGAAACACTCGAAGATTTTGTGCCATTATCAGAAAGAGGATTTATGGGGCCGATTAAAGAGGATTTTGGAAGAAATGAAATTCGTTATGATCCATTTTATTTAGATGATGAAGGCAATATGCAACGATATAAAGGTCCTGATCGCAAATTTATTGAAGAAGAAAGACCCGACGCACTTGAACCATTTATACCACCTGACATTCAACCTAAGGGAGAGTCTTTGCCACAAGATCATCCATTTTTTCAGTCTCCAGAATATTTAAATTTTCAAGAGAAAGGCGGAATCGGGACGATGGATATGTACCAAGCTAGTGATGGCACGCAATTTGGTTCTGGAACAACAGGCAAGATGTATGAGAGATGGTTGGCTAACCAGCAAAATGGAACAGGCACAACAACACCACCGGAACCACCGATGCCGCCAGATGTTTTACCAGGCGAGCCAGAACAAACGGCACAACCGACTCAAGATCAATTTATGGAAAGATTGATGCAAATGATTCAAGGGCTTCAAGAAAGAAGACAACCAGCACCACAACCAGCACAACAAATGGCACCGCCTCCACCAAGACCGCCTGCAACACCATTTAATATGGGAAATTCAGGAATGTCAGGGGGAGCACCGACAATGCCACAAATGTTTAATCAAGGACCAGGGTTTTTTACTCCACAGCAAAGAGGTCCTAAAATTGCTCCAGGCGCTATAGCTCAACAAACACAAGAATTAATGCCTAATTATAATCTAGATTTTAGTTCTTTCTTGAGAAATAGATAGAAAGTAGTGGACGGAATAAGATTAGCGGAGTATATTTTAAAAGAACTTCGAGATAGACAAGAACGAGTTTCACAACATCTATCTAGCGGTTCAATAAAAACGATGGAAGATTATCGTTTTCTGATTGGAGAGTTAACGGCACTTCGCTCCTTTGAATCAGATTTAAAAGAAGTGTTGCAAAAAACAACTGGAGACAGTTTTGATGAGTGACCTAGCAGTCCCACAACATATATTAGCCGAACGCGAGGCTCAAAATAAAGCGCAAAAAATAGAAGAAAGCAACGGTAAAGCAACGATCCAAGATGCTTACATTGAACCAAAAGAACTGGTGCTTGATCCTTCTCTTTTAGACAGCTCCCTTTTAGAAAGAATGCCGCAACCAACAGGTTGGCGTTTATTGGTATTGCCATACAAAGGAAAAGGCATGACAGAAGGCGGTATTGTATTGCCAGATTCTGTGGTTGATAGAGAGGCTTTAGCGACAGTTGTTGCATATGTTTTAAAGATTGGGCCATTGGCTTATAAAGATTCTAGAAAGTTTAACGGTGAATCTTGGTGTAAAAAAGGCGAATGGGTTTTGATTGGAAAATATGCAGGTGCTCGTTTTAGACTAGATGATGGCGCAGAAGTTAGAATTATTAATGATGATGAAGTCATTGGTACTATTTTAAACCCTGACGATATCCAGAGCTTATAAAGGAAAAAAAATGGCTGAAGCATTACCAGAAATTACCGACGAAAAGATTGAAAAGGCAGCATTGCCAGAAAACAAAAGAGCTAATGAAACAGTCTCTGAAGAATCTACTTTTATTGAACTAGAGGGAAAAGACTTAGAAGGGCTTGCTCCGATAGAAGAAGAAAAGGTTCAAGAAGATTTTGAAGTTAGCGAACATGTTAAAAAAGATGCTGAAAAAGGCGAAGATGAAGCCACTCAACGCGCTAAGTTAGCTCAAAACAGAATTAACAAAGCCGTCAAACAAGCAAAAGATTTCCAAAGAAGAGAGCTGCAAGCTCTGCAATACGCAAAAGAAATTGCCGAAGAAAACAAAGCTCTTAAAAATCAACAAGCACAAATGTCACAAAGTTATGGCAATGAATTTGGTGCTAGGGTGGAGTCTCAATTAGAAGGCTCTAAGATTGCTTTACAAAAAGCAATGGAAGAAGGAGATGCAGGTCAAATTGCTGAAGCCCAGTCTATATTGGCTGCTGCATCGGCTGATAAAGTTGCACATGATCAATATCAAGGACAACTTCAAAGATACAATCAAGAACTAGAGCAATACAATGCGCAACAAGACATGTATGCTCAACAACAACAAGCGGCTATGTTGGAACAAAGAGAAACTCCAACTCAGCCAGCTTATAATCCTCCTTCACAACGTGCTCAATCTTGGGCAAATAATAATACTTGGTTTGGAAAAGACCAAATAATGACCAATGTAGCTATTGCTGTTCATGAACAGTTAGCACAAGAAGGATTTGACACAGAGTCAGATGACTATTACTCTGAAATTAACAAAAGGATGAAGCAAGAATTGCCAAATCGTTTTGAAAATAACGTGGAAGCTGATGGGAAACCCGTCCAAACCGTCGCTTCGCCATCACGCGGTAACTCAAATGGACGCAGGAAAAATCGTAATCAGGTAGAGTTGACACCTAGCGAACAGCAGTTAGCTAAACGTCTAGGGGTTTCTTTCAAAGATTATGCAGTTCACAAAGCGAGGTTAGATAACTCATGAATGATAAAATTGAAATCGAAGAAAATGTTGAAATTGACAGAGCTTCTCGAAGTTCAGAAACACGCGAGACTCAAGAGGCTAGACGCCCTTGGGAACCGCCTTCTCTTTTGAAAACGCCTGAACCCCCACCTGGTATAAAATACCGTTGGGTTCGTACTGAAATAAGAGGTCAGGAAGATCGAAAGAATGTCATGCAACGAATGCGCGAAGGATGGGAACCAGTTAAGCCGGAAGAAATTCCAGAGTTTGATGTTCCAACCATTGACCACGGCAAACACGCAGGTGTAGTCGGAATTGGTGGGCTTATGCTTTGTAAAATCGATGCATCAATTGCTGAAGAACGAAATCAGTATTTTGAAGATAAAACAATGAATCAAATGAATGCAGTTGACAACAACCTCATGCGTGAAGAACATCCTGCAATGCCGATTACTAAAAGTCGGCAGTCCAGGGTTACATTTGGCGGTAACTCTAAGAAGTAATGAAATATTGTTATTTTTTTGAGCTACTTAATATTAATCTCGTGATCGGAGAAGTTTATCATGGCAAATAAAGACGCCGCATTTGGTTTGCGTCCAGTTAAGCATGTTAGCGGTTCACCGTTCAACGGAGGTCAATCTAGATATCGTATTACAACAGCAGATGCTACTAATACGACTAAAATCTACAATGGTGACATTGTGACCCAAAACACAGCTGGTATTGTTACAAGAATAGCCAGAGCTGACAGTGGTAGTGCTACAAGTGCTATTATTGTTGGTGTGTTTAATGGTTGCTACTACACTGACCCTACTACCAGTAAGCCCACTTGGAGCAATCACTGGCCAGGAAACGCTGCTACGGATGCAGTCGCTTTTATTATTGACGACCCTTATGTCGTTTATGAAGTACAAGCTGACGCTGCTTTCCCAGTAGCTGATCTATGGGGTAATTTTGATATTGTGGATCAGTCAACAGTAGGAGATACCGGAAGCGGTAGATCTAATGTTGAGCTTGACGTGACAACGGGGGCTACTACAGCCACGTTGCCAATGAAAGCAATTGGGATATCTACAGACCCTCAAAACTCTGATGTTAGTACTGCAAACACTAACGTTCTTGTTCTAGTACAAAACCATTTGTATAGACAAGCTCAAGTTGGTTTAGCATAAAGGAGAATTAAATAATGGCAATTTCAAGAGCACAGCTCGTTAAAGAATTAGAGCCTGGTTTAAACGCCCTTTTCGGCATGGAGTATTCTCGTTATGAGAATGAACACGAGGAAATTTTCGAGAGCGAAAGCTCAGATCGTGCATTTGAAGAAGAAGTTCTTATTGCAGGGTTCGGAAATGCTCCCGTGAAAAGAGAGGGAGATGGAGTTGAGTTTGATACAGCCTACGAAGGCTTTACTGCTCGTTACACTCATGAAACTATTGCATTAGCATTTGCATTAACAGAAGAAGCTGTAGAGGATAACCTCTATGACCGACTCGGTGCTCGTTATACGAAGGCGCTTGCGCGTTCTATGGCTCACACCAAACAGGTCAAAGCTGCTAATGTTCTAAATAATGCTTTTAGTTCTAGTTTCACAGGTGGAGATGGTTTATCACTGGTAAACAGTGCGCATACCCTAGCAGGTGGCGGAACTTTCTCAAACACTCCTAGTACCGCAGTTGACTTGAACGAAACATCGCTTGAAGACGGTTTAATTACAATATCAACTCTTGTTGATGATCGTAATCTAACTTTAGCACTTCAAGGGATGAAGCTAATTGTGCCACCACAACTTCAATTCATAGCAGAACGTTTAATCGAAACGCCAGGTCGTGTCGGAACGTCTGATAATGATATCAATGCAATCAAGAATATGGGAATGATACCTAACGGCTATGCTGTTAACCATTTCCTAACAGATACTGATGCATGGTTTCTATTAACAGATTGTCCAGACGGCATGAAGCATTTCGTTAGATCCCCTATGAGCACAAACATGGAAGGTGATTTTGATACCGGAAATGTTAGGTTCAAGGCTAGAGAACGTTACAGCTTTGGTTGGAGTAATCCTCGTGGCATATATGGCTCGCAAGGCGCTTAAGAACCAGTAAATGGAAGTTGTAATACACTTTCTTACTCAGTATTACAGAGAAAGGGGCTTCGGCCCCTTTTTTCTTTTTTCTTTATCTTTTCCTCATTTAGAAGTAATATAAAATCTTATCTAGGATTTTATATTTACCTGTCGACTGACCTAGCAGACAACGCCAAAAGACGATAGGACTATTAAGGAGACTTAATTATGGCAAATTCAACTTTTAACGGACCAGTTCGGTCCGAGAATGGTTTTAAAACCATTGATACAAATACAACAACAGGTGCGATAACAGATGGGTTGGTAATTAACGCAGACGGTAATATCTTTACTGATGCGGGCGAACACATTAAATACACACAGGCAACAGGATATGGACCTGCCGACTTAATAGTTGGTAAA
>TARA_R110002126_G_scaffold215115_1_pt1 | contig 13284 bp, 11 predicted proteins | sample TARA_R110002126 | Tara Oceans TARA_R110002126 (sample SAMEA4397536) | marine metagenome | biome: Polar Biome; feature: [DCM] deep chlorophyll maximum layer (ENVO:01000326); material: water (ENVO:00002006), including particulate matter (ENVO:01000060) such as... | depth 30 m
AAAAAGAAAAATTATTTAAAAACATATCATAATAGCCCTGCTGGTATAGAGAAACGAAAAATTGCCCAAGCAAAGTATCGTAAAAAGAAAAAGAAACAAAAAACAATAAATAAAATTAAATCTACTAAACAGCAATTATTAGATCAATTAGCATTAATAGAAAAACAAGAGCTAGAATTAACAGACGAATAATTTATTTTTTATTATAATTTTTATTCTGTATTGCTGTAGAATGTCCCATTGCTTCGGCCGCTTCTTGCACTTTCTCTATATGTGGTGCTATTACTTCAGATACGTAAATTTTTCTTAGCATTGTGCTACTTATTTTTTTGCCCTGTATATTAAATACTTTATTTAATATGTTCGTCATGTTCTGCGTTGTTAATTTTTTGCCTTTTGCAGTTGTTAATAATAAATCTAAATCATTATTGCTAATAGCTTTATGATCTAAATATTTTTTTAATATGGTCTTTAATTTTTTTGGTACTTGTAATGTTTGCTCATTAAAATTTTTACTTTTCTGCTCTCCTAAATGTAAAAACATTTGACGCCCATTATAAACTAAATAATTTTTTTTTAATTCAGCATCTCGTAACTTATTATATGCCTTTTTGCTTAATAACTTAACACTATTATATATATTCCGACGAGGTGGCAACAACGTATATAACGAGGCAATTATATAACTTCTTAATAAATTAAATTGCCCTGCTGTTAATGTAGATTTACTAAATAATTTTTGCAATTCTACTTTTTTTTTTAATTTTTCTCTAACTTCGTTTATTTGTTTCATGGTAGCCCAATTTTTATCTTCTGTTTCAGTTTTCTTTTTTTCCATTCTTTCAGCTTCATATTTAGAATTAATTGCTTCTAAATATTTTCTGTATTCGGTTAATTCTTTTTCGTATTTATCATTATTATTTAATAATACTAATACAGAGGCAATATATGCTTTTTGTGTAGATAAAGGCCGATCTTGTATTTTAGAAATTAATACTTTAGGTTTTAGAAAAGGTTTTATAGTTGCAAATTTTTTATCTGTTATTAAAGTTGCTAATTTATTCAGATATTTAGAATAATTATTAATAGTAATATCTTTAACATTAGGCCTATATTCTCGTAAAGTTTTTTTTAAATCCATTTATATATATATTATATATATAAAATAATTTTAATTAACTAATTTAAATTATGTATTAATAATTTTTAATCCGTAATCATTAGTAGGGCCGAGTATTTTTTTAAAGGTTTCTTTATCGTCCTTTATAATTAGATCTTTTTTAAAGTGTTTCTTATAGTCTATAAAATGGTGCCATTCTTTACCGAATTTAGCACATTTTTCTACAATAAGGGGGTGCATTTCTTTTAGAGCCATAAATTTAGTTTTATATCCGTCTTGTGTATAACCTTTATAAATTTCTTGGTTACCACCTTTGCAAGAGCCACTCGTTTGCTTATTACATTGTAGGCAATTAAAAAGAATTGTATAATCGCCCTGTTTTAAAACTCTTAGGCTTAAATCTGTATCTTCATTATATTTACCTCGCCACCTAAACGGCAAAGAATTATCAATTAATATACATGAATATATGCGACTATTTATTATAACTGGTGGCCTATTTAAAGTAATTTCTGGTACCATACTACTATATTGCATGCCTGATAATCTGACGTTTTTAAATAAGTCTGTGTAATCTTCTATAATTTTAAAGACAGCCCCACTTTTAATATAACGACGACAATTTTTATTTAGTCTATGAAAGCCTGCTATGTTATCGTCTAATATCCAGTGCTTATTATGGCCGTTGTCTATTGAGTGTTGCCAAATAAAATTTCTAGCAGGTATTCCTCCTTGCCCTAAATTACAAAGTTTTTTAGGCATAGGTAATAAATATTTCTGATCTGTATATTTTGCATATTCTACTAATTCTTGCTCTTCTATAACTAAAAAATAATTAAGGCCCATTTCTTCTATATACTTTGGCGTCATTCTTAATTTAGGTCTGCCTTTACTTAAAATATAAATAGGGTATTTAGGTTTTATAATTGTATCAGTTTGCCAAAAATCTTTTTGTTTATAAAATTTTAGTTTTTCTTTATCCACCTTATAATAAGTTGATATTGTAGCACTTGATTTTTTTTTAATATCCATTTGTAAAACTTTATTTAATTCGTCTAAATCTTCTTGTGTTGGTATATGTAATATAAGCCAACCGATCTTACACCTTAAAGGGCAAATTTCGTATTGTATCATATTGTGCCAATAGCAATCTTTCAGATTATCTTTAATTGGATCACGTTGATATTTGCAACTACTTATAATTAATTTTTCTAATAACTCTTTATAATTATCTTCATGTGTTCGTAAGTATAATTTTACAAAAGGTTTTTCTTTTTTTGATAATTTAATATTACTCTTAACATTATAGCATATTGTGGCTTTCTTTAGCACAAAAGACATTTATTATATAATATTATATAAGATAATCTTTAAGTGCCTTAATAATAATATTATATTTAATATATATAACATATAAACTATAATTTATATGTCTGTTTTATGTATTAACCACCTAAAGACGTGTAATTAAAATTTTAATTACACTCTAAACCCTTGTTAATACACTTTTTAATACTATAATATTATATTTATTATATAATATATATATAATATAATGTTATATGTTTATTTAAATTTGCTATATACTTTGCTCATTGCTAAGGCACTCTTCTTTGTTTTAAATTTCTTCTTCGTGTATTTTTTTTTATCTAAATTAAATAATCTGTATTGATTATTTACTTTAACAATTTTAAAAGGCATATAATATAACTTATAAATTTTTAATAAGTTTATTTGCAAATATTATATCTAATAAATGCCACGGATTATATATAACCCTACTGGCTTGATATACTAAATAACTTGTTCTAATAATTTTTTTTCCTTCTTCACTTCTGAATATATATTTTAAGCCTTTCCATTCTTGCTTTAATCTTCTTTTTGCTTTATGAAATCGCCCAAACATGTATTACTTTTTATTATTAGTTTTTATATTATTATTAGCTTGTATTTCTAAATTAGTTAATATTTGTTGAGATAATTTTAAGAATAAGCTATTATCAGTGCCTAAATTTAGTACAGGCGTCCTATCTGGGTTTAATATTCTTATTTGCAACGTATTTATATTAATCGGTTCGCCTTTATGCACGTAAGTAAATCCTCCTTCTGTACTTGTATAACTACTGACGCTATAATATCTATTAATAATGCCTACTATATTATTAGATCCTCCGCCGTCACTATTTAGCATTTCATTTCCGTTAATGTTTATTTCTACCAAGTAATAAGCACTATCTAAATTAGCACCTACAACGACATTAGGTGCTTTTATTTCTGTTGTTTCTGTTGTGTCTATTGATATAAAACTTCTGCCCGTCTCTGCTGCTGGTTGGCCCGGAGCATTGCCCGGCATACCAATGCCCGGCGAGTAAAAATCTTGCTCATTCTCTACACTTCTTAAATCTGCAAGTGTGCCTAAATTGCCTATTATATTTCTGCCCAATTCTAAATCAAAATGAGGCATTAAATAAGGTGCTCCTCCTGCTTGATAAGTTCCTAATGGCGAAGTCTGAAATTTTAGCATGCCGGCAAATGTGGTAGTAATTCCTACGCATTGGCTTAAATTATCTGTATCATATATGGGTAAAGCACTTAATGCTGGCACGTCAAATCCTAAACTTTCCCAGAAACTCTTAGGCTGTAAATCTGCTATAATTATGCCACCTGCCTGCTTAGAATAATTCCACTGCCTAGCAGTCGTGCCAGGGTTTCCAGCATCCGAGGGGTTTGGCTCATATACTAATGTAATCATACCTACAGCTGGGTCTGCTGCTGTAGGTGGGTCAGCACTCCCAATTTGCTCAACTATATATGCACTTTGTTGTGCTGTTATTCCAAGCTTCATAGACACCTCACCGCCCGGCGTTGTAAATGGCACCATTAAAGGTGTATGAGCAAATTGTATATTTATTTTGCTTGTTTCTTCGTCATATACTAGCTGAAATGCTTCACTAGCACCAATATAAAAGCTTTGTTCTGATGCTGCTTGGGATAACTCGCTTCTAATAGTATTATTATAAGCATAAACTTGCTCCCAATATTTATAAGGCGTGCTAATTAATGGTTGTGTTATAAGCTCCCTATAACAAAAATAAAAGCTCTCTGGGTCACTATCTATAACTGATCCCCACGTTGTCCTAAAATATGCACCATCGCCCATATAAAAATAATTACTTTGCGTCATAAAATGCGGGCCTAAACTATCGTAATTTTTTAAATAGCGGTCTTCTGGTCTATACTGAAACTCTGTATTTTCCATGAGTATAGAGGCTCTTCTAAAAGGTATTTTCGGCTCTCTGCCACCTCCACGAGGATCTGTTGCTTCTGCAAACCTAGCTTGATTAATACAAGCACCATTTATTAATTTAACCATATTTACTGGCGAATACCTACCTGCTTTAACTGCTATGCTATACGTTCTTTTTAGGGGCACCATAATACCAGTATTTATATTTAGAGGATTTGGCATAGTCGGTTCTAAACCAATATTCGCTAATTGTTCGTCTTCTCTACTTATAGTTACTGGCTTTAAACTATCAAATATAAAATGTGGCCTGCCGTCTTTATTATCTAGCGGAAAATTTACTAATCGTTGCGGTTGTGCAGGGTCGTATAATTCATATAATTTAATTTGTATTGTTGCAGGGCCAGACTGGTTAGGCGTTTCGTCGCCTTCAGTTGTCGGCATAAAATAATTTATAGTTATATTAACTTTCCCAGCAGTATTTTTTGTAGGATCTAAAATTCTAAATGTTAATGCAGTTGCAATTCTAAAATTAGTCATACTGCTTGGCCTTTTATATTGGCATAAAACTCCATAACCATTTCCAACCATAACAGGATTATTAGGTGCTCGGCCCCAAAAACTTTTTTTCTGGTCGTCATTTCCTAAATTTCCTAATTTAGAATTCTGCCCGCCCATAGTATCGTACATATAATAAGCAATTTCTATGGTTGTATCTTCTTCTACTAATATATGATTATCGGTAATATCTATGGTATCTACAAAAGCATTAACTAATGTTAATTCGTCGTTACTTCGCATCATTATCGGCCTATTTAATATTGTCGTAAAATCACCATTATTATTGCCTTGTATGGTTTTTGTGCCCTTCTGTCGTGCTTCTATATATGTTTGTTTAATACTCATAATATAATAGTTATTATTATTATATTATAATATTTTAATTTTAGTTTTTAATTGTATATAATAGAATATATGCCACCTTTTCTAAGCACAATAGATTTTCTAACTTCCGCATAAATATTTACTCGTTGATCCTTGTTTAATGCTCGGTCATTATCTACAAGGTTAGCAGCATCGGGCCTCTGTAATCTGCCAAGGGTCATTTCTAAAGAGGTAATACGATCCCTAATAAAGCAACCGAAATAACCAGCACTACTTCTATTTTGAGCACATACACCTTTAGCAGAAACAGAATTACTATTTCCAGTTAATACAGCATCTTGAGCATTAAATAACCCAGCACAAGCACTTGAGGGTAATACATTTAATTGGCCCCATGTATCTTGGCACATAGAAAGAGTTTCCGAGCTTGTTGAGATAGGGTTTAAAAACATATTAGCACCATTTTTACTAATCTGAACTTTAGAGCCAATATTTGCAATAGCACGGAGAGAGCCGCCAGCAAGTAATACGTTGCCTTGCACGATTGAGGCAGCATCTACTGGCGAACGATATACTAAAACACGATTTACAAATTTGCCATTTAAGCCATTAAGTCGTTTCGTCACGCTTGTTTGCCCTGTTCCTGCTGGGTCTGTAAAGCTATCATATTCTATAGCATTAAAACCTACACCTTGCCAAGATCCTAATACTTGACCTACAACAGCAGAATTTACGATGCTATCCACTGCCAATAAGGGGTTTTGTAAAGTTGTTAATGTTGCAAAATTAGCATCACTTTGCAAACTATTTAAAGTATCTTTTTTAAAAATAATTACAAGCCGCATATCTTTAAATACTTGAGTTGGCAAATATTCTGACGCCTGGCATAATGGTAATATTTCAGATAAATTAAGAGTAAATCGGCCAGTTGATGCTTGTGCCGCGGCATCACTTGCTCCGAATTTAACTTGTGGCGTCTGAAATGCTTGCTGTGTTTCGCCGTCTCTCGTAGCCTGCACGACAAAACCTAAATTATGTCCTTTCATAATTTTACCCACGCCAATATTTTTCCTATTACTTTTTAATTGATTTTTAAAGGTCATGTAACCTTTGGCCGGCCTAATACTATCAAGCATTACGTTGCCGTCATACATTATAACCTCGTCAATAATTCCATAAACTCCTGCCTTAGCATTAAAAGTTGTTGTTGCTGTACCAATCCAAGCACCAAGGTTTAGCAATCTCATATCACTTCGGTATAACGTATCTGGCTCAAATCTAAATTCTGCTCGGTCATTTACTATATCCAAAACTGGCTCTAAAATTCTGCTTCTAATTCCACTATTGTAATACGACATTTTATATATAATAAATATATTTTTATTATGTATAAATTTTAAATATTCTTTATCAATAATTTAAATTTCTATTAATGAATGAAAATAAGCATATAAAATATATACTTTAGCCGCTGCTCCTATATTACTCTGAATATCTATGCCAAATCGCTGGTTTTCTAAATCAATATACTGGCCAAAATTGCAACCAATGCCATAGCCATCATTTCCTTTAAGTTTTCCTATAGTTGCACTATTAGCATCTATGCCTCTAAAACTTTCTAAATATTTTGCTAAAATAGGTATTTCTTGATCTAGCTCAAATGTAGTATATCTATTTAATGTATCGTTAAAAGAAAAAACAACACGGCTAATTGCCTCTGGTCGTTGCAATTCTAAAGTATTCTGGTCGTTAAGCTCATTCTGTTTAGATTGATCTAAAAATGAGCAACTAACACTATTAACGAGAGCTGGTATTCTAACGCTTAATTGTGTTGAGTTAGCATTAACAGATTTTTTAATATTAAGTTTAGTATTCATAACTACTGGCATATCTTGGCCATCGTCTTCGTCACTCATGTAAGTCATACGGCAATTTTCTAAAAGGTAACTTGCTGCGGCCGAAGCATCACCTCCAAAAAATACGTGCGCATTCCTTGCCAATCTAATACTAACTCTAACACTGCCGGCATTTCGTGTTGATACATGAGGCATACCATTAGGTGCCGATGCAGTATTTAAGCATATCATAGGTTTTAAAGAAAAATTAAATTTTTCGTTTGTTGTATCTACTGCAAAAACATTTACGGCAGAGAAGCCAGTTTGAGTGCCTCTCATGTATGTATTTACTGCTTTTAAATTTGGCAAGCGTCCTTCTGTTAATGCGGCAGACTGAAATTGCTCGTTTGCTCCTTGTGTTGCCGACATACTCATTTTAACATAACGAGAATAACTTTGCAAATTTTCTACAACTCCTGCCTTTTTACCTTCGCTAAAAGTTGTTGTAATACTATCTATAAATGAATGCCCACCTACTAAATTATCGTAATAAAATCCTAATCGTGTATTATCTGTGCTTAAAAATGTGGCTCCATTTACGTCTGCCGAGGGTGTTTTTAATTGAGCATGAAAACGTAAAGTATTTAATCTTAATTTTCCAGTATAAACTAAATCAAAGTCTAGCTGACTAAATTCGCCGTAGTCGGATCGTAAATTTTGTGGCTGTACGCTATGATATTTTACCATTTCTTTTATATATATACTATATTATTTTAATTTTAAAAATATTTTTTAAAATTATTAATATTAATTTTATTAGCCGCGCGGCTTTACATTTTAATAGTTTTATATACTTGTTTATATAAGGCAAGATTAGAAAGAGCACCACCGCCATTAAGCTCAATTAAAAGTGGTTTCCAGTTATTAGTCATAGGTACTGGCGAGGCAATTATTTTTACGCCTGTAGTGTGGTTAGCAGTCCATGCTTTAATATTAGCTCCTTCTGAAACACTATCGCAACTTTGTGCTGCTTCAGTCATATTATTAAGTGGCAAATTAGCATTTCTAAATGCTCGTTGCAATAATTCGTGGTGTATGCCGTTACGTTGAGTATTAGTAATAGTTGCTTGACGATTTATAATAGGCGTATTATTTACACTTAATCTATAATCAGTCCAGTTTGTGCCAACACTAATAGGCAAATTATTAGCACTCATTAAAAATATATTAAATGCATTAGGCTCAATCATGGTCTGCCGATACATATTAGAGCTGGTAGTGCTCATAAGTTCAGTTGTAAAAGTAGAGAAATTTAATTCATTAACTTTTGGCAATGGTGCCATATATTCAGATAAAATGATTGCCGCCGTATAGATCTTAGCAGTAGGCAAACCAGTAGGGGCAGTAATGAGGCATTCTAAATCTAATAGTTCTCCAGTTGCCCATGCTGCTGCCGCAGCCATAACGGCAAATTTAAATGTAATTTCTAAATTAGCTCCATTTCGCTCCATTTTTTCTATTACATTGCTCGTATCAATAGCTCCTACGCCTGCTGCTGACCCTGCACCTTTAGCAAGTGTTAATGCCTGGCCGACATAAAAAGGGCACCCAGCAAGGGTAAAAGATTGTTGCAATGCTTCTGAGCAGGCAAAGACAAATGGGCCTCGGTATGTAGCACCAGTATCCCCAGCACCTAAAGTATGTGCTATAGTTTTAGCCGTAATAGGCGTAAATGCACCAGTAGGGCCAGTAATATCGGTAGCAACTGGAGCTAATCGTAAATTGTCTAATTGTAAATGTAATTTTAAGCTTGACGATCCCATTTGGCTTAAAGGCATTTCTCTTTCTTTGCCTAATTCTAAAAAGTCATGTAAAGGTATTTGCACTTTAGCATTAGTTGCTCTGGCAATGGTTGTGCCTAATTGGTAAGTATCCCTAAATATAGTGCTGGGTTGGCCAAAAATATTTGATTGAGATATTTTGCCATAACTCTCGCCCATTTGTGCCGTCATATCTGTTGTATAAGCACTTAAAGTATTTCTTAATAAATCTACTCTATCTATATCTTCTAATAGTTGGTTTTGTGTCTGAAAGGTAGCACGTCTAATTAGCGAGAGATTTTCTGCTGCTCTAATATCTCCACCTTTAGCATTATTCTTAAAAAGAGCAACGCAACCGCCATGATTAGTTGCCGCATACGTTTCGCCGTCTACGCCTATCTCTAATTCTACGTAACTTTTACGCAAATTATAATCTGCTTTTGGTATGCTAAAAGAAACGATATTACGCTCTGTTGTGAAATTGCCTGCTTCGTTTGACTGATATTTTATTAATCGGTTCATTCTTTTATATATACTAAATATATTTTATTTTTTTTTTAATTTATTTATTTTATTTTTTTTTTACCATTTAGGCATTTTAAATCCTCCTATATTTCTTTTAATTATCGGTATGGGTTTTGCTGGTATAAATATGGGTTCTTTCTTCTTAACTTCTATATTAATTTGTTGTGCTGGTTTTTTATTACTTTCGTATTTACTCATATAATTAGAAAAGGTTTCATAATCTAAATTATTATATGTATTATTCTGTATGCGTGTACTTTTTGCTTGTTCTAATTCTAATACTTCTGCTTTTGCTTTTGCTTCTTTTTTCTTTTTAGTATTGTAAGGTATTTTTTGCCCAGATGCTTTCATAGCAGCCCGTTTTGCTTTAGATTTAGCACGGCCTCTTTTTAGTTGTTCTCTTAATTGTTCTTTTCTTTCTTCTGATAATGGCTTTCTTTTTTTCTTCGGTGCTTTAACTATCTTAATATCCTTTGCTTTTTCTTCTTTTGCAATATTTACGATCTCAACTTTTTCTATAACCTTTTCTGGCTCAAAAATCTCTTCTTCCGTTTTATCAGACATTTTATATAATATATAATATATAAAAAATTTGTATAAATACTTTAAAAATCTGTTTATTTTATATAAAAATCTTATAATTTTAGTGTGTATTAAATATTAAAAAAACTTTATTAAAAAAACTTTTTAATTTATTAACTAATGCTCACCTAAACTAAGGCCCTGCATAGGTGTTGATATATTATGAATTATTCTTTGTAACCCAGCACCCCTTTTATCTCTATAAGCATTTCCTACTCCTAATATGCTACTTGCTCCTGCTAGCGTTAAAGCATCTGTAGCAACGTCTAAAAATGGTATTTCTTGATCTACTGCATCTGCTGCTAGCAATACTGGTTCTGATTTTGCTGCTACACTATCCAATGTGTCTATTACATTTACTACTTTAGGAGCAACCTGATCCACTTTTGCTACAACTGGTGCCAATTCTGGTGCTACTCTTTCTATTCCTTGCTCTACAAGTTTTACTGGCTCTCCTACTTTTCGTGCTGCCTCTTCTCCTATATTTTCTATCGGAGCTGCTATTCCTCGCATAGTTCTCATGTCGGAGCGAATATCATTTACTAAACCATATGTCGGCTCTCTTTCATTAATTATTTTTAAGTTGTCTAAATCATTCTGATTTATAGGTACGTCTGGCACGTTGAGATCAACTTTTGGCTCGTCGGCATAAAGTGGTATATTAGGATTTTTAGGCATTTTAGCAAACATTTCGTCTAATGATTTTAATTTTGGCTCTACATAGTCGGCTGGTAGTGGTTCTGTGTCGTCTATGTCTTCGTCTGCTCGTTCTGGTTCTGGTGCTGGTTCTGGTTCTGGTGCTGGTTCTGGTTCTGGTGCTGGTTGTGGCCCTGCATTCATTTTTGCAACCGCAGCCCTAAAATCTTCTTCTAATTCTGCTTGTGTTTTTTGAGGTCTTACTACTCCCTTTAATCCTTCGCTTAATTCTTTTTGTAGGTTCTTGGCATCCTCTGCCTTCTGTGCAAGTGCTTTAAGATTATTGGCACGTAATACTTGCGAACTTGGTTTTTCTACTGCTGCTTCTACTTCTGGTGCCGCTGCTTCTACTGCCTCTGCTTCTGGTGCCACTGCTGGTGCTTCTTCTTCTGGTGCCGCTGCTGGTGCTTCTTCTTCTTCGTCGTCGCTGTCGTCATATAAACCACCCTTGCCTAATAAATTATCTGCATATCTTTTTGCTGCCATCCTTCGGGCATTTTCCTCACGGCCCGGCAATGCCTCAAATTGCCTAGCAAAATCGTCGGCAAAACTTTGTTGAGAGGCAGTTAAAGCTTTTCGTGTGTCTTCTTCTGAAAAGGTTGCTCCCTCCTCAATTGGCGTTTGTATTTCTGGTGCTAATGGTTTCTCTTTCTCAACTGATATAGGCTCTGATTTAGCAGTGCCTTCGGTAGGGTTTGCTGCGTCCCATTCACGAGCAATTTTAGGTGCTATTTTATCAGATAGTGCTTTATGTTGTTCTGCAAGTTTTGCTATTCTTGTTTCTAAATCTTCTCTATCTGGTTGTGGCATATCTATACCTCTTAATAAGTTACCTTCGCCCTGAGGTTTAAACCCTGCAGGCAATCCACCATTAGGCAATAAATCTGCTGCTGTCGGTGCCGTAAATGATCCTTCATTATCCATAAATGAGCTTAATGTATCAAATGTAGAATGTTGCCGTAATGCTTCTGAGCTTTCTGGATCTTTTAAGGATCTAGCAAATCTTTGCCCCCAGTCTGTTAATTCAGTATGTCTTGCTTTTAAAAATTCACCTGCACCTGCTAAAAACCCTGCTCCTTCTTCTCCTGCTTCTCCTACTTTTTCTGCTGCTCCTGCTACTCTTTCTGCTACTCCTGCTCCTGCTTCTCCTACTTTTTCTGCTGCTCCTGCTACTCTTTCTGCTACTCCTGCTCCTGCTTCTCCTACTTTTTCTGCTGCTCCTGCCCCTTCTTCTATTACCTGCTGCGCGGCTCCTTCTGCTTGCTCCTGTAATTCTCCTGCCTTATCTAATGCTGCTTGTTTTATATCGGCTGCTTTATCTATTAATGCTTGTTTTCCTGCTTCTATTTTATCTAATACTGGTTTGGCAGTTTCTGTTAGTTTTCTTGCTCCTGCCTCTTTTGCAAATTTAATTTGCTCGTTGATTGCTGCCTCTCCTCCTTTATCTGTTAGAGTATTAACAAATTGAGCAGTTTTTGGCAATCCCCTTTTTTCTAATTCACTGCCTACGAGTTTGCCAAATCCTTTCCCTACTTTGCTAATAATCTTTTTTTTTACTTTATCTAATGTTTCATTTTTTAATGCTTCTGTTATACCTATTGTACCAAGTGTATCTGTTATACTTTCTACTTGCCTATCTCGCTCATTATCGTCAGCATCGTCTTGTTCTCGTGCTTGCTCTAAATCCATACTTTCTACTTGTTGTTGAGATTGTTTCATAGAGTTTTGCTCGTTGATCGTTTGCATTGCCGCCTGATACTCTTGCCAAGAAGAATTCATTTTATATATAATATTATTATATATAAATTAAATTTCTATTTTTTAAATTTGTAATATACTTTGTGCTATTAATAACTTTTCTTTATGTCGTGTTGAGTTATTATGCCGTGCTATATGGCTTCTTGTTGTTGTTGCTCCACAATCACAATTAATTATTTCATTTTGATATGCTTTAATTTTAGCAAGATTTGCTAATCGCCATTCTGATTTAGTGCGGCCAGGTATGTTTGTATTTAATGTTGGCTTAAATAATTCTATTAGTCTTCGTTCTTCTTTTCTGACTTCGTTAAGATCCTCGCATTTAAAATCTGCTATTTTTATTATTTTCCAATTGTCTTTGCCTCCATGTTCTCTAATAAATCTATAAACTTTGCTATCTAAATGTAATGAGCTCCAATGCCCCCATTTTCTTTTTGTTAAAGTATTAGTCGTATGCCCTATATAAAAGTCTTTAATATGTTCGTCTTTGCAAAGTAGCATATACATTTTTGATTTATGATAATTATTTATATCAGTCATTATGTTATACTATAATATTATATTTTATTTTTAAGTGCTAAACAAATAACTTTATATATTTTTTTATTAATTAATTATATTTAAATTATTAATAAAAAATGTATATAACTTAAAAAAAAAGGGACGCAGTAAAATAAGGAGCATGCTTATAAATTTAAATTCTTAAAAATTTAATTCTACTATGTTTAAAGTAGGTAGGGACGCAAGGGACGCTTTTAGGGGTTTTTACGGCAAAAACTATTTATGAGAAAACTTTTTTTTTTTTTTTTTTTTTTTTTT
>TARA_R110002126_G_scaffold291782_2_pt1 | contig 13268 bp, 10 predicted proteins | sample TARA_R110002126 | Tara Oceans TARA_R110002126 (sample SAMEA4397536) | marine metagenome | biome: Polar Biome; feature: [DCM] deep chlorophyll maximum layer (ENVO:01000326); material: water (ENVO:00002006), including particulate matter (ENVO:01000060) such as... | depth 30 m
CAGAAATGGATGCTCAAAATCCAAAAGTGCAAGAATGGGAAAACTTAATGTGGGATTATCAACAAGAATTACCTTGGGCAAAAGATGGAGAAAAGTGGATTGCTCTAGATCAGGTGTTTCAACTGTAAAAGGTTTGTTTATAAAGTACTTTAATTAAGTTTTATAGGGTGATTACGACTGTTGTCAAGTAATTGTCAAGTGAAATAAAATATAGAATTATGCTAATAAATATACATTAGCGTAATTTTATATTGAATATAATCATATACTCTCACTTAAAAACCATATGTGTCATTTAGATAAAATTTCTAGATATAAAATTGATTTAAAATAAATATTTTTAAAAATGAAAGCAACACAATACGAAGGTAACAAAACCTTCAATGTAATAGAGAAAGAAATTGAGCAACCAAAAAGTGGAGAAGTAAGAATTAAAGTAGCCTATGTTGGAGTGTGTGGAACGGATGTTCATATTTATCACGGAATGATGGATAAACGTGTTAGTATTCCTGAAACAATTGGGCATGAAATGTCAGGAGTAATTGATGCTGTTGGAGAAAATGTTTCAGATTATGCTGTTGGAGATAAAGTAGTAGTTCGTCCATTAGATGATCGTTTAGTAAAAGCATCAGACAAAGGTTTTAATCACATTTGTGAAGAATTAAAATTCATCGGAATTGATAGCCCTGGAGCAATGCAAGAATACTGGAATGTACCAGCATTTACTTTGCATAAATTACAAGAAACTACAGATTTAAAATTAGCGGCATTAATTGAGCCATTATCAGTAGCTACTCATGATGTTAGATTAAGTGGTTTAGTTGCTGGTGAAACAGCAGTTGTTTTAGGTGGTGGTCCAATAGGATTATTAGTAGCTATGGTGGCTAAAGAAGTTGGGGCACATGTTATTATTTCTGAAGTAAATGAAGCTAGAATTGAAAAAGCAAAATCATTAGGTTTTGATGCTGTCAACCCAATTAAAGTAGATTTAGTTGCCTACGTAAAAGAAAAAACTGAAGGTCGTTTAGCAGATGTTGTTTTTGAAGTTGCCGGTGTACAACCTGCTTTAGATGTGATGACAGAAGTAGCAGGTATTAGAGGTAGAATTTTAATGGTTGCCATTCACGGACAAAAGAAAGAAGTAGATTTATTTAAATTCTTCTGGAAAGAATTAAAATTAATTGGAGCAAGAGTTTATGAAAAAGAAGATTATGAAAAATCTATTTCATTAATTACTGCAAACGAATTACCATTCGAAGAAATGATTACTGATGTTCAGCCTTTAAGTAATATTCAACAAGTATTTGAAAATATTGATAACAATCCTGATGGAATGAAAGTTTTAATGGACTGTCAGTTATAAAAACAAACATGTCAAAAAAAATAATAGCACTTTTTTTTATAATTCCTTTTATAGGTTTTAGTCAATCATCCACTAAAAAATGGTTCGATTCTTCTCTTTCTTTTGAAAGTAGAATCGATTTATTAGTCGATGAAATGACTTTGGATGAAAAAATTAAACAATTACAAAGTGATAGTCCAGAAATAGAAAGATTAGATATTCCTCAATACAATTGGTGGAATGAAGCTTTACATGGAGTTGCAAGAAATGGAAAAGCTACTGTTTTTCCGCAAGCTATTGGTTTAGCCGCGACTTTTGATACCGATTTAGCGTATGAAGTTGCAAATGCTATTTCAGATGAAGCCCGTGCAAAATTCAATATTTCTCAATCAATCGGAAATAATGGACAATATGCTGGTTTAACTTTTTGGACACCTAATGTTAATATTTTTAGAGACCCAAGATGGGGAAGAGGACAAGAAACCTATGGTGAAGATCCGTATTTAACATCAAAAATTGGGGTTTCATTTGTTAAAGGATTGCAAGGAGATCATCCTAAATATTTAAAAACAGCAGCTTGTGCTAAACATTTTGCAGTGCATTCTGGTCCCGAAGAATTAAGACATCATTTTAATGCCTCACCATCAAAAAAAGATTTATACGAAACCTATTTACCTGCTTTTGAAGCATTAGTTACAGAGGCAAAAGTAGAAGGAGTAATGAGTGCGTACAATGCAGTTTACAATTCTCCTGCAAGTAGTAGTAAGTTGTTATTGCAAGATATTTTAAGAGACGATTGGGGTTTTAAAGGATACATTGTTTCAGATTGTGGTGCTTTAGGCGATATTTTTAAAGGACATAAAGTGGTGAAAACACAAGAAGAAGCTGCTGCTTTAGCTTTAGAAACAGGACTTAATTTAAATTGTGGTTGGACTTATGGAGCTCTAAGAAAATCGATAGAACTAGGGTATACTACTGAAAAAGTTTTAGACAAAAGATTAAAGGAATTAATGATGACGCGTTTTAAACTAGGTTTCTTTGATGCGTCTGATAAAAACCCTTATAATGCTATTTCTTCATCAGTAATTCACTCTGATAAAAATATTCAATTAGCAAGAAAAACAGCTTTAAAGTCGATTGTGTTGTTGAAAAATGACAATAATGCATTGCCTTTAAGTAAGAATATTAAAGTGCCTTATGTTACAGGTCCTTTTGCTGCTTCTAATGATGTTTTATTGGGGAGTTATTATGGAATGACTACAAATTTAGTAACTGTTTTAGAAGGAATATCAGAAAAAGTTTCTTTAGGTACTTCCTTAAATTACAGAATGGGTGCATTGCCTTTTTCTAAAAATGTAAACCCTAAAAACTGGGCGCCTAATGTAGCCAAAACAGCAGATGCAGTAATTGTAGTTGTTGGTTTGTCAGCAGATTTTGAAGGTGAAGAAGTAGATGCAATTGCATCGCCTAACAAAGGAGATAAAAAAGATTTAAAATTACCACAAAATCAAATTGATTATGTGAAAGAATTGGCAGAAAATAAAAAAGGACCATTAATTTTAGTAGTAGCTTCTGGGAGTGCAGTGTCTTTAGGAGAATTGTATGACTTGGCAGATGCTATTGTTTTAATGTGGTATCCAGGTGAACAAGGTGGTCATGCTGTTGCAGATGTTTTGTTTGGAGATGAATCTCCTTCTGGCCATTTACCTGTAACTTTTCCTAAATCTATTGATCAACTGCCTCCTTTCGAAGATTATAATATGAAAGGTAGAACGTATAAATATATGGAAAAAGAGCCTTTATTTCCATTTGGTTTTGGACTTTCTTATACGGATTTCGAATATGGAAATTTAGAAATTTCTAAAACTAAAATTAAGAAAAAAGACAAGATTAACATTAGCTTTTCAATTGCAAATAATGGAGCAATGGATAGTGATGATGTTGCCCAATTATATTTAGTGCCTTCGGATGATAAAACTGATTTGCCAAAGTATAGACTTTTAAGGTTTAGTAGATTACATGTAAAGTCCAAATCATCCCAAAAAGTAACTTTTGAATTAGAACCAAAAGATCTATTTCAAATTAATAACAACGGTGAAAAAGAATGGATGAAAGGTAAATATAAATTGGTTGTAGCTAATTCATTACCAAGTAAAAGAAGTTCAGATTTAGGTGCATCAGTACCAATATCACAAATTATAGAATTAAAATAAAGTAAAAACATACACAATGAGTATTTTAAATAAATTTAGTTTAGAGGGAAAAACAGCTTTAGTAACAGGTTGTAAACGCGGAATCGGAATGGCAATGGCTGTTGGATTAGCAGAAGCAGGAGCAAATATTATTGGAGTTTCTGCTACTTTAGAAAAAGAAGGAAGTAAAGTAGGAGAAGCTGTAAAAGCAGTAGGAAAAAACTTTAGCGGTTATGCGTGTGATTTTTCAGACAGAAAAGCAGTCTATGCTTTTATTTCAGAAGTAAAAAAAGACCATCCACAAATAGATATTTTAATAAACAATGCAGGGACGATTTTACGAGCTCCCGCTGCAGAACACCCGGATGAAATGTGGGATAAAGTGATTGAAGTAAATCAAAATGCTCAATTTATCTTAACCAGAGAATTTGGTAGAGATATGATTGCTAGAGGATCTGGAAAAGTAATTTTCACAGCTTCATTATTAACATTCCAAGGCGGAATTACTGTACCAGGATATGCAGCAAGTAAAGGAGCGATTGGTCAAATGACGATGGCTTTTGCAAATGAATGGGCAGGAAAAGGTGTAAATGTAAATGCAATTGCACCAGGATATATTTCTACAGATAATACCGAAGCATTAAGAAACGATCCAGAAAGATCAGCTTCTATTTTATCACGTATTCCAGCAGGTCGTTGGGGAAATGCAGTAGATTTTGCAGGACCAACCGTTTTTTTAGCATCAGAAGCAGCAGCTTATATGCATGGATCTATCGTTTTAGTTGACGGTGGATGGATGGGTAGATAATATCAATTTTAATCAATAAAAAATAAAAAATGTCAGAAATTAAAGATTACCAATTATTTATAAACGGAGAATGGAGAACTTCAACTTCGGGCGAGACGATTGATATTTTAAGTCCATCAACTGGAGAAGTAGCAGCGCGTGTTCAAAATGGCACCGCAGAAGAAGCAATTGAAGCGTTAGAAGCTGCAGATAAAGCACAAAAAGAGTGGAAAAAATTGCCAGCACGATCAAGAGCAGATTTATTATATAAATTGGCTGATGAAATAGAAGCGAATACGGAATATTTAGCAGAACTGTTAACCAAAGAACAAGGAAAACTGTTAAAAGTTGCACGTTTTGAGGTAGCAGTTACCGCTTCATTTATTAGATATGCTTGTGAAGGAGCACGAAGAATAGAAGGAGATATTATTCCTTCTGATAATCCAAACGAACAAATCTGGATTCAGAAAGTACCTCGTGGAGTTGTTGTTGCCATTACAGCTTGGAATTTTCCTTTGGCATTGGCAGGTCGTAAATTAGGACCGGCTTTAGTAGCAGGAAATACGATTGTAATCAAACCAACATCAGAAACACCTTTAGCAACATTAGAGCTAGGGGATTTAGCCAACAAAGTAGGCATACCAAAAGGAGTAATTAATATTCTAACAGGTCCAGGAAGAGCAATGGGTAATGCTTTGGTAGAAAGTCCACTTTGTAAAATGGTAACGATGACAGGCTCAACACCCGTTGGTCAACAAATAGCAAGAAATGCTGCAGAAAACTTAACACATGTTCAGTTAGAGTTGGGAGGAAAAGCACCATTTATTGTTTTTGCTGATGCTGATATTGATGCAGCAGTAGCAGCAGCTTTACATTCTCGTTTCGATAATTGTGGTCAAGTTTGTACTTGTAATGAACGTATGTATATTCATGAAGACATTTACGATGTGTTTATGGAGAAATTCATCGCCAAAACCAAAGAGATAAAAGTTGGAGATCCAATGTTAGAAGATACTGACATGGGACCAAAAGTGAATAAATCGGAATTGGAACATATGGAGCACTTGGTAAAAGTAAGTGTTGAAGAAGGCGCAACAATTGCAACAGGAGGAAAAAGACCAGAAGGAGCTGAGTTTGAAAAAGGATATTGGTTTGAACCAACTGTTCTTACAAACGTTACGCAAGATATGACAATTGTTCACGAAGAATCATTCGGACCAATTTTACCAGTGTTGAAATTCAAAACTTTTGAAGAAGTTATTGGTTTTGCAAATGATTGTGAATATGGTTTAGCCGCAATGGTTTTTACCAACGATATGAACACGATTATGAAATGTAATGACGAATTAGAATATGGAGAAATCTATGTAAATAGAGGTCATGGAGAGCAACATCAAGGTTTCCATAACGGGTATAAATTATCTGGTTCTGGTGGTGAAGATGGAAAGTATGGTTTTGAACAATACATGGAAAAGAAAACTTTTTATATCAGACATAAAGCTTAAGAATAAAATTGTATGAGAAATCAAATCATTTTTTTAATATTTTTTAGTGTTTCCTTGTTCTTAAAAGCGCAAGTGAAACAATGGGAAAAGCCAAAAATTCACACGCTAATTAAAACAGAGCAATGGGAAGTGAATGATTTGATTTTTTATACAAAAAATAAAGTGGAATCCCCTTTTAGGAAAGATGTTTATGCTATAGTGACTTCAGAAGAAGGTACTCAGAAAATCCCTGTTTTTTATAATGGAAAGAATGAATGGGTTTTTCGATATTCAAGTAATTCTATTGGGAATAAAACATATAAGTTAGAAGGAGAAATAAAAGAATTAACAAGAAAGAAAGGTGAAATTCTTGTTATTGAAAATACTAAAAAAACCCGTCACGGAGCTGTAGGTTTAAGTGAAAAAGATCCTCAGCATTTTTATTATGAAGATGGTAAGCATTATTTCAATTTAGCTTTTGAGTGCGATTGGCTTTTTGCCTTGGATTATGGCAATAATGAACTTAAAAAAACGGATCAACTTTTAACAACCATTGCTGAAAATGGTTTCAATCAAGTGGTGATGAACGTATATGCATATGACGTTTTATGGCCAAAAGATGAAAAGTTGGCAGATAATCCAGAGATTGATTATGGTTCAAGAGAAGATATTTTTCCATTTTTAGGATCCAATTCAGCACCTGATTATAGGTCTTTGAATGTTGAATTTTTTAAACATTTTGACAAGGTGATTTCTTCAATGCATGATAAAGAAATTGTAAGTCATTTAATGATTTATGTTTGGAATAAATTGGTTAATTGGCCTGAATTTAATTCGGAAGCAGATGATATGTATTATGATTATGTAATCAAACGTTATCAAGCTTTTCCAAATGTTATTTGGGACGTTTCAAAAGAGGCATTACTTTATGGAAATGTAAATAAAAATTACATTTCAGACCGTATTTCTCGTACAAGGGAATTAGATGGGTTTGATAGAATGGTCTCAGTTCACGATTATGGTTATTGTAGAAACAACCCTGATGAAGTAGATTTTATTTCTTCTCAAAACTGGAAGCATACGTTGTATAAACATATGATTGATGCTAAAAAAGAGTTTCCCGCTAAACCAATTTTCAATATTGAACATGGTGGATATGAGGAAGCGACCTATAAAGTATTTCCTGGCGTATATACCAATGCAGAATCTTGTTTAAGAAGAAATTATATGTGTTTATTTGCAGGAGCATATACTACCTATTATTGGCAGGGAGCATCTTGGAATGTCGTAGTGCATAACCCTTTTGAACAGGAAGAAGATGTATATAAGCCACATTTCGAATACTTTAAACATATGCGAAATCTTTTTGAAAAATTTCCGTTTGAAAAGTTTAAACCAAACTCTAAAAATAATTTGACTGGTTATAACCTAACAAATGATGAAGACGGTGTTGTGATGATGTTTGTTCCGAAGGAAAATTTTACAATTATGTATGAAGGTTTTTTTCATAAAAATTATGACACATCAGAGACTACCATTCAATGGTTTAATACTTTAACTGGAGAGTTTTCAGAAGTACAAAAAATAAATAAAACTATTAAAAATAATTTTTGGCCTTGGCAACCTTGGAGAGGAGAAGCGGATACAATTCTTATCCTTCAAAATTTGAAGCCAAAAAATAAGTAATTACAATTATGAGTACAAAAATATCAAAAGTAGCTGTTCGTTTATTTACAGTTCCATTACCAGAAGTAATGTCGGATGCCAAACATGGAGATCATTATCATTTTGAGTTAGTAACTACAACCATAACTTTAGAAGATGGTAGTGAAGGAACAGGATATACCTATACAGGAGGAAAAGGAGGTCAGGCTATTAGAGCAATGATTGAACACGATTTTGCAAATGTATTAATCGGTAAAGATGGAACAGATATCGCTGGTATTTATGACTTTTTAGAATGGCATGTACATTATGTTGGTAGAGGAGGAATTGCCTCTTTTGCTATTTCAACAGTAGATATTGCACTTTGGGATATCAAATGTAAAAAAGCAGGACTTCCATTATGGAAAATGGCTGGTGGCGAAGGAAATACCTGTAAAGCATATTGTGGCGGAATCGATTTAATGTTTCCAATAGAGAAACTACTAAATAATATGGAAGGTTATTTAGCAAGAGGTTTTAATGCTGTAAAAATAAAAATCGGAAGAGAGAATTTACAAGAAGATTTAGACCGAATTAAAGCAGTAAGAGCTTATATAGGACCAGATGTTACTTTTATGGTAGATGCTAATTATTCTATGACAGTTGAAAAAGCAATAAAAGCTATTGAAGGTTTCAAACAATATGACATTACTTGGTTTGAAGAGCCAATTATTCCAGATAACTACAAAGGATTTGGAGAGATTGCAGAAAAAACAGGTTTTCCATTAGCAATGGGAGAAAACCTGCATACAATTCACGAATTTGAGTATGCAATGGAGCAAGCAAAATTATCTTTTGTACAACCAGATGCATCCAATTGTGGAGGAGTTACAGGTTGGTTGGCAGCAGCGAGATTAGCAGATAAACAAGGCATACCAGCATGTTCTCACGGAATGCAAGAGTTACACGTAAGTTTGGTGTCAGCACAACCAAATTCAGGTTGGTTAGAAGTGCACAGTTTTCCTATTGATGAATATACAACAAGACCATTGGTAGTAGAAAATCATAGAGCAGTTGCACCAGATTATCCAGGAGTAGGCGTAATATTTGACTGGGAAAAATTAAGTCCTTACGAGAAAAAATAAAAGATATAAATAAAATGAAAAAAAATCCAAATTTTAAAAAAGTACTATTTTTATTTAGTACTGTTTTCCTTATTTTTTGTAGTAGTTCAAATACAACAGAAGAACCTGTAGATATAAATTATAAACCAACGGCTGTAAATGATGCATTAACAGTAAAAGAAAATAGTGCTTCAGGAATAGATAATCAAATAGATGTATCATCAAACGATTCACTTGGAGAAGATGGAGGAGATGCAGATAATTACAGTCTTTCTACGAACCCTTCAAATGGAAATGTAACTGAGGTTAGTGATGGAGTTTTTGAGTATATACCCGATGCAGATTATTTTGGCGATGATAGTTTTAAATATTTCTTGTCTGATATAGATGGAGATAATGTCTCTGCAACTGTTACAGTTAAAGTAAATAAATTTGTACCATCAGCCTCTGCCTTTGCAAACATAGATCCAAACTTACCTTCATTTGTATCTATAGAAGACACCACACCTTCAGACAAAAAATGGGTAAAATTAGAAGTAATGTCAGATGAATTTGATTCTTGGAATTCTTCTAAATGGTTTAAATCTACATGGAATTATGGTGTGCCAGTTTTTATGTCTCAATCTTCGCAAAACTCTGGAGTTACAGATGGTAAGCTGTGGATAAAAGCAACTTTAAATGAAACTAATCCTGATGATAGATGGTTTCAAACTGCAAGAATACATTCCAAAACAAAAATTAAATATCCTATGTATACTGAGGCAAGAATAAGAACAGCTCATATCTCTGCGTACAATACTTTTTGGTTAAATAATGGAGATATTAATAATAGAGATGAGATTGATATTATCGAAAATAACTCTAAACCTACTTGTACTAACTGCGAAGCAGCTGATTTTCCTCTTAAAATGAAATCACATTATCATCAAGCAGATGCTAGCAAAACTCCACAAACAATTAGACATGAAGGAGATTTTTTACGTTCAGATTTATCATCAACTAATCCTTTAAGAGAATTTGGTTGGAATGAAGAGTACCATACCTATGGTGCTTGGTGGAAAGATTCTAAAAATGTACAATTTTATCTAGATGGTGAGCCAGCAGGAAGCATAGTTGTAGGGGAACATTGGGATGATAAAACTTATGATGGTAGAGAATTTACTAGAGATTTGGAAATTATTTTTGATTTATGGACCAACGAAGCAAACTGGTTAGGAGGCTTACCTCCGAAGTCAGATTTAGGAGATAATACAATTAATACAATGAGAGTAGACTGGGTAAGAACTTGGAAATTAGAAAATAAATAACAAACAATATGCAAATAGAAACATCAGATTTTGGAGTTTATAATGATATAAAAATTAAAGAGTATTCTTTAAAAAATATAAATGGAGTAGAAGTGAAAATCACTAATTTCGGAGCTACTATTACAACTATCAAAGTTCCAGATTCTAAAGGAAATATAGAGAATATTGCTTGTGGTTTTGATTCTCTTAATGGTTATTTTGATAAAACTTATTTAGAAAATTCACCATATTTTGGAGGAACAATTGGTAGATATTGTTCACAAATAAAAGACGCAAAATTCACCTTAAATGGTAAAGAATTTAATCTTGAGAAAAATGCTGGAGAAAATAATATTCACGGAGGTAAAGTAGGTTTTGACAAAAAAGTTTGGTCTGCAGAAATTATAAATAATGGCATAAAAATGTCATTAGAAAGCAAAGATTTAGAAGAAGGTTTTCCTGGAAATGTAAAAGTTTCAGTTTCATTTATATTGACAGATGATAATGAAATAAGAATAGATTATAGTGCAACTCCAGATCAAGATACGCCTTTGTCATTAACAAATCACACGTATTTTAACTTGAATGCTTTTTCATCAACAGTAGAAAATCATACAGCTAAAGTAAATACATCTAAAAAGCATGAAATGGATGATTCTGGTGCAGCAACTGGAGAAATAGCTGATGTTTCAGGGCAAATAGATGATTTAACTAATGGTAAAGTTATAGGCGATGTTCATAAAGCAATGGGTGATGGCTTTGAACATTTTTATGTGTTTGATAATGTAGATTTTAAAATGCAGGAAGTTGCTCAAATTACATCAAAAGAGTCTGGTCGTTCATTAACAGTTTTATCAACAGAGCCGTGTATGTTATTGTATACAGGAAAATATACTTCAGATGAAATAAAAAGAGAAAATGGCGAACAATATGGAAAATATAGAGGTTTTTGTTGCGAAACACACAGATATCAAAATGGACCCAATATAGAAGGTTCACCAAAATCTATTACAAAAGCAGGAGAAGAATTTAAAAGTACAACCATCTTTAAATTTTCTTGGTAACAAGAGTCTAAAGAAAAAAATGATTAACTAACTTAAATTACAATTTTATGATTACAGGAGTTTTATTTGCAGTTCTTGCAGGGTTATTACTAGGCTTATATGCCCTTCCAGAAAAATTTACAAAAGATTTTGAATTTGAAAATACATGGAGTATGTTTTTTGCAATTAATACTTTTGTAGTTCCAAACATTGCGGCTTTTTTATTAATAGATGGATTTACAGATGTTTTAGCTGCAATTCCAAGCAATGTGTTAATTGGTATGACTGTTTCTAGTATTCTTTGGGGAATTGGTGCAATGATGTGGGGTAAAGCAATTAATCATATTGGTCTGTCTTTAGGTTTTTCAATTTTTATTGGAACCATAATTTTAGTTGGTTCTTTAATTCCGTTTTTTGTTGGTGGTATTCCAGCAACCAATGTTTTTTTAACAATTTTAGGAGGTTTAGTAGTTGTACTTATTGGAGTAATGGCTAATGGTAGAGCAGGTATTTTACGTCAAAAAGATGAAAATGATAAAGCTGAAACATCAGATGAGAAAAAAGGGGGGTCTATGGTAACAGGAATCTTAATTGCTATTGTTGGTGGTTTGTTAGCAACAGGCTTTAGTTTTGCTAATTCTTATGGAGCAGAAATTATAGACAAAGCATCTCAAGCACAAGGAAATGCTTCTTGGAAAAGTGCTATTGCAGTAATGTATGTAATTTATATGTCTGGTGGTGTAGCTATTGCAATCTATTTCATTCAACAATTATCTGTTAAAAAATTATGGGGTAAATTTAAAACACCTCATTTGGGTAAAAATATTATGTTAACAACAATTATGGGGGTTTTTAATTTTGCAGCCTCTGTAGTATTTGCTTATGCAGCATTCAAATTAGGAAAAGAATTAGGAGGAAGTGTAGGTTACGCTATTTTTAACACAGCATGTGTAGTAACCGCAATCGTTAGTGGTTTAATTACGAAAGAATGGGTAAAGGCATCTTCAAAAGCAAAAAACTCTTTGTATTTAGGATTGTCTTGTATGGTGATAGGAATAATTATCATTGCATATTCAAATACATTAAATTAATATAAAACAAAAAATGAAAAAAATAATTTATAGTATTTCAGTACTTGTTTTAATTGTGGGAATTTTTTCTTGTAATCAAAAAACAAAAGAAAAGAGTGATGAAAAGATTGAGTTATCTGATGAGAAGCAAGATTTTTTAGGGATTTCTAATAAGGATAAATTAAGCTCAGCTTCAAAAAGAGCTTTGCAGTGGAAAGACGAATTGTTACATAATAACGATTGGTATTTTGAATATAACACGTACGATTTAAAAGGCGATTTCGCTTATGAAGAAGGTGTTGTAAGAAGAGACCCAAGTGCTATTATAAAACATGATGGAAAATATTATACATGGTATAGTAGAAGTACAGGTGAGTCTCAAGGTTTTGGTGGAGATGTGGCAAATGAAAAAGTATTTCCTTGGGATAGATGTGATATTTGGTATGCAACTTCAGTAGATGGTCTTACTTGGAAAGAAGAAGGAATGGCAGTTGCAAGAGGTAAAAAAGGATCTTATGATGATCGTTCTGTATTTACTGTTGAAATTATGGAGAATGAAGGTGTGTATTACTTATGTTATCAAACAGTAAAAGACCCATATAATAAACGAGTAAAGAATCAAGTGGGATTGGCTTGGTCAAAATCTCCTAATGGACCTTGGACTAAAAGTGATGAAGCTATTTTGAGTCCTGCGGATAACGGAATTTGGAAAGGTGATAATTTACAAGATCGATTTTCTGTTGAAAAGAAAGGAGATTTCGATAGTCATAAAGTGCATGATCCATGTATTATTCCTTACAAAGGAAAATTCTATTTGTATTATAAAGGAGAACAAATGGGAGAAGGAATTACTTTTGGAGGTCGTCAAATTAGACATGGAGTTGCCATTTCAGATAATCCTAAAGGGCCATATGTAAAATCAGAATACAACCCAATATCTAACAGTGGACACGAAATTTGTGTTTGGCCATACAATGGAGGAATTGCATCGTTAATTACTACAGACGGTCCAGAAAGAAACACGGTACAGTGGTCTCCTGATGGAATTAATTTTGAAATTATGGGAGCTGTAAAAGGGGCACCACATGCAATTGGATTAAACAGAACTGCTGATACTGAAAAAGAACCAACAGAAATTTTACGTTGGGGATTAACACATGAATATATGAACTATAACTATCAATACATTCGTGGGTTTAAAACAAAAGTTATGAGAAAGCATACTGCAAATTCTGATAAAGAAACTAAAGACAAATAAATCGAACGATGTAATACAAAAAAGGCGGCAATATGTTA
>TARA_R110002126_G_scaffold238307_3_pt1 | contig 13249 bp, 12 predicted proteins | sample TARA_R110002126 | Tara Oceans TARA_R110002126 (sample SAMEA4397536) | marine metagenome | biome: Polar Biome; feature: [DCM] deep chlorophyll maximum layer (ENVO:01000326); material: water (ENVO:00002006), including particulate matter (ENVO:01000060) such as... | depth 30 m
ACCTGTCAGAAGAGCGGTCGTGACCAGAAGAAATAGCGCGAGAATGCGGTTCATGGAGCGGCTTTCAATTTTTGTGCTCCGCACTTGATGCGGAGCCATGTGCAGCACCAGCGCTACCCAACCCAAAGCTCCGCATCAAGCACAGAGCACATTGCGGTCAAACAAAACTGTAGGGATCGACATCGACGCCGACCCGCACCGCGCGCGGCCATTCCAGCTGTTCCAGCCAGTCGCGCATGATATTCTGCAGGTCGACCGACCGCAGCGCATGGACCAGCAGCCGGTGCCGGTGCCGGCCGCGCAGCATCGCCAGCGGGGCAGGGGCGGGTCCATAGACTGAGAATCCGTCCAGCTTCGGTGCGGTCTGGCCAATCAGCCGCGCCGTCTCCATCGCCTCGCTATTGTCTTCCGACGACACGATGATTGCTGCCCAGCGCGCAAAGGGTGGCGCCAGGGCCTGTCGCCGCGCCTCGATCTCGGCGGCATAGAAACCCTCCCGGTCATTGCGGATCAGCGCCTGGATCACCGGTGCATCGGGCATGCGGGTCTGGACATAGACCCGGCCCGGCTTTTCCGCGCGCCCGGCGCGGCCCGCCACCTGGGCGATCTGCTGGAAGCTGCGTTCGGCTGCGCGCAGATCGCCGCCCTCCAGCCCGATATCCGCATCCACCACGCCGACCAGAGTCAGATTGGGAAAATGATAGCCCTTGGTGACCAGCTGGGTGCCCACCACAATATCGATCGCCCCGGCCTCCATCTGGTGGACAAAATCGGCGGCCTTCTGCGGCGACCAGATCGTGTCGGAGGTGACGATCGCCGTCCGCGCCTGGGGAAACAGCATCTTGACCTCGTCGCAGATCCGCTCGACCCCGGGGCCACAGGCGACCAGACTGTCCTCGTCTCCGCATTCCGGGCATTTCTCGGGGATCGGCATGACATGGCCGCAATGGTGGCAGGCAAGCCGCCGGGTCAGCCGATGCTCCACCATCCAGGCGGTGCAATTGGGGCAGTCGATCCGGTGGCCGCAGGTCCGGCACAGCGTCAGCGGCGCAAAGCCCCGCCGGTTGAGAAAGAGCAGCGACTGCTCGCCGCGCTCGAGATTTTCTTCCAGCGCGTTGACCAGCGTCGGCGCCAGCCAGTTGCCGCGCGGCGGCACGTCCTGCGTCAGGTCGAGCGCCTCGATCTCCGGCATCGTCGCGCCACCAAAGCGCGCCGGCAGTTCGAGCAGCTCATAATTGCCCTGTTCGACTTGGTGCTGGCTCTCGATCGCGGGGGTCGCGGAGGCCAGGATCACCGGAATCTGTTCGTACAGCCCGCGCATCACCGCGACATCGCGGGCGTGATAGCGCACGCCGTCTTCCTGCTTGAAGCTGGTCTCGTGCGCCTCGTCGACGATGATCAGGCCGAGATTGGCATAAGGCAGGAACAGCGCGGAGCGCGCACCCACAATCACCTTCGCCGTGCCTTCCGCCAGCGCCCGCCAGTTCTTCTTGCGCTCGGACTGTTTCATGCCGCTGTGCCAGGCCAGCGGTTCGGCCCCGAACCGTATTTTGAACCGGTCGAGGAACGGCTCGGTCAGCGCGATTTCGGGCAGCAGCACCAGCACCTGCTTGTCCTGCCGCAGCGCTTCGGCGACCGCTTCGAAATAGACCTCGGTCTTGCCCGAACCGGTCACGCCGTCGAGCAGAAAGGGCTTGAACCGCGACGCCCGCACCGCCTCGATCAGCACGTCGCTGACCCGGTGCTGGTCCTCGCTCAGGTCAACAGCGCCGAAATCGGGCAGGGGGGATGCACCGGCAGCAAAGGGGGAAACCTCTTCCCGGTCGAACACGCCCAGTTTTTCCAGTCCCCGGATCACCGCGATGGATACACCCGCCTTGTACGCCAGTTCGCTGATCGTGCCCTGGCTGTCGCCCAGCTTCTCCAGCGCCTGCTTGCGCTGCGGGGTCATCCGGTCGGGCAGCTGCCCGTTCCAGCGATATTCGCTCACCGGACGATTGTCGGCAAAGGCCGCGCCGCTCGAAAGAACCATCCGCAACACCGATGCCGGCGAGGCAAAATAATAGGTCGCCGTCCACTCGATCAGCCGGCGCAGCGGTGCCCGCAGCGGCAGCACGTTGCGGACCTCCAGCAGCGGCCGCAATTTCTTCGGATCGATTTCCTCGACCGGAAAACGGTCAGCTTCCCAGACGACGCCGGGAATTTTGCGCGGACCAAGCGGCGCCATCACGACCGACCCCGGCTCGACCCGCATGCCGTCGGGGACCCGGTAATCCAGCGGACCCAGCGCGGCGTTAAGCAGGAGTACACGAACGCGATTCATATTCATGCTATAGGCAGCTTATCGCCGTTCGTCATTCTTGCTGTGGCGAAAACAGGAGAGACATAATGATCTATCATCGCAGAGCGGTTCTCGGCCTCGGCGCGGCCGCAGGAATGCTGGCGCTGCCCGGCTGTTCGACCCTGCCCGGCCTGAGCCTGACCGAAGCGATCAGGCGGCTGCTGACCATATCGTCCCGGAATGCCTTCGCCGAGCTGCTCCGGCCCAACGGTTTCTTCGACAGCCAGGTGGCGCGCATCACGGTGCCGGATTCGCTGGGCGGATCGCGGGTGACCAGCGTCGCCACCGCTCTGCTGCGCTCGAAGCCGGTTCAGGATCGCCTGCTGCGACAGGTCAACCGCGCGGCGGAGGAAGGCGCCGAGCTGGCGGCCCCCGTGGTCGCCGAAACCATCCGCAATATGAGCATCGCCGACGCTGCCGCGATCCTGAATGGCGGCCCGCGCGCCGCCACTGCCCTGCTGCAGGGGCAGCTCGGCAATATGCTGGTCGAGCGGATGATGCCCGGCGTCGGCAGGGGCCTGAGGCTGTTCGACAATGAAATCATCAGTCTCGTGCTCTCGCAAGACACCAATATCGACTTCACCAGCCTCAGCCGGGATGTAACGGCCAAGGTCAATGACGCGATCTACCGGGCCATCGGCGCGCAGGAAGAGTCCATCCGCGCCAATCCTCGCGCCACCAATGATCCTCTGCTGATCGCCGTTCTCGGGGCTGGCAGAGCCTTTTGAGCCGCTGGCTCGGCAGCGCTGCTGACACCGGGACGGCAATAAGTTGACGAAGCGCTGGCCATGCCGGCCCTAATGGCGATAGAAAGCGTCAACCTTTCAGAAAACTGGATTCGCATCTTATGAAATTCTTTGTAGACACCGCCGATACCGCAGAAATCGCCGACCTCGCCGCGACCGGCATGGTCGACGGCGTCACCACCAACCCGTCGCTGATCAAGAAATCGGGTCGCGACATCATGGAAGTGACCCGGGAAATCTGCGGCCTGACCGACGGCCCCGTATCTGCCGAAGTCGTCGCGCTCGATCATGAAACGATGATGAAAGAGGCGGAAGTGCTGCGCAAGATCGCCGACAATGTCTGCATCAAGGTGCCGCTGACGATCGACGGGCTGAAAACCTGCAAGGCGCTGACCGGCGAAGGCACGATGGTCAATGTGACGCTCTGCTTCTCGGCCAATCAGGCGCTGCTCGCGGCCAAGGCCGGCGCCAGCTTCATCTCCCCCTTTGTCGGACGCCATGATGACAATGGCCTCGACGGCATGACGCTGATCGAGGATATAAGGCTGATTTACGACAATTATGCCTTCGACACCGAAATCCTGGTCGCCTCGATCCGCCATCCGATCCATGTGCTCGAATCGGCCCGCATCGGTGCCGACGTCGCGACCATGCCGCCCGCCGTCATCCGCAACCTGTTCAAACATGTCCTGACCGACAAGGGGATCGAGGGCTTTTTGAAAGACTGGGCTGACACCGGCCAGAATATCGGCTGAGCCGACCTTTCGGACGGAAAGCTCAACCTGAACGAGTTCCGTTAGTGGCGAGCTTGTCGAACCACGCCTCTCGGTCGGGAAGCGTCCTTCGACAGGCTCAGGACTAACGGCGGACTGACGCCATATATTGCACAGGTCCTTGGGTCAGGATGCCGATGAGCCCCGTCAAAATCCCTTCGGCGCCGGATCGATCACGGCAAAGCTGCCATTCCGGATTTCCTGGACCTCAAGCGCCCGTTCCGACACGCCATTGGCCTTGAACCGGAAAACGCCGTCCAGTCCGATAAAGCCGCCCTTGTCGGTCAGCTGGTTGATCGGGAAGGGCGAGCCCACTTTCCAGTTGCGGGCGACTTTGACCGTCAGCAGCACCGAATCATAGCCAAGGCTCGACAGCCGGAACGGCGCCGCGCCATAGCGGGCGCGGTAGCGGTCGGCATATTGCTTGTACAGGCTGTCGGAAACGCTGGCGAACCAGGCGCCGCGCATCGACGGCGCCCCGGCCAGATTGCTGCTCGTGTTCCACAGGTCCGTGCCCAGTATCTTCGCTGTCTCGGTCGCATTCTTGCGGATATAGGGGGCAGCCTTGATCGCCATGTCGCCATTGTCGGCCAGCAGCACCGCTTCAAATTCGCCATTCTGGGACAGTTTTTTGGTCGCTGCCTCGATCGACTGGGAATCGCGGTTGAATGTCTGGATCGACACCACTGTGCCGCCGACATCCTTGACATGCCGCAGCAGCGTCGAGGACGCGCGCTGGCCGTAGACCCCATTGGGCACCAGGCCGGCAAAGCGGGTCATGCCCTTGGACCGGGCATAGTCCACCACCCGTTCGATCGACTGCGAGGGGATATGGCCCAGGATGAAGACATTGTTCCCGGCCACGCCGCTGTCGTTGGAAAAGCTCAGGATCGGTACGCCGGCCGGACGAGCGACATTGGCGGTCGCGACAACATTGTCGCTGAGCAGCGGGCCGATGATCAGCTTGTTGCCGTCGCGAATGGCGTTCTGGGCGGCAATGGCCGCGCCCTTGGCCGTGTCATAGCTGGTCATGCGGATATTGTCCGCCTTGGTATCGAGCAGCGCCATGGTCGTTGCATTGGCCAGCGACTGGCCGATCCCGGCATTTTTTCCGGACAGCGGCACCAGCAGGGCAATGCGGTGATGTTTCTGGTCGTCGGGCAGACCGGCGGTGACCGGTGGCGGCGCGGGTGTCTCGGTCCGCGGTGGCTCTGCGCCCCGCGGGATAACCGTGGAGCAGCCGGCAAGGAAGACAAAGGCCGTCAGGCCCGCTCCCTTCAAAATGCTGCGCCGTCCGCTTTGATCTTGTCCTAGATGTATCTTGTCTGCCATGACCGTCCTATGTCCACTCCTGCCCAATCCGGTCTCTATATCGTTGCCACCCCGATCGGCAACCTCGGAGATTTGTCGCGCCGCGCCGAAGCAACCCTTGCCGCCGCCGATATCATCTTGGTCGAGGACACAAGAGTTACCGGCAAGCTACTGAATCACATCGGTAAAAAATCAAGGATGATGGTGTATAACGACCACAAGTCGGCGGCCGATAGGGAATTCATTTTGGATGCCGTTCGATGTAAAATTGTCGCACTGGTCAGCGACGCGGGAACGCCTTTGATCTCCGATCCCGGCTACAAACTGGTCCGCGACGCACAGGCCGCGGGCCTCTATGTCACGACGATTCCCGGCCCCAGCGCCGCCATCGCCGCGCTGACCCTGTCCGGTCTGCCCAGCGACCGCTTTCTGTTCGAGGGCTTCCTGCCAAGCAAGACCAAGGCGCGCAGCGAAGCGCTTGGCGCGTTGAAGACGCTCAACGCCAGCCTGATCTTCTATGAAAACGGCTCGCGGCTGGGCGCCATGCTGGCCGATGCGCTGGCGGTGCTCGGCGACCGCAAGGCCGCCGTCGTGCGTGAAATCACCAAGAGATTCGAGGAATGCGTAACCGGTTCGCTCAGCGAACTGGCCGAGCGCTATGGCGCCGAAAAGCCCAAGGGCGAGATTGTCGTGATCATCGGCCCTCCGGGCGCGCCGGAAGCGGCCAGCGAGCAGGATATCGAGGCAGCGCTGCGCGAGGCGCTGGTGCGACTGCCCGCCTCCAAGGCCGCAGGCGAAGTGGCGCGCACCTTCAACACCGACCGCAAGGCGCTCTACGAGTTGGTCAACCGCTGGAAAGCGGAACAATGACCGGATGCGAACCCAGTCCCGTTCGTCCTGAGCCCGTCGAAGGACAGCTGGCAAGACGCGGTGCTTCGACAAGCTCAGCACGAACGGCATTTGAAAAATGAACGGCCGCGACCCTCTCCCCGTTCGTCCTGAGCCTGTCGAAGGACTGGATCGCGCGCAGACCCATGCTTTGCCAAGCTCATCCCGAACGGTTTCCCCAAAATGACCCGCAAGGAAGCGGAAGCGCGGGGTCGGCAGGCCGAAAAAACCGCCGCCCGCTTCCTGCGCCTCAAGGGCTGGCGCATCCTCGCCGAACGGGTCCGCACCCCGCGCGGCGAGGTCGATCTGGTCGCCAAACGCGGCGGACTGGTCGCCTTTGTCGAAGTCAAGGCCCGGACCAGGCTGGAGGACCTCGAGCAGGCGATTGATTTGAAGAGGCTCCGCCGCGTCGCCGATGCCGCGGAAATCCTCTATCCGCAATTTTGCCCCAACGGCGAGGATATGCGGATCGATGTGATTCTGGTGGCGCCCAGGCGTCTACCTGTCCATCTGATCAATGTCTGGCACGGGTTTTGACGCGCCCCGGAATGCACAGCGTTCCGAAGCAGCCTGTCCCAGCGCAGGCTGGGATCAACCCCCGCGCAGGCGGGGGCCTGGTCAGGCCAACCGTTAGGGTGAGCCTGTCGAACCCCGCCTCTCGACTATAGGCGTCGTTCGACAAGCTCACCACTAACGAATACGAAACCCACCCTCCCGTTCGTCTCGAGCGAAGTCGAGAGACGGGATGCGCACACCCAATGTCTCTCACCCAAGCCCACCACCAACGGTCAGCCGCTCGAACTTTCCCTTTCACCCGCTAAAGCAAAACGGCCTTCGACAAGCCCGGGACGAACGGATAGGAAGGCGATCCCCACGTTCGTCTCGAGCAAAGTCGAGAGACGTGGTTCGCTCACTAGCAATGTGTCTCGACTACGCTCGACACGAACGGTAAGCGGGTGCGAAAATATCCGAGGAATAGCAATGACCCTGAAAATCGCCGTACAAATGGACCCGATGGAAAGCGTGAATATCGCCGGTGACAGCAGCTTCGCGCTGATGCTCTCCGCGCAGAAACGCGGTCACCAGATTTTCCATTATGATGTGAAGGGCCTGACCCTGCACGCCAATGGTCGCCTGACCACGCCGGCGCATCCGGTGACGGTGCAGCCGGTCAAGGGCGATCATTTCACCTTCGGCGATCCGGTGAAGCTCGATCTGGGCAGCGATGTCGATGTCGTGCTGATGCGGCAGGACCCGCCGTTCCACGTCGGCTATATCACTGCGACCCATTTGCTCGAACGGATCGAGGGCGAGACTCTGGTGGTCAACAATCCCGTCTCGGTCCGCAACGCGCCGGAAAAAGTCTATGTGCTGGATTACGCGCAGTTCATGCCGCCGACCCTGATCACCCGCGACCTCGACGAAGTCCGCGCCTTCCAGAAGGAACATGGCGGTATCGTCGTCAAACCGCTGCACGGCAATGGCGGCAAGGCAATCTTCCTGGTGCCGGAAGATGGCAGCAATCTCAGCGCGCTCTTCGAGGTGTTCAACCAGACCTGGCCCGAGCCGCATATGGTCCAGCCCTTCCTCCCCGAAGTGCACGAGGGCGACAAGCGCATCGTGCTGATCGACGGTGAGGTCGCCGGCGCGATCAACCGCAAGCCGGGCGAGGGCGAATTCCGCTCCAACCTCGCCCAGGGCGGCTATGCCGAGGCGGCTGAGCTGACGACACGCGAAAAGGAAATCTGCGCGGCGATGGGCCCCGACCTCAAACGCCTCGGCCTGATCTTTGTCGGCATCGACGTGATCGGCGGCAAGTGGCTGACCGAAATCAACGTGACCTCGCCCACCGGGATCGTCGCGATCGACAGATTCAACGGCACCGATACGCCCGGCATGATATGGGATGCGATCGAGCGGCGGATTGCCGCAAAATAATCGCGCGCCGGAGCCCGAACATTGAACAGCTGGATCACGGACCTGATCGCGCAGGGTGGCTATTGGGCCATCGCCCTGCTGATGGCGCTGGAAAATATCTTCCCGCCGATCCCTTCAGAACTGATCATGGGCCTGGGCGGCGTCGGCGTGGGGCAGGGGAGCTTCCATCCGGTGGCGCTGGTGCTGGTCGGCACGGTCGGCTCGCTGATCGGCAATTATGTCTGGTTCATGATCGGTCGCCACTGGGACGAGGATGATCTGCGCGGCTTTGTCCGCAAACATGGCCGCTGGCTGACGCTCGATGTCGCCACCGTCAACCGGATCGACCGGATCTTTGACAATCACGGCGAATGGGTGGTGTTCTTCGCCCGCTTCATCCCCAATATCCGCACCCTGATCTCGGTCCCCGCCGGCCTGTTCGGCATGTCCCACAAACGCTTCATCCTCGCCACCAGCGCCGGCGCCACGGTCTGGAACAGCGCCCTGGTCTATGCCGGCTACCAGCTGCAGCAGAATGTCGAGGATATCGGGCAATATCTGGGGCCGGTATCGCTGGGCGTGATCGGGTTGATCGTTGTGGTCTATGTATGGCGGATTATTTTCTGGCGACCTAAGGGGGATTGAGAGCCACCGACCGCATAAAGGCCTGGCCTAGGCGGGCTTCCCGACCATCAATACATCAACCGGTGACCAGCCCATCATCTCACTGGCGCGGCTACCGATGGTGGCCATGGCAAAGCCGCTGCGCCCGTGCGTACCGAGTACCAGCAGATCATAATCGCCCGTGTCGAGCATGGTGAATATCGACTGGTGCAGATTGCCTTCGACAAGGCGGGGGGTGACGCGGGACAATTCTTTTTCCGACAGATTCATGCCGGTGACGAAATCCTGCAATTCCTGTTCGGCATCGGACCGCATTTCTGCCGCTACCGTGTCGGATTTGAGCCACGCTTCGTAAGCAACATGATAGTTGTGCACGAGATCGATCGTTGCGTCGGGAAAGAACGCCAGCGCCGTTTCAAGGGCACGGGCCGAACAATCGGAAAAGTCGGTCGCCACCAATATTCGGCGATAGGGGGTGCGTGGTCGTTCTTTGACAATTAAAACCGGGGCGGCGGCATGGTGGAGGATATGATCGACCGCAGTGCCCAGGAAAAAATCGGAAATATTGTTGTGCCGGGCAGCCCCCACAATGATCAGGTCGCTGCCCAATTGTGCCGCCGTTTCGGCAATGACCTCGGGCGGCTCCCCATAATTTATGGCCAGACGGCAGCCTTCGGCATCCGCTCCGTAACTGCGCGTCAGAAGGGCCTCGACCTTGTCGATGTCGACTTCGGTCTTGGGGCTGCTGACAAACAGCAAGGTACGGTCCGCACCCCAGAGGTCGGCGAGCAATTTTGCCCGCGCGAAAGGCCGGTCAGCTCTCGCTGTCAGATCGGTGGCAACTAAAATCTGCTTGGACACTTGGACAATATCTCCTTTGCGTTTCCGTGTTGGCACCGACCCGCCACAATCGCTTGGCGGCTGGTACGTGATCGGCAAGGATAGCCATTTTTCCGCTGAGCGATATCAGGGCCTGTACGTAGCTCCGCTCCTCGCGGTGACGGCCAATAATCGTTTCCCTGCGCAGGCAGGGATCCATCTCCTGCTATCTGAGCTCGGCACGATCGGGAGATGGGCCCCCGCCTGCGCAGGGGCACCCCGATGGCTCTATCCCGCCCTAGGATGCGCATTCTGATAAACATCCAGCAAATGCGCCGCATCCACAGCCGTATAGACCTGCGTCGAACTCAGGCTCGCATGCCCCAGCAACTCCTGCAAACTTCGCAGATCGGCGCCGCCCGCCAGCAGATGCGTGGCAAAGCTGTGGCGCAGGGCATGCGGCGTGGTGGTGTCGGATATGCCAAGCTTTACCCGCGCCTGCTGCACCACCCGCCGGATCAGATTGGGCGACAGCGGTCCGCCGCGCTTGCCGCGGAAGATCGGTTCGCCCGGCTCCATCACATGCGGGCAGAGATCGATATAATGGTCGATCGCCGCGCGCACCTGCGGAAGCAGCGGCACGATCCGCACCTTGCTGCGCTTGCCGGTCACCCGCAGCGTGTCGGACAGGGGCAGGGCATCGCCGGTCAGATCCAGCGCTTCGCTGATCCGCAGCCCCGACCCGTAAAGCAGCAGCAGCACCGCCCAGTCGCGCGCGCCGATCCAGTCCTCGCTGGCGCTCTCCTGCGCATCGCCGGCGAGCGCCAGGATATCGTCGGGCGAAGCCGGTCGCGGGACGCCGCGCTTGACCTTCGGTCCCTTGATCTTCGGAATCTGTGCCTCATCGCCGCCGACAAATTTCAGGAATGCCCGGAGCGCCGACAATTCCCGCGCCGCGCTGTTGTTGGTCAGCCCGTCCCCGCGGCGATAGGCCAGATAGGAGCGGATATCCGCCTGTTTCAGCGCCTTGATTTCCGCTGCGCCGACACCGCCGCCGATATGATCCATCAGAAAGGCGCAGAAGCGCTCGGCCGTCGTGACATAGGCCCGCACCGTATGCACCGACCGCCGACGGTCATCGCGAAGGAAGGCGGCGAAGGCGTTGATGATGGTTTGACTGCTATCGGCCATGAAATCCGTTCGTGCTGAGCCTGTCGAAGTACGATGGCTGCCACCCTTCGACAGGCTCAGGGTGAACGGATATGGTCTAGCAGAAGCCGAATCAAAGTCCAATCGGTGCGTGTGCTCCGCACCTGATGCGGAGCTCTGGCCGCAATCACCGTTCTCCGCCGCCACAACTCCGCATCAGGTGCGGAGCACATCCGCGATGATCTTCGGCAGCAGCGCATCCAGCAAGGGCATGCCCTTCGCCTGAACCATCAGCCGCCCATCGCGCCGCTCGACAAAACCCATATCGGCAAGCTTCTGCACCTCGCCGCCATCGACCATCGCTGCTGCCGTCAGCCCGGTCTTTGCCTCCAGCGCTTCCAGATCGACACCTTCCGCCAGCCTCAGCCCCATCATCAGCGCCTCCATCGCTCGCGTCTGCGGCGACAGCGGCTGCTCGACCTTCAGCCCGCTCCCGTTGCGGGCCACGCCAGACAGAAAATTCTCCGGCTTCTTGTGCCGCTCGGTCGCGCTTTCCAGCCGCCGCCCGTGCGCGCCCGGGCCGATGCCGACATAATCCTGATAGCGCCAGTAGGTCAGATTATGACGGCTTTCCTGCCCCGGCTTCGCGTGGTTGCTGATCTCATAAGCGGGCAGGCCGGCTGCCGTCATAATATCCCGGGTCAGCTCGAACAGGTCGGCGCAATGGTCATCGTCCGCCGGCACCAGCACGCCGCTCCGCACCAAAGTTTCGAACCGCGTCCCCGGCTCGATGGTCAGCTGGTAGAGCGACAGATGCCCGGTGCCAAAGCCCAGCGCCCGCTCCAGCTCCGCCTGCCAGGCATCCAGCGTCTGTCCCGGCCGGGCATAGATCAGATCAAAGCTGACTCGCCCGAACGCCCGCTGCGCGATATCCAGTGCCGCCAGCCCCTCGGCCACATCATGCGCCCGCCCGAGAAAGCCGAGCGTCTCGTCATCCAGCGCCTGCAGCCCCAGCGACACCCGGTTCACCCCGGCCCCTGCCAGATCGTGAAAATTGGCCGCCTCGACCGAGGACGGATTGGCCTCCAGCGTGATCTCGATATCATCGGCAAAACCCCAGTGCCGCTCCGCCGCCGCAATCAGCGCCTCGACCAGCTCTGGCGGCATCAGCGAGGGCGTGCCGCCGCCGAAGAAAATGCTCGACAATTTCCGCCCCGGCACCAGCGCCGCCTCATGCGCCATGTCCGCGAGCAGAGCATCCTGCCAGGCCGCAACATCCACCTGTTCCCGGACATGGCTGTTGAAATCGCAATAGGGACATTTGGAGACGCAGAAGGGCCAGTGGATATAGAGCGCCAGCGGCCCCATATCACTTCCGTTCATCTTTTTCCTGGTAGAGACCGCTTCATGCATATTGTCCGCGCCCTTAGCGCCATCCTTTTGATCACGCCAGCCATTGCGGCTTGCTCCCCGGCGCCCTCGCACGGGCAATCCCCGATCACGGTCGTCGAGCCCCGCCCCAGCATGACGCCCAAGCCCCGCGGCGACAGCCGCCTGCAGAGCGCAATGATGCGCGCCCATGGTCAGGTCCGGGCAGGGGTCGGCGCACCGAAACTGGTCTGGAACGCGGAACTGGCCAAGGATGCCGCCGTCTATGCCGCGACTCTGGCCCGCACCGGAAAATTTGCCCATGATCCGCAAGCCGGCCGCAGCCCCCGGCAGGGCGAAAATCTCTGGATGGGCACCCGCGATGCCTATGGCTATGGCGAGATGGTCCAGGCCTGGGTCGACGAGGACCGCTATTATCGGCCCGGTCTGGTGCCGGACAACAGCAGCACCGGCAACTGGGGCGATGTCTCCCATTATGTCCAGATGATCTGGCCAACCAGCCAGCGGGTCGGCTGCGCCCTGGCCAGCAACGCCCGCGACGATTTTCTGGTCTGCCGCTACAGCCCTGCGGGCAATATCGTGGGCCGGGATCCATTGAAGGGCTAAGCCCTATCGACTGTCAGGCTCATGCCTCCAGAGCTCCGCATCAAGTGCGGAGCACAGTCCGTTCGTGCTGAGCTTGTCGAAGCACCTTGACCGTCGACACACTGCAAGCCGGCTAGATGTCGCCTGCGGCTCAACCGGCTCAGGAAGAACGGTTGCCCCTAAAAACAGCCCGCAACCAGCTTCCGGAACGCATCCGCCCGATGGCTCATCGCCTGCTTCCGATCGGGGTCCAGCTCGGCAAAGCTCTGCTCCATGCCGACCGGCTGAAACACCGGATCATAGCCGAAGCCCAGTGTCCCGCGCGGCGGCCAGACCAGCTGGCCCTGTACCCTTCCTTCGAACACCTCCGAATGGCCATCCGGCCAGGCCAGGGCCAGCGTACAGACAAAATAGGCGCTGCGATCGACATCCGGACCTTGTTCGGCCAGCAGCCCCTCGACCTTGCCCATCGCCATATACCAGTCGCGCCCCGGCTCGCCCTCGAACCACTGCCGCTCGGCCCAGTCGGCGGTATAGACCCCCGGCTTGCCGTCCAGCGCCGCCACGCAAAGCCCGCTGTCATCCGCCAGCGCCACGCAATCCGCGCCCTCGGCGCTCGCCCGCGCCTTGAGCAGCGCATTTTCGGCAAAGCTGGTCCCGGTCTCTTCCGGCTCCGGCAATCCCAGATCGCCCGCCGAGACCGGCTC
>TARA_R110002126_G_scaffold7828_38_pt1 | contig 13237 bp, 9 predicted proteins | sample TARA_R110002126 | Tara Oceans TARA_R110002126 (sample SAMEA4397536) | marine metagenome | biome: Polar Biome; feature: [DCM] deep chlorophyll maximum layer (ENVO:01000326); material: water (ENVO:00002006), including particulate matter (ENVO:01000060) such as... | depth 30 m
CCGACCAGGTATCCGATGGCGCCGTCGTTTTCGCCGAACTGCATTACACAGGTGGGACTGCCGTGGATACCCAGCTTGTGTTCCAGCGACACCGCCCGCAGGTCGTTGCGCTGGCCGATCGTGCCGTCGTCGTCGACGAGGAACTTGGGCACGATGAAAAGCGAAATGCCGCGTGTGCCGGGCGGTGCGTCGGGGGTGCGCGCCAGCACCATGTGCACGATATTTTCGGCGCAGTCGTGTTCGCCCCAGGTCGTGAAAATCTTCTGGCCGGTGATCCGGTATTGATTGCCGTCAGGTACAGCTTTGGTGCGGAGCGCGCCGACATCCGATCCCGCATTCGGCTCGGTCAGGACCATGGTACCGGTCCATTCGCCGGTGACGAGCTTCGGCATCCATTTTTCCTTCTGCTCGGCGCTGCCGAATTTTTCGAGACATTCGACGCCGGCGATCGTGAGCACCGGGCAGAGCATGAAGGCGAGATTGGCGGCGTCCCACATCTCGAAGACCGGGGTCGCGACCAGCATCGGCAGACCCTGGCCGCCGATTTCGGGGTCGAACTGAAGCGCGTTCCAGCCACCCTCGACATAGGCCGTATAGGCTTCCCGGAAACCGGCAGGCGTTACAACGACACCGTTTTCAAGGCGGGACCCTTCGATATCGCCGCTGCGGTTGATCGGCGACAGGACGTCGCGCGCCATTTTATTGGCCTCTTCCAGGATCGCCTGGACCGTATCGGACGTGGCTTCCTCGAACCCGGGCAGGGCGGCGACGTCTTCGAGCCCGATCAGTTCTTCGATGACGAATTGCATGTCGCGCAGCGGAGCGGTGTATTCGGCCATTTGTGACTCCTAAAGAACTTTGCCGGGGTTCATGATGCCGTTCGGGTCGAGTGTCGCCTTTATGGCGCGCATGACATCCAGGGCAACGGGCGATTTATAGGTTTCCAGCTCGCCGCGCCGCAGCCGCCCGATACCGTGTTCGGCGCTGATCGACCCGCCCATGGCCACGGTGCGATCGTATACGGTCTTGTGAATCTGCGGTTCCAGCGCGCGGAAATCTTCGTCCGACATGTCGTCGGGGCGGCTGAGATTGAAATGAATATTGCCGTCGCCGACATGTCCGAACGTGCAGGGGCGGATCCCCGGAACGAGCCGGGCAACGTCGGCGGTCGCCTCGATCAGAAAGTCGGCGACACCGGACACCGGCACGGAAATATCGTGCTTCGAACTGGCGCCTTCGAACTTCTGGGCCTCCGGGATGGATTCGCGGATACGCCAGAAATCGGCGGCCTGCTGGCCGCTTTCCGCGAAGACCGCGTCGAGTACGATTCCTTCTTCCATGCCCTCGCCGAGCACCGCTTCCGCCATGTCGCGCAAACCGGCCGCCGAGCCTTCGCCGGCGGCGAGTTCCATCATGACATAGTGCTGGTACGGCGTCGGCATCGGGTCGCGGGTATCCGCGATATGCCGCAGCGCGAATGCGATGGATTCCCGCTGCATGTATTCGAACGTAACCACCCGGTCGTCGGTAACGCGCCGGGCGCGCGACAACAGTTCGACGGCGGCATGCTGGTCGCGGACGGCGACGAACGACGTCTGGATGTCGGCGGGTTTCGGGAACAGCTTCAGGCAGGCCGCGGTGATGATCCCGAGTGTGCCTTCCGCGCCGATGAACAGATGCTTCAGATCGTAGCCCGTGTTGTCCTTGCGCAGGCCGGTCAGCCCGTTCCAGATACGCCCGTCCGGGAGGACCGCTTCGATCCCGAGACACAGGTCGCGCGCCGGGCCGTAGCGCAACACGCCTGTGCCGCCGGCGTTGGTCGACAGGTTGCCGCCGATGCGCGCGGTTCCTTCGCCGCCGAGGCTGAGCGGGAAATAGCGGTCGGATTCTTCCGCCGCTTTCTGGACGTCGGCGAGGATGACCCCGGCTTCGACGGTAATGGCATAGTTCAGCACATCGATTTCCCGGACCCTGTTCATCCGCGTCAGCGACATCAGTATCTCGCCGCCATGTTCGTAGGGTGTCGCGCCGCCGCACAGGCCGGTATTGCCGCCCTGGGGCACGATGGGGGTTCCGGTTTCGTTGCAGATCGCGACGATGGCGGCGACTTCTTCGGTCGAAGACGGGCGCACGACCATCGGGGAGGCGCCGGTATAGTAGCCGCGCTCGTCATGAAGATACGGCGATTTGTCGTTTTCGTCGGTGATGATGCCGGCATCGCCGACTGCCGCGTGAATGCGGTCGAGGACGCTTTGATCTATCTGTCGGAGGGCGGTGGCGTTCATCTGCTGATCATCCTGCCTTTCGCGATCCCTGCTGAATATCGCTGCTGATTACGGTCACGATTAAATCATGTGTCGTTGCCGGGCAATGGTGTCAATGCCCGGGCCGGGGTGCCGCTGCCCGCTGCAGGCGGTCGTTGATCGCACGGCCGAGCCCGCGATCCGGGACCGGCATGACCGCAATGACACCGTTCTCGCGGTCGAGCGACCGCATCATCGCGAACAGGTTCGCCGCCGCTTCGCGCAGATCGCCCGACGGGCTGAGGTTTCGTTCTTCCCGGGAACCGGAAAGCCCGTGCGGCCCGAAGGACAGCAGGGCCTCGTCCGCCGCGACGGAGACCGCATTGAGGCGCATCCGGGCGGCGGGCGCATAATGACTTTCAAGCATTCCCGGGGATGCCGGTGCATCCGCCGCGCCCGTGACGGTATCGGCGGACACGGAGACGGGGCCGATAACGGCTTCGATCTGCTCGACGGTAATACCGCCGGGACGCAGAATCGTGGGTGTGCCGCCGCTGCAATCGACCACGGTCGATTCGACGCCGACGGGGCAGGGGCCGTCATCGACGATCAGCGAGACGTCTCCGCCCAGTGATTCCGCGACATGTTCGGCAGAGGTCGGGCTGATCCGGCCGGATGCATTCGCGCTGGGCGCCGCGACCGGGACACCTGCCTGGACGAGGATCGCCTGCGCGGTTTGCTGCGACGGTACCCGGATTGCGATCGTATCGAGCCCGGCACTGGCCAGCAGCGACACGGGCGATCCGTCCTTCCGCGGCAGGACAAGCGACAGCGGTCCCGGCCAGAACGCATCCGCCAGCAAGGACGCGGTTCCGGTGATGTCGACCAGGTCGGCGGCGGCTGCCGCGTCCGGGACATGGACGATCAGCGGGTTGAACGTCGGCCGTTTCTTGGCTTCGAATATCCGGGCGACGGCTTCGTCGGAAGTGGCGTCGGCGCCGAGGCCGTAAACGGTCTCGGTCGGGAAGGCGACGAGCCGGCCGTCGCGCAGGAGTTTCGCCGCTTCTGCAATCGTATCCGGGGACGCAGCTTTGATCATTCCAGACCGCGCGCCAGAAATTCGGGGTTTCGCCATCCGGGTTTTGCGTAGGGCAGGTCTGGGCCGTCTATGAGGCGGATGCTGCCGCCGGCGCCGGTCAGGACGGCATGTCCCGCCGCCGTATCCCATTCCGAAGTAGGGCCGTAGCGGGGGTAGAAATCGGCCTCTCCCTCTGCCACCAGGCAGAATTTCAGCGAGCTGCCGGCGGTTTTGTGTCCCTGGATTCTCATGCCGTCGAGGAGCGCTTCGAGTTCGTCGCGGTTGCCGTGCGAGCGGCTGGAAACGACGACCGCGCCTTCCGGCGGGATGGCGCGAACCGATATCGGATGCCAGACGCCGTCTTCGCCGCGCCGTTCGGCGGTGCCCGGGCCGCAGGCGCGGAATCCCCGTTTAAGCGCGGGGGCGGTCACGACGCCCATGGTCGGGACTTTGTTTTCGACCAATGCGATATTCACGGTGAATTCGCCGCTGCGGCGGAGAAATTCCTTGGTGCCGTCGACCGGGTCGACCAGCCAGAAAACATCGCCGGTCATCCGTTCCGACGTCCCCTGGGACACCGCTTCCTCGCCGATGGCGGGTACCCCCGGTAGCAGGTCGCGGAGAGCGGGCAGGATCAGCGCTTCGGCGCGCTCGTCCGCTTCGGTGACGGGGGAATTGTCTTCTTTGCGGCGAACATCGAAATCCGTGTTGTAGACTTCGAGAATCACTTCTCCCGCACGGTCGGCGATGTCGGTAGCGGCTTCCATCAGCGCGCGGCGCTCGGTATCGGAAAAGGTCAAGGAATCTCCCATCTGTCGGCGGCGCATCATAGTTAGCGCCCGGCATGCGGACAATACGGGCGAAGCCGCGGAGGATACGCTAAAATGCGCCCATGTGCGGACGATACACCCTGACCATTACGCCGGAAATGCTGCGGACCCTGGTCAATTTCGAGACAACGCCCAACCTGCAGCCGCGCTACAACATCGCGCCGACCCAGATGGCCCCGGTCGTGCGCCCGGCGGCGGACGGCGGCGCGCCACGGATCGATATGCTGCGCTGGGGGCTTGTCCCGTCCTGGTCGAAGGATATGAGCGGCGCATCGAAGCTGATCAATGCCCGCGGGGAAACGGTCGGCGAAAAGCCGTCCTTCCGGGACGCCTATCGCGGGCGCCGCTGCCTGATCCCGGCGGACGGGTTTTACGAATGGCGCCGGGAAGGCGACATAAAGCAGCCCTACCGGATCGGGTTTCGCGGCGGCCGGCCGTTTGTGTTCGCCGGGTTGTGGGAAACCTGGACTGCGCCGGACGGCGCGGAAAATGCCGGCGAGACGGTCGAGACCTATACGATCGTCACCACGGACGCGAATACGAAGATCGCGCCAATTCACCACCGCATGCCGGTCATCGTCGACCCGGCGGATTTCGACCGCTGGCTGACCGGCGATGCGGCCGATGCGGCAAACGTCATACGGGCTTTTCCGCCGGACGATATGGCTTTTTACCGGGTATCGACGCGGGTCAACAACGTGCGCAATGACGATGCCGAGTGCATCGTCCCGCTGAAACAGGCGTCCTAGTCGAAGCCGTACAGGGCGGCGGGATTGTCGACCAGGATCTGTTTCATCGTCGCGTCGTCGACATCCCAGGACAACGCCCAGTCCAGCAGGCCGGCCCCTTCGGGGACGGGCTTGTCCCACAGCATCACGTGCGGCCAGTCGGTCGCCCACACCATGCGGTCCGGGCGGGTCGCGATCAGGGCTTTCGCGTAAGCGGTCATGTCCGACCAGGCCGGGGCATCGTTGGACGCGCGATAGGCGCCGGACAGCTTGACCCAGCAGCGCCCGTCTTCGACGAGGCCGAGCATCTTCCGGAACGACGGGTGATCGATACCGGCATCGGGCTGGAAATGCCCCATATGGTCGATCACCAGGTTGACGGGCAGTTCCCGGAGTGCGGGCAGCAGGTCGTCGAGCTGGTTCTGCGCATCGATAAACATCTGGATGTGCCAGCCCAGCCGCGCGATCCGCTTCGCCATCGCGGCAATGCCGCCGACATCGGCGCCGCCTTTCAGCAGCGTCGTGAAGCGCAGGCCGCGAAAGCCGATTTCGTCCAGCCGGTCCAGATCCGCATCCGTAATCGACGGATCGACAACGGCGATCCCGCGGGCGCGGTCTCCCAGATGGGTCAGCGCGTCTATGGTGATATCCAGCGCCGTACCGTAGCAGCTGGGGTGGACGATCACCGCCCGGTCGATTCCGAGGGTGCTCTGGAAAAGTTCGAAATCCGCGAGCGCGGATACCGGCGGCGTATAGCCGCGTTCCTCGGCGAGCGGATATTTGTCGAACGGTCCGACAATATGGATGTGTGTATCGCAGGCGCCTGCGGGCGCTTTAAGCTTCGGTGGCGATGCGGGAACGGGTCCCGGGCACGGTCTGGTCATGAAACGCCCCTCCATTGTCTGTTTTTGGACACTATACGGTATCCGGATGCGGGACTGGAAGGGCGGGCCCTCGATTTGAGTCTGCATATTATGTTATGCACCCGGCTCACATTCAGTTTGGGTTCACATCCGGCGCCGTATGGTACCGCTAGGATGACGTCAAGGAGACCCCGGCGCGTTTCAGAGCGGACCGCGGGGGAGAAGATTCGAAGGGTTTAGTTACATGCGTTTTGGTAGTCGGCTTTGTGTTTGCGTTCTTGGAGCAGCGCTCTCTTTCACCGGGAATAATTTGCTTTCTTCTGCCTGGGCCAAAGCGCCCAAATGGCAATCGCTTCCTGGCAAGTCTCTGGATATCGGCGTCGGCCATACCGGCCATGTCTGGAGCATCGGACCGAGCCGCCAGGCATGGCGGCTGAACGGGAAAAAATGGATCCGCTATCCGGGACTCCGCGACCTCATCAACATCGACGCGGCCCCTGACGGTTCCGTCATGGCCGTGCGCAAGGACGGCACCCTTCATTACAACAGCGGCAAGCCCGGCGCGCGCTGGCAGCAGGCCGGTGTACGCACCATGGATGTCGGTATCGGCGGCGGCTGGGTATGGCTGACAAATACCCAGCGCGCATCCGGCGGCGGACAGATATGGCGGTCGCCCTATACGCCCGGCAAATGGAAATGGCAGCGGGTTGCCGGGAACCTGATGCGGATCGATGTCGATCCGAAGGGGCATGCCTGGGGCGTGAACGACAAGAACGACATCTATCGCCATGACGGGCGCAAATGGATCAAGGTCGAGGGCAAGTCGCTCGATCTCGGTATCGGTGGCGATGGCACCGTCTGGGGTGTTGCGTCGCGCGATTACAATGCCGGCGCCGGCGGCGGTTCGGTGTGGAAGTACAACCCCAAGGTCAAAGGCAGCTGGGAAAACGGAAACGGGCGGTTGCAGCGGATCAGCGTCGATCCCGCCGGGAAGCCCTACGGGGCAAACGTCAAGCAGCAGATCTGGCGCGATGCGTCGGCGTCCGGCAGCGTTTCGGTCAAGCCGCCGCCGAAACAGGCGAAAAAACCGTCCAGCAAGCCTGACGGGACCGTGTTGACCGCGGCCCAGACCAGGCAGGCCAACGAACTGATAGACGCGCTGCTGAAGCAGATGCCCCTGGCGCCGGCGGCTATCGTCTCCACGGCCAAATCGCTGGTCGGCGGGGTCAAGCTGATCCGCGGCACGAATTATTACAGCGCCAACAAGGGCAATGTGCATGTGTTTGTCGAACAGCCCGGCGCGACCGCGAATTCGGGCGGCGGCACCAGCGCGTTCCTGCTGATCAAGGGCCGGATCACGCCGAACCTGCCCAACAGGTTTCTGAACAATTTCAAGGGTTCCGACCTGTCCGACCTGATCCTGTCGGCGGTGAAGACCCACGCCAAGGAACTGAACCGCGGCAAGCGCAAGCGCGAGGAGATTTCGCTGAAAGACCTGCCGCCGGCGCTGAAGGCGGTTGTGAAGAAGCAATACAAGGACAACATCAGCTTTCCCGCCGGTTTCCAGGCGGCGGCCGCCATTACGCTCAAAGGCGTGCTTGCCGGGGCGGTCAAGGCGATCGGCCTGCCCAACAATAACCTGACGCTCCGTCTTGGGATGGATCAGCCCGAATACAGCATCAGCGGCGCGCCGCCGCCCGCCAGCGACAATACCTTCTATGCGGAACTGATCCGGCACGGCGCCTGGAAAAAGCCGTTCAACCTGGCCGGGACCACGATCTGGGACACCACGATCGGGATCAATACCGATCTGATTATGAAGGTGTCGGGCTTCGGGTATGTGAACAAGGGCAACAATTTCGTGCTCTATTACGATGGCCCGGTGCCGCGGACCAACATCCCGCCCGACGACCTGAAGAAGGCCGCGTTCGCTTTCGGCGCGCACGAGCTTTCCTATCAGCAATACGTGAAGCTGATGCTGTCGTTTCAGGTTCCGATGACGGGGTCGAAAAAACTGGCCTTTGTCGACGGCGTTGCAGGGTTCGCGAACGCGGTCATCAATGGCGTGAAAAAAGGTGCGGACGTCCTGCCGCTCGACGCCGTGAAAATCATCCAGCCGAAACTGAAAAGCTACAGGTTCAAGCGGGGCGAATTTCCGCCGCCTCAATACTACGTGGTTCAGGGTGTCGGCCCGAAGGGCAAGCTCGGTGACGAGGAAGGTCCGCTGGTGCGCCTCAGCGGCACGGCGCGGGCGCTCGGCATGCATGTGGCGAGCTTCACGGGCAGGCTCAGCAAGTCCGGACTGCTGGCGAAGGGGGCCGTCGGCGACACGCTGTCTCTCGGCGTTTTCGGCCGCGCCGGGATGGCCGGGACGCTGGACACGCAGTTGGATGCGAAACGGCAGTTCTTCGGGATCACCGGCAAGATCAAGGCCGGAAAGCTCGGCGGTCGCGATTTTCTCCTCGATCTCAAGCCGACCCAGGCGCGGTTTTCCAGCCCGGCGACCTGTTCGGCGCCGTTCGATGTCTCGGGCAGCGTGAAAATCACCGATCCGCGGAAGATTACGTTGAAAAATCTACCCTTCAAGCCGCTGAATGCAGTACCGGATGCCGGAAAAATGCTGAAATGCGGCGCCGGGCTGCTCTATGCGATGAAGGACGGCGTGGTCTATGCTTTCAAGGGCGGCAAGAAGGTCGCCGAGTTTGCCGACAATCTGATGCAGAAAAACGAGGCGACGAAGCTCGCCTCGGGCGCGGTGAAGTTCGCCGGCGGCAAGACCGTGAAGGCGGCTGCCGAGGGCGCGAAGCTGATCGGGGCCGACAAGGCGGCGGCAGGCGCGAAGAAAGCGGCCGAAGCGGCCAAGAAGGCGGCTGCGGCCGCGGCGAAGGAGGCGGCCGAGCAGGCGAAGCACGCCGCACAGGCAGCGAAGCTCGCTGCGCAGCTCAGCACGCAGATTGCGTCCAACGTTGCAAGCTCGGTCGGGAAAACCTTCAGCAACGCGTTGAGCGGCGTCGGCAGCGCCGTCAAGGGATTATTCAAAAAGAAGAAGAGCAGCGCGCCGCCGCGTCCGGCCAATGCGAATGACTGCAGCGCGACCGAATTCTGGAATCACACGATCAAGCGCTGCATGGCGCGCGGATACCAGCTTCTGGTCTACACCCGCAATGGCAGCGGCAATCCCCGCTGTCTCGATGTCATCAACGCCGTCGTTCATAACGGCCAGCATGTCTGGACCTATCCCTGCGGCGGCGGCTGGTGGCAGCAGTGGCGGCATATGCCCAATGGCGAAATCCGTACGCCGAACGGCAGGTGCCTCGACGCCAAGAAAATGAAGCTGGGCGAGAACGTCACGACCTGGACGTGCCATAACGGTCAGAACCAGAAATGGACTCTCGATAAATTCGGCCGCATGCGGACAGCGAACGGGCTCTGCGCCGTTCCCGCAAACAAACCGGGCCGCGTCGGCTGGATCACCCTGACCCGGTGCGGTGCGGTTTCGGGCAAAAAGCGCGACTGGACCGGCGTTACCCTGTTCGAGGACTATCACCGCAAATACGGCCTGCAGAAGGAATACCTGCTCCCCGTCCATATGTACGGCGAATGGGCGTGCCACGCGGAGAATCACATCTGGGCGTGCAATACGAACCCGGCCTACCGGAATGCGAATCTGGTCTACACGCTCGGATTTGCCAACGCCTACCAGTTCTCTCTTGTCAATCGGGGCCGGAAATCCTGTATCAATTCCGATGCCGGTCGCGGCGGCCGCAATGTCAGCGGCGGCGTATGCGACTACAAACCGTGGAACCTGTGGACGGCGCAGCCGGTGGCGGCCAACGGCAATATCGCCAGCGGCAACCGCAATCCGAGGCATATGCTGAACGGCGTGTTCGTATTCCGGAACGTCCATAACGGTTTGTGCCTGACCAGCAAGCTCGGTAATCTGGACAATGGCGCGAAGTGGAGCCTCAAGCGCTGCGATGTCCGCCGGTATCCGAGCCAGCGGGTAAAGCTGCGCGGTGTCGGGACTCCCAATCGCGGAACCTGGGGGCATCGCCTTGTCGGCACCAAACTGGCAATCGGTGGCCAATGTCTGACGGTCGCCAACAACAAGAAAAACGGCGCCGGGGTTGGCTCCTACAGCTGCAACATTCAGCGTATCACCGGTAAATCGCCGCGACACCAGGTGGCGAAACTTCGGCAACAGATGGCTCATGCGGGTATGCGCCATTCGATCGAATATCTGGATGAAACCGGCTATTTCGTCATCCGGCCGCGGCTTGAATTCGGGCGGCAGTGTTTCGATGTCCTGAACGGCAGTACGGCGAACGGTGCGCGGATCGTGCAATGGCCCTGTCACCGGCAGGCGAACCAGCAATGGATCGAGGCCGGTCGAAACGGCGATAAAATTCAGATCAGGAACCGCAAAAGCAATCTGTGCATGACCCGGCAAGATAATGGCGCAATGATACAGTTCCAGTGCCGCCGCAACGATTCCCGCCAGTGGATAACGCTCCGGCGGTAGCCCGCCGGCGGTCTTCCGTTAATGTTTTGACGGGCGTTCGGCACCGTATTCCGGGCCGGAATTAACCCTGTTTTTTCGGGCCGGTTTCGCGGCAAATTCGACAAAAAATTAAAATAAAATTTGATCAATAATTGGGCATTCTGCAACCCTTTGATAAATAAAGCGAAATATTGTGAATATAGTTAATTTTCATAAATTAATGTTAAAATGAAACACAATATATATTGAAATTAACTAAGTATAGCTTCCACATTACTGCCTGTAGAGACGGTGATTAACCGGCGGACACGGTTAACAAAACAGGTGGTGTTATGCGGTATTTGACTGGACTTGTTCTTTCCCTGGCGGTGATTGCGGCGACGGCCGAGGTTTCCGCGGCGGGCCTTAAAGATGCGAAGAAGGCGGGCAACAGCCCCGATCTCCATTGCCTTGCCCAGAACATCTATTTCGAAGCGCGCGGCGAGCCGATGATCGGTAAGGTCGCAGTCGGTCACGTCGTGCTGAACCGGGCGGCGGACCGCCGTTGGCCCGGTCGGGTGTGTTCGGTGATCAAGCAGGGCGGCTACAAGAAACGCCACCGCTGCCAGTTTTCGTGGTGGTGCGACGGCCGCAGCGACGAGCCGGTGAACCGCGCCGCGTGGAAGGAAAGCCTGCATGTCGCGAAGTTGATCAAAAAAGGCGTCGCCAACGATCCGACCAACGGTTCGCTGTGGTATCATGCGATCAGCGTCAGCCCGAGTTGGGCCAAAAAGCTCGACCGTTATGCCCGGATCGGCCAGCATATCTTCTACACGGATCCGAAGCGCGCGCCGAAGCAGGTCGCGGATGCGTCATTGGGCGGCCGGTAAATATCCGGCGGCGTGAAACGGAGCGGGCGGCGCAGAGATCGTTTCTCTATATTGCCGGGATGTTGAACAGGGGGATATCGATGCGTGGTTTTTTAATGGCGGCGGGTGTCGCGGGTTTCGTGGCGGTTGCCGTCTCCGGTGCGGTCGCTGCGCCGGTGTTGGATCAGGACCAGTCGGTATCGACGAACGGCAGTCTGGCCGGCACATCGAATATCCTGATTCAGTCTTTCCGCCAGGCGTCGAATACCCTGACCGGCGTGTCGGTTATGTTCAGTGGATCGGGAAGCGTGTCTTTGCATGTGCTCGAAATTCTCGACAATCTTCCGGGCGCGGGCGGCAACGTGCTCGCGAGCGGATCCGCCGGTTCCCCGGCGCCGACCGGTGTTCCTTCCTTCGTCTTCTTCGATTTTTCGACGATTGCCGTCACCCCCGAGACCGATCTGTTTTTCCGTCTTCGGCCCGGGGCAGGGCAGGCCAGCAGAAATGTCGCGGGAACCGGCGATGTTTACAGCCGGGGGCAGTTTTATTCGCTTGATGGAAACCTGTCGTTTCCGCAGTTCGATCTGGCCTTTCAGACATTCGCGGAGAGCAGTGTGGCGGTGCCGGCGCCGACAGGGCCGGTCCTGATGGGGTTCGCGATTCTCGGCCTGGCCGTCATGCGCCGGAAGCGATTGACCCTCGCCGTCCGCTAAACTGCCGGATCCCGCCGCTGTTCTATCCCGCACAATCCACGCAACGCGCGATAGCGGGGTTGAGTTCCAGCCGCTTCGGCGCGATATCGTCGCCGCACTCGACGCAATAGCCGAATTCTCCGGCTTCCATGCGCCGTAGCGCGGCGTCGATCTGTGCTATTTCGACCCGGCGGCGCTGGATCGTCGCCTGGGCCATGGCCTGCCCCTGGAGCGCGTCCATCCGCGACAGCCGCCCCTGCACCTGCTGGTCGAGTTCGACCGGTGCGGCGGAGTCCGAGGCGTTCGCGACCGAGGCGATCAGGTCGGCTTTTCGGGCCGCCAGCAACGACCCGAATTTTTCGATATCGACGCTCATGCCGCTATTCGGCCGCTTCGCGCGGTGTCTCGGGCGCAATGACGGTATTCCACGCATGGGTTTCGATTGCGTGGTTTTCGGCTTCGTCGCGGACGATGTTGGCGGGATCCCGTCCCGCCGCCAAGCGGTCCAGAGACCGGCGGAGCTGACGGCGCAGCAATACGACCCCCCGGTCCGAGGTGCCGAGGTTTACCAGCGCATGGATCGCGATGGGCCGCTGGCTTTCCTGCGCTTCCATGTCGTCCGGATTGCGCTGTTTGTCCTCATACGGGCGGTCGCGCAAATTACCCGGCCGGATGTCGGTAACCGTGTCTGTGCCGGCTTTCCATCCCGCCAAGGGCGCGTCGTCTTCGTCCCTGGGCCAGGCAACGATCGAGATGCCGTAGAGATGCTCGTTATCGACCGGCACGCACCAGGTAACCTCTGTCGCCCGCGACCGGTACTTGGCGTCGGTTCCCTGTTCGTGAATGCTGGGGATCAGGCTGATATTCGGCAGCACTACTTCGGCATGGCGTTCCAGCCTGTTTCCGTTGGGCAGGTTCCGGTGCATGTTGTAGCGGACGCCAAGGGGCGTTTCCTCGAAACCGAGATCCGGCCAGCCGGTGGTTGTGACGACGCTGCCGAACTGGTCGCCGGAATTGGCGGCGTGGAGTATCAGCAAATGATAGGCGTCGACGACATTTTCGAAATGCTGAAGCCAGTTGCAGTCCCGGACATAGCCGATGGCGTGGTCTTCCCACAGGCGCATGCCGCGCAGCACCACGTCGTCGCGGTAGCGGGTGTCGATGATGTCATACATCGGGAAGAGCGGCATTTCCGCCGGCGGCCCCATATAGATAAAGATCAGTCCGCCATATTCATGGGTTGGATAGCCGGGTTGCCAGATATCCATCTTTTCACGGAATTCAGGGGTTTCGCACGCCATGTCGATGCACTTGCCGTCGGTGGCGAATTTCCAGCCGTGGTAACAGCAGCGCAGGCCGTCTTCTTCGATCCGGCCCCATTCGAGCGACGTGCCGCGATGGGGACAGTGAAGTTCCAGGCAGCCGGTGGCGCCGGTGGCGTCCCGGAAGACGAC
>TARA_R110002126_G_scaffold93166_5_pt1 | contig 13235 bp, 11 predicted proteins | sample TARA_R110002126 | Tara Oceans TARA_R110002126 (sample SAMEA4397536) | marine metagenome | biome: Polar Biome; feature: [DCM] deep chlorophyll maximum layer (ENVO:01000326); material: water (ENVO:00002006), including particulate matter (ENVO:01000060) such as... | depth 30 m
AGCCATGCGCATCCATCACGCCGCTATCGGGCGAGAAGATCGCGGCCACCGCACTGAGTTCCGGCTCCATCGCCTGCGCCTGGGCGCCGGTCATCCGTTGCAGGCCTTCAACGCCATTGTCCTGCGCCTGGCGGAAAATCGCCTCGAGCCGCGCCGCTTCGTGCGGCTGGGTCGCCACGATCAGCTTGCCGCAGCGCTGATGGGCGATGTGGTATTTGTCGAGATAGGCATAGAGCAATTGCCGCCCCAGCACGCAGAGCCGCGCCTTCAGCGAACCGGTGGGATAATAGAGCCCGGCATGGATGACTTCCGAATTGCGCGAGGAAATCCCCTGCCCGATCGCGCCTTGCGCTTCGAGCACCAGGGTTTCATGCCCACGCAGCGCGAACGCCCGCCCCGTCGCCAGACCGACGGCGCCCGCCCCGATGATGATCGCATCTGTCTCGAAAGCCATGCCCGTTACTCCGCCGCCACCCCTTGAATCTGCGAGCAGACGGGCAGTGTCAACACCAGGCCGCGACGCCTACCCCCTGGCAAGGCTTGCCAGCAGGGCTGGCGGCATCACCGTCTCGATATTGAGCTGGCCCTTCAGCCCCGCCTCGCGATGAACCGCGATCTCCTGCCAGGCCGGCGAGAGCGACATGCGCAGGAGGGAACCGCGGTCCGGGTACATGATGATCGCCACCTCGTCCCACAACTCCTCGACCTGGCCGAGCGCGAGAAAACTCGTATTGCCGACAAAGACCAGCTTGCCGCCAAACTCCGGCAGGACTTTCAGGATCGCCTTGCCGTAAATATTATAGGCCTCGCGCCCCGACAGCGCGCACTCCCGCCCGTCGGCATACTCGGCCTTGTCCTTGAATTTCAGCATATTGACCATGAAGACGGGCCCGGCAGGACCGGGCTGCATCATTGCCTCGATCTGCCTGAGATCGGTGGGGAGGACTTCATTGGTGACTTGCATGGCGGGGGCTCCGGGCGTGGGGGCTGAAACAGAGGTGGGGCGCTAGTGCACCGCCAGTGCATGGCTTGGAGCCACCGACCCGTGCCCGATCATAGTACCGATTCGATCCAGGGGGCGGCGATTTCAATAGGAGCGGCTGGGAGGCTCAAAAATTGATCAGCATTGCCAAGCACGTCCATTCTGGAGACTACCATAAGGCTACGCGCCGGTTCCGAGTGATCGTGCAGCGGACATGGGCCGGTTGATAAAGCCTGTCCATCGGACTACCGGGAAAGCAGGAATGCTGGCTTGGGCGCTCGGTCGTGGCCAGAAGCCACACCGGCGAGCGTCATCAGGTTGCCCCTCCGCCATGCCGACTTCAGTTAGTGTAGAGGCAGCGTGATCGAGCAATTGCCTCTGCCCCGCTTGTCACCAGAGCCGCGTGTGCTCACAGCGTGCCAACAAGGAATTCACTGGTTACAGGTCAGCGAAAGACGCCTGTCACCGTCCGATTCCACTGTAATCGTAGCCCGCCGATAAGCTCGTCCTCCGGGGTGGTTGAATACCCGATCCTCGTCAGAGGTTTCCCAGTTGTAGCTCTCACTGGTGGCGTAGAAAAAGATATCGTCGTCATACGCACGCAGTCTCTGGTTCCCCGGCAGGTTCAACCGAGTCGAGCCGTTACCGCGAACCGTCCAGGATCGATTGTCATTTGTGTCCCAGTCATCCGCATTTGTGCGGTAGAGAATACGGATCTGAACTGCTTCCGGGCAATTATTGGCAATCACGACATCCCCGTATGTGCTCGCGGCAGCCCTAGACGAAGTACTGGCGCCGGCCGTTGACCGTGCACTGGAGCTGGAGCTGGAGCTGGAGCTGGAGCTGGAACGCGACCGTGAACTCGAACCCGAGCTGACACCATTGCGGCATTCTTCAGACAGCAAGCAGAGGACGCCGGCGATAATAACAACCCCTTCAACCACCTCGCTCGCGGTCGATTCCAGTTCCGTTGCCAAAAGGCGTGAAGCGTCCACCCACTCGGTGCGGCTGTTGTGATCATAAAGCAAAAGGACGCGTTCGCGGCTTCGGTCGACGTTTTGCACCACACCTGTACGGTTTTCACCGAACCCGACCAATGAATACCGTCCACCGATCACAACGTCGCCAATCGGAACGGCTTCGGCCGCGAGCGGCAGAATAATCGCGAACAATGACGCTGCGATGAAACGACCTAACATATTTCGCCCCCGTCCAGATGAATCCCTTAAGGTGCATTTATAGTGAAAATAACCTTCGAGGGTCAACTTCAAACCTTGAATTGGGTCGGGGAGCAGGCTGCGCAATCATCTGCGCAAGTGGGTGCAACAACCGAAATCGAGGAGAGAGCCCCAGACTTGCCCCGCGAAAATCCAGTGGAGGAGTGCGATTGGTGTTCAGGTCGGTGCACAAGCCGACAACCAGCCATCCCGCGAAGACCGCCCTACCATCCCCGTTTTCGCTTTATCGCGGAGTAGGCCTCGTTGACGCGTTTGAGCTCCTCCTCCGCCACCTGCCGGATTTTGGGGCCTAAACTGGCGACTAAATCAGGATGATATTCCTTGCACTTCTTCCGATACGCGGACCGCACTTCATCGTCTGTAGACGTGGTGGAAACACCCAGGACTTCCTCCGGCGTTTCCCGATTGGCGGATGCATCACGCGGATCATGCCCCGCAAACCCGCCGTCTGCGCCGGCGCCATGTTCGCCAGCGTGTTTTCGGATGTCCTCGAAGTTAATCTGGTCGGCAATCCGGAAATGTCGGGCAGCGTTCTTCAGCAACGTCATTTCATCTGCCGAAATAGCTCCATCTGCTGCGGCGATGGCCACGAGCAGGTAAAACGTCTCAGTCAGAAATGCCAGGTTACCATCGTGACTCTTCGCAAAATTTTGCGCGAACACGTCGAACGGCGTCGAACTATCCCGAAGTCGGGTAAAGAGGCCCTGAAGGTTCCGGAGTTCATCTCCCTGCGCTCCAATGCCCTGAATGAAGAAATCGTTCACTACCCTCAATTCGGCCTTGCGGACCACCCCGTCTGCCTTAGCGAACTTGGCGATCAAACCCGTTAGATTATAGCCGTCAATACCGCCCTCGCGTGATGCACCTTGATGGGCACCGGCATTGGCGGAGGGACGGGATGTATCAGGCCACCAACTATCGCGCGGCGGGCTGCCGAATTGAATCGCCGATTGACGCGTCGGCAAAACAAGCCCCAGCAGCGCCATCCCCCAGGGGACAAGGGTGATGACCGGAACGAACCTACCGACCAACCTCGCAATGATGTACGTGGGAACAATAATTCGCCCGGATACCCCGACATCGTGGAACCGTCGCGTAATCAATGCGCCCTCGACCAGAAAGCCGGCCATTTCCATCACCACCAAAAAAGTCACGTATGGCGTACCGCGTTCCACATCCTCTGGCGGATAACCGAACAGGACAAGGATGGCGACAAACAAGAACCCGCTCGCCAAAAAAGCCGCATATGCCGACAAGAACAGGACAAAATGCTGGCGCCTGTTGGTCCGGCCCTCAAAGCCGAAATACGCCCTCAAAATTTGTTGCACAACCCCTCCCCCCGTCGATACGTCACACGCGCTTAAAGCACAATTATACCGACTGCATCGCCAACGGGAAGTGCGGAATTTCGCGAAATTGCGTCAGATCACGCCCAATTCCTTGCCCACCTTGGTAAACGCCGCAACCGCCCGATCGATCATTTCCGGCGTGTGGGCGGCGCTCATCTGGGTACGGATACGGGCCTTGCCCTTGGGGACGACCGGGAAGAAGAATCCGGTGACATAGACGCCCTCCTGCATCAGTTTCGACGCCATCGCCTGGGCCAGTTTGGCATCGCCGAGCATCACCGGAATGATCGGGTGTTCGCCGTCCAGCAAATCAAAGCCTGCAGCAGACATACGGTCACGGAACAGCAGGGCATTGGCAAATAGGCGGGTGCGTAACGCGTCACCTTCGGCAACCATGTCGAAGGCCTTCAGCGAGGCGCCGACAATGGCCGGTGCCAGCGAATTGGAGAAGAGATAGGGCCGCGAACGCTGCCGCAGCATATCGATAACCTCTTGACGCCCCGCGGTAAATCCGCCCATCGCGCCGCCCAGCGCCTTGCCGAGCGTGCCGGTGATGATGTCGATCTCGCCAAACACACCGCAATGCTCCGGCGTCCCGCGCCCACGAGCGCCCATAAAGCCATGGGAGTGGCAATCATCGACCATAGTCAAGGCATTGTATTTATTCGCCAAATCGACAATTTCCGCGAGCTTGGCGATATAGCCATCCATCGAGAACACGCCATCAGTGACGATCAGCACATGGCGCGCGCCATCGGCCTTGGCCTGCTTCAACTGGACTTCCAGATCAGCCATGTCGGAATTGGCATAGCGATAGCGTTTCGCCTTGCACAGGCGCACACCGTCAATGATCGAGGCATGGTTCAAAGCATCTGAAATGATAGCGTCTTCCGGGCCCAGCAGCGGCTCGAACACGCCGCCATTGGCGTCAAATGCCGCCGCATAGAGGATGGCATCATCACAGCCGGTAAAGGCGGCGATCTTGGCCTCGAGCTGTTTGTGGATGTCCTGGGTGCCGCAGATGAAGCGCACCGAAGCCAGCCCGAAACCATGGCTGTCGAGTGTGTCCTTGGCGGCCTGGATCAGCTCGGGCCGATTGGCGAGACCGAGATAATTATTGGCGCAGAAATTGATGACGTGATGGCTGGAACCCTCTGAAGTCACGTCGATTTCTGAGAATTGTTCCGAAGTGATGATGCGCTCGCGCTTGTACAGCCCGTCGGCCTCGATCTGTTTCAGTTCGGCGGTCAGGTCAGAGTAGAAAGCGTCGGACATGAAGGGGCTCCCGGGGCAAGTTTGCGCAGGAACCCCTTCTATTGGGCCAGGCCCGACTTGTCATCCGGCCTTGGACGCAGCAGGGACTTTCACCCCCATGATCACCAGCCACAGGGCCAGCGACACTTCGCCGAAGAAGGTCGGCAACATATACCAGGGGCTGATGATCTGGCTGATCGCCGGGTCAAGGAAGATTGCGATCAACCCGCCGGCCACCGCCAATGCCCCGACCATGACCAGGAAGGAAATCAGAGCAGGAACATAGCGCGAGCGAAGCAGGGCAAAGCCCAGCACGGCATTGCCAAACCCGAAGAAGACCAGGCCGATCATATAGCCCGCCGTGTGTGCCTTCAGGCTCAGCATCGCCATGGCCGCGAGTTGGGCCGGATCAAAGGCTGTGAGCCAGGCTGCATCGTCGATCAGGAACAAGACATCGAAATGATTCTGCATGTTAAGTGCTTGCACCGCCGCCATGACGAGACGAAAGAATGCCGCCAATAATGCGAGATTACGGCTGACCGGCCTCAAAATGACGTAGAAGCCGAAGGCGACGAGAACATCAGCGCAAAACGCCATGATCTCCGCGACAAAGCCCAGCCGCCACAAATCTTCCGAAGCGCGGATGGCGTCAAGCGTGCCTTGTGGGTCGCCGGCGACGATCAGTCCGCCCCGCGCGGCGATCTGGGAGAATAAGGCCCCCGCGATGATGACGAGATAGGCCAGCCCCGTCAGACGGGCCCAGCCCCGCTGCTCTGCTGCCGTATTGGTAATATCCATAGGTCTGTCCCTCGAAAATGACCGGCTCGTGCTACAAATCCGGATTGCCCCTCACAAGCGGGACAATCACGAACTGCGTCCCCTGTGCGCCATAATTTCCCGAAAATTTCGCCCCCGCAGGAGCCGCGTTATCGCCGCCCACACCTGCGCCGACGCTCTCTAATCCGCGAATTGCTCCGGATAAACCCACCACCACGGCACCGGGTTGGGGCCCATCGCGAGCTCGGTGATTGCTGGATAGATCAGCTCGGCGCGCACTGAATTGGCGAGCAGGACGATGCAGCGCTGCGTCTCTTCGTGACAGATCGCCCGATTGCCGGTCCAGGGATTGTGACCGCCCTTGTCGAACCACTGGCCGGTCTCGTCCTGATAGGTGATCACACCCAGCCCCGCGGCCAGTCCGATGGCGGCCGCACGCGGGTCTTCCTCTGTCGTGAGGGTGGGAAACTGGCTCGGTGAACGGATGATCTGCGACGGCGCGACGAATTCGGCCCGCGCCGCCTCACTCAAGCCCTCGCCGGCCACGAAGCCGGCCCACATGCGCGCCTGGTCTGCAATCGAAGTGTCCATCGAGCCGGCCGCCGACACGCCAGAGCGCTCGTCATGGGGCTCGAATGTGCCGTCCATGGCATAGCCGTCGGCGAGATTGTCGCGGAAATCCGGGCGCCATTGCATCGAGGTGTCGGTCATGCCGAAACGGTCAAAAATGCGGGCCTGCATCTCGTCCCTCACATCCAGGCCGAGGCCGGCCTCGATCACATGCTGAAGGATGTAGAAGCCTTCGGCGGAATAGGTCTGGCGCTCGCCCGGCGCGAAGTGAAAGCGCAGGCGGCCATCCTCCTCCAGCCAGCGAAAATTGGCGAAGCCGGTCCCGTTGGACAGGATGATGCGCGCCGTCAAATCCCGCCATTGCGGCTGGTCGGCGAGATCGGACCAGTCGTCATCGTCCGTCGCATAGTCCGGCAGCGGGCGCGGCAGATATTCGGCGATCGAGGTATCGAGATCGATCAGGCCCTCATCGACCAGCTGCAGCACGAAATAGGCGAAGGCCGCCTTGGTCAGCGAAGCGCCATACATGACGGTATCGGTCTCCAGCGGCCATGCCTGCTCCAGATTGCGATAGCCAAAGGCCGCGACATGTTCGACTTCGCCGTGATCGACCAGCGCATAGGCGAGACCGACGACCTGCTCGGCCTCCATCATCTGCTGGATCGATGTATCAAGCGCCGCAATCTCCGCCTCGCTCCAGCCATCAGGTTGGGCCTGGGCAGCGGCGGTCAGGGCGATCAGCGATGTGGCGGCGGCGAGAAGCGTGCGCATGGGAGTCCCCTTTCAAGGTGATGGGAGGACGTTAGGATCAAGGCCGGCCGGCGTGAAGCGGGATGCCGGGCGAGGCAATCCCGTGCCGCGAAAACCCTGTCTCGCCGTCAGCCTGTGGCGCGGACGCAAGTGGCGACGGACAAAGGACGACCTCCCCGGGGGCGCGTACCAAAGGGACGCGCCCCTCGCCGCCTGGCCGAGCGCCTGTCTTTGACGGAAAAAGAGACGTCGAAATCCGCCCCGCACCGCACCTGCGCTATAATCATGCGTCCATCGCTCTTTGACATTGTTGGCCCATGAACACCTCCCGCGTCAGGATCGCCGTTGACCGGGACAATGAATGGCAGTCGGTGACAGGGTGTCATGGCTCTGCCATCAGCAAATCGCCAGCCTGCAGGCGGCTCCACGCCCCCCTCGCGGGACAATGGCAGACTGGCAGACAGCGCTGAGCATTTCACATAATTCTGTTCATCGTCGGTGAGGGGCGCGGACCATCGGTGCACGTCCCCAAGAAAAAGTGCCCTGGCGCAGACCAATCCATTGATCGCTTGTCAGCCAGTGGGCCACCGGGGTGGCGGGATCTCGGCAAGCGAATAATGGGTTATTCCAGCCTGAAAGGCCGTTTGTTTTAGGGCATAGCGGGTCAGGAGGGACGTGTACCTCACCCCCTCGAAAAGGACCGCGTCTGGGACACCGATCGCCGTCGCCATCTAGCGACGGCAACACCCGCCAGCGCGGACACGGCCGCCAGCAAGGCGATCCAGACATAGATGAAGCTCGTATGGTGATGCACGACACCGTCGACGAAGCAGCGGCCATTTTCGTCGAAGCAGGCACGGTTGATCCAGTAGACCGTCACGAAAAGCCAGCCGAACCAGATCGCCAGCACGACGGACGCCAGCGTCCATATCCGGGCGAGAAGCCTGATCATTTTGGCCAGAACTCCCCTACCCCACGCTCGGCAGATCCAGCCCCTGCACGGCTGCGCATTCTTTCGCGATCTCATAACCCGCATCCGCATGACGCATCACGCCCGTCGCCGGATCATTCCACAAGACGCGTCCGACGCGCACCCCGGCCTCGTCAGTGCCGTCGGCCAGCACAACCTGGCCGGAATGGATCGAATAGCCCATGCCGACGCCGCCGCCATGATGCAGCGAGACCCAGGTGGCGCCGGAGGCGGTGTTGAGCATGGCGTTGAGGATCGGCCAGTCGGCGACGGCGTCGGAGCCGTCCTGCATGGCTTCGGTTTCGCGATTGGGACTGGCCACTGAACCGCTGTCGAGATGATCACGGCCGATCACCACGGGCGCACTAAGCTCACCGCTACGCACCATCTCGTTGAAGGCAAGGCCCAACCGATGACGCTCGCCCAGACCGACCCAACAGATGCGGGACGGCAGGCCCTGGAACTGGATGCGCTCGCGGGCCATGTCGAGCCAGCGGTGGAGGTGGGGATTGTCGGGGATGAGCTCTTTGACCTTGGCATCGGTCTTGTAGATATCCTCGGGGTCACCGGACAGCGCGACCCAGCGAAACGGGCCGACGCCGCGGCAGAATAAGGGGCGGATATAGGCCGGCACGAAGCCGGGGAAATCGAAGGCCTTGGTGACGCCCTCGTCGAAGGCCATCTGACGGATATTATTGCCGTAATCGACGGTGGGAATGCCCGCTTTGTGGAAGGCCAGCATCGCCTCGACCTGGATTGCCATGGATTTCTTGGCAGCCTTGGAGACGGCGTCAGGATCGGAAACCCGCATGGATTCCCACTTGTCGAGAGACCAGCCGAGCGGGAGATATCCATTGACCGGATCATGCGCCGAGGTCTGGTCGGTGACGATATCGGGGCGGACGCCGCGTTTGACGAGTTCTGGGAAAACATCGGCTGCATTGCCGAGCAGACCGACCGACACCGCCTCACCCTTGGTGCAGGCTTCGTCAATGATTTCCAGTGCTTGGTCGAGATTGCCGGCCTGTTTGTCGAGATAGCCGGTCTTCAGCCGCATCTCGATCCGGCTCGGCTGGCACTCGATGGCGAGCATGGACGCGCCCGCCATGGTTGCCGCGAGCGGCTGGGCACCGCCCATGCCGCCAAGCCCGCCGGTGAGTATCCACTTGCCTGTCAGATCCCCGCCATAATGTTGCCGTCCGGCTTCGACAAAGGTCTCGTAAGTCCCCTGTACGATGCCCTGACTGCCGATATAGATCCAGGAACCGGCCGTCATCTGGCCGTACATCATCAGGCCTCGTCTATCGAGCTCGCGGAAATGTTCCCAATTCGCCCAGTGCGGCACCAGATTGGAATTGGCGATCAGAACGCGCGGCGCATTGGAATGGGTCTGGAACACACCGACCGGCTTGCCGGACTGGACCAGCAGGGTCTCGTCATCCTTGAGGCGTTTCAGGGTGGCGACGATGCGGTCATAGCTCTCCCAGTCGCGCGCCGCACGGCCAATCCCGCCATAGACGACGAGCTCTTCCGGCTTTTCCGCCACTTCAGGATCGAGATTATTCATCAGCATGCGCAACGGCGCTTCTGTGGCCCAGCTCAGGGCGTCGAGTTCATTGCCACGTTTGGCACGGATCACGCGCGCATTGTCGAGCCGGGTTGAGGTCATCTCATCTCTCCAGAATAGAGGTTTTCCGCAGCCCGCAGGGCCGCTGTCATGACGTCCTTGAGCGCAACGCGCAGGACGGCGGCCTTGGTCTCGTCGAAGGCCTTGCTGCCCATGTCGAGATAGGCCGACTGGGCCAGTTCCATCTGCACCGCGTGGATATTCTGATTGGGCCGGCCATAGGCGCGGGTGATGAAGCCACCGCGAAAACGGCCATTGACGATGGAGGCGTATTCCTCGTGATCCATCATCGCCTTGAGGGCGGCGCGTTCGATCACCGGATCACACGCCTCGCCGCCGACCGTGCCGAGATTGAGATCGGGCAAGACGCCCTCAAACAGGCGCGGCACTTCATCGGTGATGGAATGGGCATCCCAGAGCAGGGCAAAACCATGCTCCATCCGGGTCTCGACCAGAAGCTCGGTCAGGGCCTTGTGATAAGGGTCGTGATAATCGGTGCGCCGCGCTTCCAGCTCGTCCTCATCGGGTTCCTGCCCCTCGCGATAGACCGGCGATCCGTCAAACAGGGTCAGCGGCACCAGGTCCGTCGTCGCCTGGCCCGGATAGAGCGAGGTATTATTCGGCGCGCGATTGAGATCGACGACATAGCGCGAATAATTGGCGCGAATGGTCGAGGCACCCAGGCCTTCAAGGAAATCATAGAGCTGCGGCACGTGCCAGTCTGTATCGGGCAGGCTGGCCGCCTGCGGCGTCAGGCGTTCGGCGAGGCCGTCACTCAGAGCGAGCCCGGAATGCGGCATTGAAACCACCAGCGGGCTGGTGCCGGCTGCAAGCGTATACAAATCCATCAAACCACTCCGGGCAAATCGCCGGCTTCCGCGACCAGATAACCATTGGCGACCAGATCGCGCGCCGCGGCGATATCTGTCGCAAAATAGCGATCATCGCCATAGGGAGCCACATGCCGGCGCAAGATCGCCTTGGCCGCCTCCACCGGGTCCGAGGACAGGTCAGGCGCGTGGAAATCGGTGCCCTGTGCGGCGCAGAGCAGTTCGATCCCGACCACGGCGTGGAGGTTTTCCGACATTTTCAGCGAACGCACGGCGCCATGCGTGGCCATCGAGACATGGTCTTCCTGATTGGCGCTGGTCGGGATGGAATCGACGCTGGCCGGATAGGCTTTCTGCTTGTTCTCCGACACCAGGGCGGCAGCGGTGACATGGGCGATCATGAAGCCGGAATTGATGCCCGGATTGGGGGTCAGGAAAGCCGGCAAACCGCTGACCGCCGGATCGGTGAGAAGCGCGATCCGGCGCTCGCAGATCGAGCCGACCTCGCAGGCCGCCATCGCCAGCTGGTCGGCCGCGAAGGCGACCGGCTCGGCGTGGAAATTGCCGCCGGAAATCGCTTCGCCGGTATCGGTGAAGATCAGCGGATTGTCCGTCACCGCATTGGCTTCGACCTCGAGCGTGCGGCCCGCCTGACGCATGAGGTCGAGCACCGCTCCCATCACCTGGGGCTGGCACCGCAGGCAATACGGGTCCTGGATTTTCTCGCAAACACTATGGCTGGCGAGGATTTCGCTGCCCTGAGCGAGGCCGCGCAATGCGGCGGCAACATCGATCTGGCCCTGATGGCCACGCAGTTCATGAATGCGCGGATCAAACGGCGCGATCGAGCCCTTGGCGGCATCCAGGCTCATCGCACCGGAGAGCAGCGCGCCCTTGAAACCGGCCTCGATGCCGAACAGGGCGGCGAGCGCCAGTGCGGTCGAAGTCTGGGTCCCGTTCAGCAGAGCCAGGCCTTCCTTGGGGCCCAGCTCGACCGGTTTGAGCCCGGCGCGCTTGAGCGCTTCCGCAGCCGGCAGGCGCTCACCACGCCAGAAGGCTTCGCCGTGACCGATCAACGCCGCACTCATATGCGCCAGCGGTGCCAGATCGCCCGAGGCCCCGACAGAGCCCTGCGCCGGGATCACCGGCAAAACGTCGTGGGTGAGCAGATCTTCCAGCGCCTTCAGCGTCGACCAGCGCAGGCCGGACGCGCCGCGTCCGAGACTGGCGATCTTCAGCGCCAGGATCAGGCGCACGATATTGGCCGGCAAAGCCTCACCAATCCCGGCGGCGTGCGAGAGGACCAGGCGCTCCTGCAGGATGGCGAGTTCGTCATTGGCGATACGCGTCTGGGCCAGCTTGCCGAAACCGGTATTGAGGCCATAGACGGCGCGGCCCGATGCGATCAGCTCTTCCACAGTCCGCGCGGCCGCATCAACGCTCGCCTGCGCGTCGGGATCAATCGTGGCGGCTGCGCCGCGATAGATGGCCTGCCAGTCCGCCAGCGCCATCTGGCCCGGCCTGATTTGAATCGCACTCAAAGCCATTCTCCCCCGAGGATGCGGCCATGCAGCGGCCGCAACCCGATCCATTGAATAATTTCTGCCGGGCGTTCGACATCCCAGATCGCCAGATCGGCTCGCTTGCCCTGTTCCAGCGTTCCGATCTCTTTCGCCAGACCCAGCGCCCGGGCGCCCTCGCGGGTGACACCGGCCAGCGCTTCCTCGACGGTCATGCCAAACAGGTTGCAGGCCATATTGGCCGCGGTCAGCAAGGACACCATCGGCGAAGTCCCTGGATTGGCATCGGTCGCCACGGCCATTGGCACACCCGCCTTGCGTAGCGCCGTGACCGGCGGTTTCTGTGTTTCGCCGATGCCGTAAAAGGCGCCGGGCAGGATCACGGCCACCGTGCCCGCCTTCGCCATGGCGGCAATGCCCGCATCATTGGTGAATTCGAGATGGTCCGCCGACAGGCCATCAAATTCGGCCACAAGCTTGGCACCGCCCGTGTCGGAGAGCTGGTCGGCATGCAGTTTCACCGGCAAGCCGGCCGCCTTGGCGGCAATAAACAGGCGGCGGATTTCTTCCGGCGAAAAGGCGATACTCTCGCAATAGGCATCGACCGCATCGGCCAGTCCCTCGCGCGCGGCCTCGCGGATCAGCGGGATGCAGACCTCGTCGATATAGGCCCCGGAGCGGCCTTCATATTCAACCGGAATGGAATGCGCCGCCAGCAAGGTCGTCGACACACGCAGGCCCGAGACGAGGCCGAGCGAACGCGCCGCCCGCAGCATGGCCAACTCGCTCTCATAGGTCAGGCCATAGCCGGACTTGATCTCGATCGTGCCAACGCCTTCAGCCGAGAGCGCATCAAGCCGCGACAGCGCCCCGCCGGCCAGCTCGGCCGCCCCCGCCTTGCGCGTCGCCTCGACGGTCTTGCGGATCCCGCCGCCGGATCTGGAAATCTCGGTATAGCTTTCGCCAGCCAGGCGGCGCTCGAATTCGTCCGACCGGTCGCCGGCAAAGACCAGATGCGTATGACAATCGACCAGGGCGGGCGTCACCCAGCGGCCATCAAGGCTTTCGGTTTCCAGCGCCGTTTCCGGCACGTCCGACATCGGCCCGATCCAGGCGATGCGGCCATCGCGAATCCCGATCGCCGCATCGAGCAAGGCACCGTAGGCCACCTCGCCCGGCACCATGGTCGCGAGCCTGGCATGGGTCAGTAATCGGTCGAAACGCATTGAACGGCCCTTCAATTCCGCGTAATTGTCTATACAATTAAATTGCGTGTCTGAGTCTGTCCAGCCGGGAGGCCTGCCAATGTCCGAATTTCACTTCGCCGAGATTCTCCTGCCCGGCGGCTGGGCCCGCAATGTCGAGATC
>TARA_R110002126_G_scaffold4982_2_pt1 | contig 13229 bp, 8 predicted proteins | sample TARA_R110002126 | Tara Oceans TARA_R110002126 (sample SAMEA4397536) | marine metagenome | biome: Polar Biome; feature: [DCM] deep chlorophyll maximum layer (ENVO:01000326); material: water (ENVO:00002006), including particulate matter (ENVO:01000060) such as... | depth 30 m
CGAACCTGGCATAGCCTGTTGGACTGGCTTGACATCTGCAAGACCGCGCATAACAGGAATGGAACGAAGTGCCATTCTTACATACTGATCGTATGCTGCTTTTACGAGGGCGCTAATGTCGGATGTGCCGGTAAGGGCACCACCTGGAATTGCCATTAGGTATAACCTTTCGTTTGTTGGGTTGGGTTAAATCCCAGACTGACGAATGATGTCGTCCAGTTCTTCCTTGCTGTTAGCATTTAACAAACGAGACATAACATCTGCACCTCGGTCTGGGGTCATACCCTGTTCCGCTGTGTTAGTCATTCTCTTGTACGCTGCTGCGTTGGCTGGATCTACATTCGTAGTTTGGGCTTGGCCTAAATCAATACCGAAAACATCGGCATAATCTTCAAGCCACTTAGACACCGAATCTTCAGTTGGTTCAATGTCCTGTGGGATAAACGAAGCTATCTTCGCATTTACCCCGCGACGTTCGAGGGTATCCTTGATAGTTCTTTCACGCTGCGCTTTGCTTAGGCCATCGAACTGTGAACGAAGTTCAGCGAGTTCCTTATCCTTTTGCTTAGACGCCTTACGTAGTTGTTTTACAAGGTCGTTGCTCGATGATTCTGTATCGAAGTCATCGTCATCCTCGTAGTCGTAATTGGACATAGTCCTTCTCCCTATCATTTGTTTGATTGACGTAAGCCTCATAGTCCGTTGGGGGACGGGTATGGCTCCTACTACTGGTTTTCTTATCGCTCCACTAGGCCAGTCGTTCTAGTGGCAGGCTTTGTTATGTTAGAAGTTGCCGGCGCGTTCTCTACCGAGTGCGCCTTGTGCTGCTCCTGATTGTCCAGAGAATGATGCTCGTTCTAGGTTTACAAGTTTCTTACGCTGCTTAGCAGCATCTACAGATCCAGATAGACCAAAGACTTCTTGTTCTGCTGTCTGCTGTGTGTAAGGATCTTCGCCATACATTGCTGCTAGTTGTCCACCGCGAGGTGCTACTTCAGCTACTGTCTGGAAGCCTTCTTGTGCTTTAGCCTTAGTAATACCAGCGGCCGCAAGTTCTTCAGCACGAGTCACACCAGTTTTAAGTCCAGCTTGTGTGGCTGCGCCACCAATTTCTGCTGATGTTACCTTGCGCCTAATAGCATCAAGTCCGTTCTTAGGATCTAGCGTGTAAGCAAGAATGTCACCATTAGTAATATCAGGATAGAACGCTTTAAGTGATGCCAATACTTCTGAGTTAGAGTTCATTACACGTTGTTGTGCAATCATTACACGGTCTTCTAATTCCACATTATCAACATCATTAGCAATAAGTTGGTCAAAGCCAGCTTGTTTGCCAATAGGATCTTTGGCATAATAAGAGGCAGGAAGTCCATAGTTACGCATAACATTTTGGTATTGATCTTCTAAAGCAATATATTCTGCAGCAGATAACGCACGAAGGCCTACTTTAATGCGATTTTTGTTAGCCGAAAAACGTTGTTTATATTCTTCAGTATTTTGAAGCGCAAGTGATATTTGAGAAGGAGCAACAGAAGCATCAGTAATTATATTTTTAATTGATTCTACTAAAGAACCTAAACCATATTTATTAAATTCATTGTAAAGGGTATCGTAAGCTGATTGGCGTCCTTCATTTGGATTAACAACAGTTCCACCAAGAGGAGTATCAGTAGCATCAGTAGCAGCATCGGTAGCACCTGCTTGAGATTTTATATACCAATCTGGATAACTGCCAGTTGCTGTTTTAATCTTTTCAGCTAATGCTTTATTAACCGTTGATCCACTAGTAGCGGTGCGCGTACCTAACGCTGTTGCATATTCTTCATCAGAAAGACTTACTTTATCAGCACTATTGATTCCATAAGAATCACCATAATAACCAGAAGCATTAACTCCACCACGAGATTCAATATATTGTTCTGGTGTCATTCCTTGAGCCGCAGCATTAGCAATAATGGCAGGGTTTTTAGCAATTTGAGACGGGTCAACTGCCTTAAAGTTAGGATCTAGTTTAATTGCCATCTGTTACCCCATAAATCCAAAGTCACGAAGGACTCTTTGAGTAGTATCTGAAACTTCTTGGTTAGCTGTTTGTGTATATTGCCAACGATTATCTTTGCGTAAAGCCTTTTTGTAATCGTAAAGGTTAAGTTCTCCAGTAGGTGTAATAGCCATACGCAAAGTAGGATCATCTAACTTAATTGTATTGGGATCTTGTATCTCTAATACGCTAACCATAGTGTTTTTGTAAGGCGCGTAGATAGTTTCTAAATCATTACCATTATCAATTAACTTTTTAATAGATTCTGGTTGACCAAGTTTGGCTACGTCACGAATTTTTTGTTTGATATTATCAATTTGTTCGCCATTATCAATAGCAGTAAGCCAACCAGAAATCTGATTGCCAAAGTTGCCTTGTATATCTAACCCGTTAGCAGTAGCGGTTGCTTGAAGTTCAGCAATAGTGGTTCCAGCGGTACCGGTATATTTACCAGTTGTAGCATCAGGGGTATATTTAAGACTTGAATTAATCTTGGCTAAACCTTCACTGCTTAATGGATTAATTCCATTATCATACAAATCTTGAGCAAGTGCTGTAATTTCTTCAGCAGTATTTGTAGCGCCGCCTTTTAATAATTTTGATTTTAAAGCTGCTTCTACACCAGCAAGTCCACGACCGTATGCTGTAGTTGTTTTTGCTTTAGCAATAGCAGTTAAATCTCCAGCAGCTGTTGCAACAAGATCGTCATAAATCTTTTTATCAGCGGCAATCTTAACAAGATCCGCTGGTTGATCTTTAATCAAGCCATTTTTGTTTTTAAGTACAGCACCTACAGCAACAATACCTTCATCACTGCTAAGGGAAACACCCTTATCGTAAAGTTTTTGAGCAAGCGCTTCTAGTTCTGCTGAAGTATTAGTAGCAGCGCTGTCTTTTACTTGAGCTTGTAAAGCGCCAATTGCTGCTTTAAGGCCTCTACCATATTCTGTAGTCTCGTTAGCTGCTGCGATTTTAGCTGGATCGCCTTTAGCGTCAGTAATGAGTTTGTCGTATATTGCTTTATTGGCAGCAATTATTTTTAAACTTGCAGCCTTATCTTTTACTAAACCAGTACTTGATTTAAGAGTGTTGTCAATTTCAATTGACGCTTCAGCGGAATCAATAGAAAGGCCTTGGTCGTATAACTTTGCAGCAAGGGCTGACAATTCTTCTGGTGTATTAGTTGCCCCGTTAGCTTTAGCCGTTAACTGTATAATTGACAAAATCTCTTTAAGCCCACGACCGTAGGTGGTACCCTTATTTGCTGCTTCTATTTTAGCAGGATCACCGGCAGCTGCTGCAATTGCGGTATCATAAATTTTCTTATCGGCAGCAATCTTTACTAGATCTGCCGGTTGACCTTTGATTAGACCGTTATTGTTTTTGAGTACAGCGTTAACAGCTTTAAGGCCTTCAGCGCTACCTAATAAGATACCTTTGCTGTATAAATTTGTAGCAAGTGTTCTTAGTTCCTCTGGCGTATTAATTGCGCCTTTGTCACTTGCCTGAGTTTCAATATCAGTAAGCATTTCTTTAAGGCCGCGACCATAGGCAGTGGTCTCGTTCGCTTCGGCAATTTTAGTAGCGTCTCCAGCAGCATCTGCAATTAATTTATCATAGATCTTTTTGTCAGCAAGACGTTGAATAACATCTTCTGCTTTATTTTTGACTAAGCCAGATCCTGTCTTAAAGACTTTATCCATTTCGGCTTGTGCTTGAAAACTGTTAGCAGCGATACCCTTGTCATATAAAGTCTCAGCAAGTTTTGTTAGTTCTTCTGGAGTATTAGTGGCACCATTGGCATCTGCGGTTGCTTGTACAAGCGCTGATAATTCTTTAAGACCACGACCGTAGGTTGAGGTCTCATTGATAATAGCAATCTTTGCTGGATCGCCCTTGGCTTTAACAATAAGATCGTCGTAGATCTTCTTATCAGCAAGACGTTTAGTTAAATCAGGCGCTTTAGATTTGAAATTATCTAATTCAGGCTTGAGGTTAAGTTTTTGATTAGTAGTAATCTGTTCAAGAATCCATTGTCCTGAATCAAGGCCGCTGTATTGTATCTGCGTAACTTTGCCATTGATAGTTGTCTTCTTGTAATAAGTAGGGTTCTTTAACTGTGCGTCTTTAAGTGGTTGACGCAAGAATTTGATTTCGTCAGCAGTGGCATCACGATCAAGGTTAGTTTGAAATACACTGTTAATTAACTTTGTGATATCAGTATCACTTGATATTACTGGGTAGTCAGTTATAGGTGGTTTTTTATCTTCATCTCCCGCAGCATCAGCCGCAGCAGTTTCTATTTTCTTTATGGCAAGAAATTCACCAAGAGTATATACATCTTTGAAAGTGGTGTAACGGTTTTGAGCCTGATTAATAGCGCTTGAATATGCAGTTAAAAGGTCGCCAGGATTAGTCGCTGTTGATACTACAAGTTTATATCCAAATGAATCGTTAAGAGATTTTGCAAGAAGTTTGCGTTTAGTTCCTGATAAACCTTTAATATATTCAGTTGCAGTCATTAAAAGACCAGCAAAGTCATCTGGCTTTCTTTCTACAGGTTCAGCATCGTCTCCTGTATCAGCACCTGGAACTACATCAGGGGCGTTGAGTGCTTTCTTTGCTGCTGCAATTTTCTTATCAACAACAGTGGTATCTAGACCAAGAGCAGCCATAGCATCACGGCTAGCAGTTGCTGCTTTTATATTAGCAGCATCAATCTTTCCTCTTGCCAAAAGATCTGCAGCTATAATTTCTTTTTCGTTCTTATTATAGTAATCAGTTGCTTTTGCTAAATTGGCATCTGCTTCTTTTTGTGCCGTAGCAGCTTCTTCTTTTGCTGTTTCATAACGCTTAAGAACAATAGCGTAAAAAGAATCGCCTTTTTTGACACCACTTAATGCTTTAAGTTCATTTTGAACTTTGGCTTTAGCAGTTAGTAATTTTTTTCGTGCAGCAATAACAGAGGTACTGCCAGCTAAAAATTCTTTTAGATTCTTTGCCATTGCTTAGTTCCCCTTGTGTTTACAATTACCGGAATAGTGGTGCGAATAATGAGTTATATGCTGCCATTGCGTTTGAATCTCCTTCGGCTAACGCCTGTAGAGTATTTTGTGCGTTGAGCTTTAGCATATCTTTGTAGTCTTGACTGTTACCGGATCCAGAGAAACTAGAAAAGTCTCTCTGAGATATGTAACTGTCATAACTGTCAAGCATAGTTTTAAGAGTTTTTCTTAAAGCTGGTTGTGCTGTAACTGTCTTGTCTTGAAGCATATTGCGTAGGTCATCTATCGCACGTGTTCGTTGAACTGCTCTTTCTGAATAACCACTAAGTTCATTTTGTAAGGCTGGACGTGCACCTTTGAACTCATCAGACCAAACTTGGAATTGTTCGCGAAGCATACGCTTACCATCTGTAGATGTTGTGTATGCCATCTGTGCATCAAACTCATCTTTTTTAGCAAAGTAAATTTGCTTATCTTTAGCAGATGCTACTTCACTAACAAAGTCTGTAAGAGTCTTGTTTACCTTCAAGCCTGACTTGAACAGTAACTTGTAAGCATTGAAGTCAAAAGTACCAGCATTAGGAATTAAGAAAGCCCCTGCTTCTCTATACTTACTAAGTATAGAACCGTTCTGGTTGATCCAATCAGTTGCTTCACCTACAGCATTTATCGGAGCAATAGTTGTTGCCTGTGACTCCGAAATTGTATAAGGCATTTGTTCTGGGAATAGACGAATCCACTCTTTAGCCGCTTTATCAATATCTCCATATCGTGTACGTAGGTCATTGAAAGTTGCTTTGTATGTAGTTTGTCCATTATCACGAACCCATTTTTCCATATCAGATTTTAGATTTACTGATGGAGATGCTGGTGCAACAAATGCAAATAAGAATCGAAGACCTAGAACAGTAAAGGTTGATGCTTGTAATTTATCTTGGTATGCTGATACTTCTGCTGGAGATGGTGGAACCTCTAAACCAGTTTCGGGATCAATCTTAATTTCAATACCGTGACCAGTAGCCTCTAAGTAAGTTGCTGACTTACGTGCAGCTGAAGCAAACTGTGAGTTACGTTCGTCTTTGTTAAGACCTTGTAATAAACGGTTAACGTGAGCAGGAAGAATAGCTTCAATCATTGACTGATTTGCGCCATAGCCACCAGTAAGATAATTTTCAAGATCTTTGGTTTGGGGAATTAAATTGCCTATTACTTTAAGAGGAACTGCTGATATTGGTCCAGCAAATGTAGGGAAAATAGCATCTGGGTTAAGCGAAGGTGTAAACATCTTTATCTTAGCACCAAACTCAACTGGCATTGGCGCTTTAAAGCCATCTTGTACGCCAAATATCTTCATTACCTTTTCCATTACCTTGTAAACAGGTGTAAGTCCTGGGTAAAAGAAGTACTGTTCTCCATTTTCATCAGTTTGTACAAAACCTGAGTGAGCAATACCTTCATAAGTAAGGCTTGCACGTACTAGCGCTTCTGGATTGTACTTAACTGTACGATAAACACGACGATAAAAGTCTTCAGTAGCACGATAGAAACGAGCAAAGTTACGAACTGAGAAAGCTAGTTGGCTACGTACTTCAGGATTATCTACATAAGAAAGAACACGGTTCTTAGCCATATCTTCTACAGTAGAAGTAATATGTCTCATAGCGTATTCGTGTGCTTTATCAAGTTCTGCGCCAGTTTTGCCATAAGTAAGTTCGTCATAAACTCGTTTAGCAAAACCTGTCTCATCCATATTCTTGCGGATATCAAGCATTGAATCAAAGACAATACCATCACGAGAAAAGCGTGCATTAGCTTGTCCCATATAATCCCAAAGCTGGCTAACCATACTATTAGCAATGTTATTAGACTCACCTACTGGAATAAGGTTAGGTCCAGAAATAGATGTTGGGTGTAAATCTGCGTCAGTACGTTTTGGCAAGTCATCTACAGAAAGAGTTTTACTTGACAAACTGATTTTTCCGTCTGGTCCTTCTCTACGTATCTTGCGCCACAAGTCTTCGTTAAGTTTGCCATTCTTTTTTGAAAAAGTATTAAGCACATCTATATAGGCACGCTCTGCGTGCTCACGTGTAGTGGCTATACCACCAGACATAGACTGAAAACGATTTCTAAGAGCCGGTGTTGCTTCAAGATAGTCTGTTAAATTGTCAATAGCAAGTTTTTTATTGTCAAGATTCTTGAGTAATATGCTATCTACTTCATCGTTAGTATGAAGGGCAATCTTTACAAGCCAACCAAGACGAGCCTTTTCACTTGCTACTGGATTAAAGTCTTCAAATGCGCTACCAGATTGCTTGTATGCCTTACCATCGTATTCAATAGCTCCTAATCTGCCATATTCCTTGGCATCGTTGCTAACTTGAATAGAATAATCTCCACCGCGAAGCGTGTTCTTGCCTCCTTCGGCAACATCTGCAAGAACTTCTTGGGTATGGCCATATCGTCCAAATTCACTAATGTACTTTTTGTCTAGATCTGTAAGTACACGTGAAGAAAGTTTATTAGTAATCATAGCTTCAGCCATTACTTTACGTACTTCTTCTACGTTATCACCTGCTTCGGCAATTTTAATTTGAAATTCTTTTACTTGACCTCGCCCAATAAGGCGGTTCATAAAGCCTAGTTCTGATTCATAAAACTTAATTTTACTGCCTTGAAGTTTACGGATGTCTGCTTGTTTAGTAGCGAGAATCTTAGCAGCATCAGCAGCATCGCTTGCCATTTTGCTGCGTGTAGCAAAATCTTCAATACGGCCTTCCATATTAGTTGCATCAGCAATGGTTTGTTTAAGATTTTGAATCTCTTGACCTAGCTTACGCTGCTCTCCGGTCATACCTCTTTCAGCTTCTTTAAACTTACGAAGCTGTGTAGATGCGATACGGCCTTTAACAATTCCCCAAGGTGAATCACCAATTGCTAAGTGAATCATAAGATCTTCGGATGCGTTACGTACTGGAAACTTAGGTCCAGCAAGAGTTCCTACGACCCAGCCATCGGTAACATCTTGCGCCCATTTTTTGTGAGAGATACCAAGAACGCGATTGATAATACCTGAGTGTGCTGATAGACGGTCAAGATCTACAATAGATGGAACTGCCATAGAAGTAGAAAGTTGATATCCGTGAAGTGCTAATTGCTGACCATCAAAGTTAGCAGGATTGTAATCAACTAAAGTTTTATTACCAAATTCATCAAGTATAGGTCTGCCAGCATCATCTACTTTTTCAATAAGAGTGTTTGCACCGTACCGGTAATCAAGACCTTTTCCTGAAAATTGATCTCTAAAATTCTTACCTTCCAAAGTACGAGTTACTTGACGTACTTCCATAACAGTATCCCAAAGACCTGTAAAAATTTGTCGGCGTTGACCTTCATCGCCTGCAGCGAATGCTTCACGAACAACTTTTGAATGCCAGCGTGTATTGGCAAGCGCAGCCAATTGATAAACTTTATCTTCAGCCCCAGGAGCCATTACATCAAAGTATCCATTTTTAAAATATGGAATAGTTGCAAACTTGCGAGCAAAGCGGTCAATACGACCTGCAACTTGATTATCAGTGTAGCGTACAGATCCACCTAAATCTTTGCCTTTAAGTCTACCAACGCTAGCTTCGAGAACACCAATACGCCCTCTTACACCTTCGTCAGTAAGTGCTCCAACAACGTCCATACCTGGACCTTCGGAACCATAGATAGCTCTGACAATAGATTGTCCAACTTTGTCTATGTTAAATACTTTATTAGCAGTAGTAAATGTTCCAACACGTATTGCACGTCCTGCTGTCATCTTAGGAACAAGTACAGTTTTACGGGCAGATGCGCCTTTAAGAATAGCTGAAACGTCTGAATGATTCTGTAAGTAAGTTTTTGCAGTTGCTGCATCGCGCACGCCAGCATTCATAAGAACTTGAATACCTGTATCACCAAATTCTGGAATAAGAGTCTTGGCTTGTTGCATTGCTTCTGCGCCAGCAATTGGATTCCTTGCGCCACGAGCATTAGAAAGTTTTCCTAAAGCCTGACCATACTGGTCAAATAAACTTGTTACACGAGGGTCAGAAAAGATACGGTCAATCTGTGCTGGTACTCCAGCAGATGCCATAAGACTGCGACCATAGGTAAATTTTTCTTTACCAAGAACGTTGTAAAGTAACCAATCACCAGCATCGTAGGCTTTTTTGGCTTTACCAAGAGCAAGTGTTGGATCAGCAAAGATACGATATCCAGCATCAACAAAACCTGAGATTCCCTTGTACAAGATTCCAGAACCTTCAAGGCTTTGAGGCAGAATTAAATTTGCTAACTGACGTCCTGGAGAATACTTAGAAGCGTTAGCGGCTGCAACTGCGTCATTAAGAAGATAATCTTTATCTTTTTTCTGAGAACCGATAGAAGCAATTTGTTTTTCTTCTTCAGAGCCATTGGCGAGAATTTCAGAAAGAGTCATACCGCTGGCAACTTTCATTGCCACTGACATCATATCTTTGCCGTAAGTTTTTGTAGCAGTTTCAATACGGCTTGGACTAAATACTTTATCACCTTTATCGTTTGCGATAGCAAATGCTTTAGCAAGATCTACATTTTGGTCAACAGCAATAGCACCGGTACGATATACGCGGGTCATAAAATCAGAAACTTCATTAAATGCTCTAAATGGCAAAGCAATAGTTTGCTTAACTTTATTGCCCATATAATGGGCTGCGTCTCCTAGCCAGCCAATAGGACCTTTATCTCCACCGAACATAGCAGCGTGTGCAGTTTGCTGGTCGGCAGGAAGTGTTTGAAATTTTGTTTGAGCTTGAGTTGCAGGCAGAGCAAGAAGTGATTTATGAGAATCTAATAGTTTAGATAATCCATCAACTTGTTCTTTTTTCTTACCATTAAGACCGGCTTGTAACGCTGCTGCGTTTAAGTTACCGTTACCCACTACATACCTCGCGCAAGGGCTTGTTGATACAGAATACCAATCTCACCTGTTTGATCGTAAGGAAGCATTTCAGCTAATGTGTCAGAAAGTTTTACCTGTGCAAAATTTGATGTCATCATAAGGGCGTTAGATCCTGCTCCTGGACCTATATCAATACCAGTAGTAATTGGTGAATCTGGTCTTTGAGTTGGTTCAAACAAACCTGTTACTGGAGTCTGTGTTGCGGCAGCGCGTACTTCAGCGGCTGGCATTGGACGTTGATCTGGAGTAGAAGCTAAAGGCGCACCTGATTTAATTGCTGCGGTTTCAATACCTTCGCCGTATGAAGTAGAACCCATACGTAGGCTATCTGTGCGAACAGAGTACTTGCCAGGACCTGAAACGCCGGCTTTAGGATTCATTGGTGCATCAGCCATCTGTTTCTTCTCCTAACTTTTCTAAATCTGCGGTCATATCTTCCCAAGCACGAATAGTCTTCGTCTTTTGGTTAGAATGATAAATGGATAGTTCCATTAGTTCACTAGTCATAGCCTCAAATGTTTGGGCTAGGTTGTGAATAAAACCTGTAAGTATTACTAAAAAATCAGAAGTGCGTACTGGGCGAGGAATGTCATTGTTATCGTTGCTCACCCAGCACACCTTTCCGTTAAACTAATTAAGCCTTCTTGCCTTTGCGAGCTGGTCCGGCATAACCGAAGTCAACCTTACCGCCTTTGACTGATCCTGCTTTTGTGTCAACCTTTACTGGTTGTACTGGAGCTGGAGCGTGTGTTCCTTTATTCATCTTTGCACCTCCTTCGGTTATGCTGCGCCGGTGATTCCGGCTAGTAGTGACGCTATATCGGGTTTTTGACCAGCAGCAGGGGCCTGACCACCTTGTGGATTTGGAGGTTGCTGCGAGGCAGGGGCGGAGGCCGCACCTGCTGCTGGAAGCATTTGTTCAGCGCCAGGCATACCTGGCATCTGTGGTGGCATCTCAGGCATTGGAGGTGCCGGAGGTGGAGCAAAAGCCTTTTCCACTACGGATTCTAGTGATAGCCCCTTTTGCCGACCTTGGATAACAGCTGCGATACGGCTGACAATCTCTGAAGGGTCTTGGCCTTGTGCTGCCAAGGCAGGAATAGCCTGAGCATACTGCGCAACAGATACACGCAGAGCATCACGCATTTCTTCAATGTCAACGCGTTGTTCTTCTTGAGATACATTTAGATCCATTGGGATCTCGCGGCGTACGTAATCACGAGATACTAGTTTGTCGGAACGCATTTGTAGCAAAGCAATAATGGCACGGCTTGGATCCATACCAGACATAATTCCGTAACGTACATCTACGCCGTACTCGCCTTTAATATCACGAGATGGTGTGTACTTTAATACATACGGTGTGCCATCTTCTGAACCCTTAATTACCTTTGAGACATTAGGGAACAACTTCTCATCTATTTCAAAGCAGAGTCCGAGAAGATCAGAAAACATACGTGCAAACTGCGCTTGTGCGGATTTGATTTGAGTATCAAAACCAGCCTGTAGCTCTTGAACTCCACGACCAGTAATAACACTTGCGTTGATGTTTCCGGAACGGGATTCAGGATAACGAGCGCCAAGGCGTAGTTCACGTTCTAGTGCTCCAGATTCTGCGAATAGTCCAGGTGGTAAGTCTAGGCTAACACGACGAATGTTCTGAGGCTGAGCCGAACGCATAATAGAGTCAGGACCGAGAGCCAGTTCCTGTACATCTTGTGGAATAGCAATAGGTGCTTGGATTGACTTCTCTGCTGCTTGGATTTGAAGGATTGCAAAACGAGCACGAGCGAGTTGAACTGAAAGTACATCATCGAACTGTCCACGAGCTTGACCATCAAGGGAAGGACGGATTGCCACTTTCGCTAGACACTTACCAATTGGGTTTGGTGTACGTGCAAGAGTTAAGTTCTTACGCTCTGGTAGGAAGATTAAGTCCTGGTCAGCGTCGTGGTAACGGATCATTGAAACATAAGGGCTACCTTGTTGGTAGTTATTCTTAGCCAAGATCTGATCGGCAAACTCTGGATACTGAGCAGCGAGGGACTCGCTATCAATGTTAATAACCTGGGTCAATGAGATGGTACGACCGAAGCGATCCATCTCTGGGTATACGCCCCAAGGGTTTAGCAGGCGTAGGCGTGGATTATTAGAATCGTAATCCATCTCAACTAAGCCAACCATCATACCGTAGGTGTTATACCAGTCAGCACCTTCGTACATTTGTAATTGTAATTCTGAAAGCGCAGCGTAGAAATTAGCAATACGGGTTCTAGTATCAGCTGCTTTACGAGCAGCGTCTGAAACCATATTAGCCGCTGAACAGTTAAAGGATGGAAGTGGTGCCATTGCTTCTGCCAAGTCACGTGCTGCTACGTCAATGAAGTTAGCAACGAGTGGCTTTGGGTAATCCTCTGAGAACATAGAAGGATAAACCTTGGAGAGATCTCCTTGACGCACCGAAAGCACGTCGCGCATACGTTGGTCGCGGGATGCAAACTTGGTCTGCAAGCGACCTAACTTCGCGTTAACTTCTTTTGGTGTTAACAATGGGACTCCTTAGATGAACTGCTTGTTTTGATCTGCTAGTAGTTGATCTAGGTTGACCACTACGCGTTTGTTTTTCTCTGACCGTGATAAGAAAGGATTTCTTAAATGATGGGTTGTGTACATACCGTGATTGAGCATCTCACGTGCTCGGATCTCACAGAACCAAAGTGCCATCACTAAGTCGGTCTTGCCCTTAGTAGTTGGCGTCCAAGTAATCAACTGCTCGATAAGAGCCTTGACGTTCTCGGTTTGATCGCTAGGTAAGTGGATCAAGTTATCTCGGTGGTGTTTGTTATCAACTTGCTTAGTACCAAAGAGGGTAGCCATAGAAGCTACGCCGAAACCAGAATCCCATTTATTAGATCCGGTGTGGTGTTCCTTTAATAGAACGCCGCGTGATGCTAAAAATTGGCGGATGCCTTCATCTTGAGTTAAGAAAGCCTGGAAAGCGTTCTTCTCAATAATCCATTCGCTAGGACCGTAGAGTGAAGTCCAGTTAAGAATAATGTCGCGGATCTGTTGCGGTGATGGGCGGCTAATCTTCAAAGCATCTACGATGTAGCGCTTGCTAGTAGAGCGATCAATGGCATAACAGATAGCAGCGGTATCTCCAACAATGGCTGGGTCCATACCGCAAATAATTGTGAAGCCTTGTAGATCCTTC
>TARA_R110002126_G_scaffold25812_8_pt1 | contig 13171 bp, 7 predicted proteins | sample TARA_R110002126 | Tara Oceans TARA_R110002126 (sample SAMEA4397536) | marine metagenome | biome: Polar Biome; feature: [DCM] deep chlorophyll maximum layer (ENVO:01000326); material: water (ENVO:00002006), including particulate matter (ENVO:01000060) such as... | depth 30 m
TTGGTCCAACTATTTTGTTAAACAAAAAGCCAAACGAGCATGGGCTGGCACTGGAGATTTCATACCAGGAGATCATTGCCAATTCTGTCGTGCCAAAGCACAATGCAGAGCCAGAGCCGACTTCAGCAACGAAGTAGCCACATTAGACTTTAGAACACCAGCACTTATATCAGAAGAAGAGATGGAGTTAGTGTTGTCTAGGGCGGGCGATGTAAAATCATGGATTACAGATGTTGAGGCATTCTTTACTAACCGAGCAATTACCGAAAACATTATTCCAAAGGGATACAAGTTAGTTACTGGAAAAGGCAATCGTAAGATTTCAGATCCAGAGTTGGCAGTAGTTGTATTAAAGGAACATGGTTTTAAAGAAGAAGATTTATATGCACCCAAAACTCTTAAATCTATTGTACAATTAGAGAAGTTAGGTAACAAAGGTCAAGTAGCATCTACCCTAGGCGGATTGATTCTACGACCAGAGACAGCCCCTAAGCTAGTAAAAGACACAACGGTATTAGAGGACTTCGCATGAGCACTTGGTTAATTGCAGCAATGGGTGTTGTTTATTTGTATGTTGCTGCTGAACAAATGTGGAAAGGTTCTTTAGGAACTGCTATAATGTTTTTAGGATACGCTATTGGAAACGCAGGACTTGTAATTGTTGCCAAATAGTGTATAATGTTGCAATGGTAGAGATTAGCACCACTGAAGTCTAATCAATTTTCAGAAAAAAAGGAAGCAAGATGGCTACAAAAAATCCCCGTGTAGTAACTGGTAAAGCAAGATTGTCTTATGCTTATTTGTTTAAACCACAAGACAAGGGAGATGGTAAAACTCCTAAGTATTCCGTTTCAATCATTATCCCCAAAACGGATAAGGAAACAATTGCAAATATCCAAAAAGCATTTGAAGAAGCGAAAGCCAACTCCGCATCGTATTTTGGCGGCACAGTACCAAAGTTGTTAAAAGGTGGATTGCGTGATGGTGATGCAGAAAAGGAAGATGCAGCATATGCAAATTCCATGTTCATCAATGCCAATTCAGTAAAGAAACCAAATGTGGTTGATGCAGATATGCAACCTATTTTGGATCCAGATGAAGTGTACTCAGGTTGCTATGGTCGTGTTGCTATCGAGTTTTATCCATACAACGCAGAAGGTTCAAAAGGGATTGCTTGTGGCTTAGGTAATGTTCAGAAGCTAGAAGATGGCGAGGCATTAGGAGCAGGTGGCGTATCAGCAGCAACAGACTTTGCAGTATAAGTTTTAAAGGATTACCATCATCTAACTTTTAAGAGCGTGGACGTATGAGCTGCGTAATCGGAGTGAAAATCTCCGTGGTGATCCACTCCACAACCGCCCCACTTCGGTGGGGCATTTTTTCCCACATTAAACCTATAGAGACAAATGGATCAATATCAAGAATATATAGCGGCAAGTCGTTATGCCCGTTTTATTGATGACAAAGGGCGGCGTGAAAACTGGGGCGAAACAGTAGATCGTTTTGTTCAGTATGTATTTAGCCGAACACCTGCCATCAGTGAAGATAGCGCGTTGAAAGAAGAAATATACAACGCAATTTATAACCATGAAGTAATGCCATCAATGCGTGCAGTAATGACTGCCGGAAAGAGTGCTGATCGTGACAATACATGTGTCTACAACTGTTCATACCTCCCTGTGGACGACGTCAAGAGTTTTGACGAAGCTATGTTCATTTTGCTCTGCGGTACTGGTGTCGGATTCTCCGTTGAAAATAGGTACATCAGTCAACTGCCCGATGTGCCAGACAACCTTTACACTAGTGAGCACTCAATTAAAGTCCACGACTCCAAAGAAGGATGGGCCAAGTCCCTCAGACTCCTCATCGCCCACTTGTACGCCGGAGAAATACCTCGATGGGATGTTTCTGGAGTCAGAGCAGCCGGAGCGAGACTTAAGACGTTTGGTGGACGAGCTTCCGGGCCGCAACCATTAGTAGATTTGTTTGAGTTTACTGTGGCAACATTCAAGAACGCACAGGGACGCAAGCTAAACACATTAGAATGTCATGATCTAATGTGTAAAGTAGGGGAGGTAGTCGTGGTAGGTGGAGTACGTAGATCTGCCATGATATCACTATCAGATTTGGATGATGAAAGGATAAGACATGCGAAGGCTGGACCTTGGTGGGAGACTGCACCTCACCGTGCACTCGCCAACAATAGCGCAGTATATAATGAGACTCCTACCGTTGGAAAGTTTATGGAGGAGTGGTTATCTTTATACAATTCACACTCAGGAGAACGGGGTATCTTTAACCGTGAAGCTGCCCAAAAAACGGTGGCTAAGTACGGACACCGTGATCCTAACTTTGAATTCGGGACTAACCCCTGCTCAGAAATTATTCTTCGGCCATACCAATTTTGTAACCTTACGGAGGTAGTAGTACGCCATGACGACACAGAAGAAGACCTCGTGCGCAAGGTGCGACTCGCGGCTATTTTGGGAACCATCCAGTCCACCTTTACAAAATTCCCTTATTTGCGTAAAGTGTGGCAGCGTAACACCGAAGAGGAGCGCCTCCTTGGAGTCTCGCTTACTGGAATCTATGACAATCGAATTACTTGCACAACAGGAGAAAACTTAAATGCAACCTTATCCAGACTTAGAGAAGTTAGTAGATCTACAAACGAAGATTATGCGAGATTACTCGGAATACCTAAAAGCGCTGCAATCACTTGCGTTAAACCCTCTGGAACAGTCTCCCAGCTGGTTGACTCAGCATCAGGAATCCATCCGAGACATAGCAAGTTCTATATACGACGCGTCCGAGGCGATAAAAAAGACCCTCTTTCCCAATTCTTAATTGAGCAGGGAGTCCCAAATGAAGACTGTGTATACAAGCCCACCCAAACGGTCGTATTCGCATTTCCGCAAAAGGCTCCAGACGGGCTCACCCGTGCCGATGTCACCCCAATTAGCCACCTTGAACTCTGGTTGGCGTATCAAAGGGCTTGGTGCGAGCATAAGCCGTCTGTTACCATTTCAGTTGAAGAAAAGGATTGGCCAAGTGTGGGAGCGTTTGTTTGGGACCACTTCGACGAAATGAGCGGTGTATCGTTCTTGCCGTATGATGGTGGTACATACAGACAGGCACCTTATGAAGATTGTACAGAAGAAGAGTACAATACTCTCAAGGTAGGTATGCCAACAATTGACTGGACTAAATTTATTGAAGTGACAGACAATGTGGAGGGAGCACAGATGCTGGCATGTACTGCCGGTTCGTGTGAGATATAGACTATTGTAACAAATGATTGCACGGTAACATCAAGTATGTTATCGTGCATTTTTAACACCGATGCGTCGGTTTGCCATAGGAGCGATTATGATAGTTAATTTAGACTTTGAAACACGCAGTAGAGTAGATTTAAAAGTACATGGGTTAGACCAATACGCTAGGGATGCAAGTACAGAAGTAATCTGTATGGCATACAGTGCTAACAATAATCCAATTCAAATATGGTTACCTGGTAATCCAGTACCCACCTTCTTTGTAGAACCCACTACACGATTCCAAGCATGGAACGCAGCCTTCGAATACAACATCATGAAGCACGTACTACATTGGCCAGTCACATGGGAGCAGATGATTGACTCCATGGCTATTGCAGCCGCCAATAACATCCCACAAGGGTTGGATGATGCCGCCATGTTTGTGGGCGCCACACAACAAAAAGATGCCATTGGTAAACGGCTCATTCAAAAACTATCTAAACCCACCAGTAAGGGTGAGTTTAATAAAGAACCCGATTTGCTAAGACAGATGTATGACTACTGCAAACAAGACGTGCGAACTGAAATGGCAGTTGTTAGTAAGCTAGTCAAACTAACTGAAAAAGAACAAGCAGTTTGGGTACTTACCCAAAAGATTAACGACCGTGGTGTGCCGATTGACATGAAGGGCATTAACTATGCCACAGCATGTTTGCATGGTGCCAAGGCAGAGATTGACCAAGAGATTAAGGCAATCACTGGCGGTATCTCAGCCAATCAGACAGTCCTACTGCTCAGTTGGCTTGAGGAGCGAGGTTACAAACTCACCGACATAACTGGTGAAACTGTTGAGAATATGTTAGTAAGTACTAACTTACCTCCAAACGTCAAGAGGGTACTGGAGTTAAGACAACTAGGGTCCCAAACATCCACAGCGAAGTATGAAAAAATGAGGGAGGTACAGGTTGAAAATAGGATACGTAATACTCTCGTATATCATGGTGCCAGCACTGGTCGTTGGGCTAGTAGGGGTGGCCTTAATCTACAGAATATTGCTCGCCCTAGTTTGGGCGATGAGGCTCTTCAGAAAGCCGTAGAACGAGTTTTAGAGCGAGGCGAAGGGGGTAGCATGGAAGAACTCTCAAGTCTTGTCAGAAGCGTTATAAAGGCTCCTAAAGGGTATGTCTTTGTGGATGCAGACTTCAGTTCCATTGAAAACCGAGTAGCATCTTGGATTGCTGGTCAAACAGACAAGGTAGAGATGTTTAGGACTGGCTTAGATGAATACAAGACATTTGCCAGCACTTCGCTATTCAAAGTACCGTATGAAGAAGTAACCAAGGATATGCGCCAAATAGCCAAATCGGCTGTTCTTGGGTGCATGTTTGGACAGGGGGATAAGGGGCTGACAAGGTATGCAGCCAAGATGGGTGTGTTGCTATCTGAAGTGCAGAGCCAAGAGGCTGTGAGGGCATATAGGAATGACTATAGCCAAGTAAAGAGCAAATGGGCTGAGTGTGACAAACAGGCTAGGCTCGCTATTGAGAATGAAAAGCTGGAGTTTAAGACTGGTAAGCTATGCTTTGAGGTAAAGAGGAATGCGTTGTGGATGCGTCTTCCCAGTGGGAGGGTAATATGTTGGAGAGAGCCGAAGATCGAAGAGCAAGAGACACCATGGGGAGATCTGAAGAATGGTATCTCGGTTCTTAGTCAAAACACATTTAGTCGGCAATGGAAGAGGAATCCCTTGATAGGCTCGAGTATTTTTCAATCTGCCGTCCAGGCTACTGCTAGGGATATGCTGGCCGAGGCTTGTTTGAATCTTGAGGCCAACGGATTTGAAGTGCTTAACCTGATTCATGATGAAGTCCTTTTAATGGTGCCAGAAGACCAAGCCGACAAAGCATTAGAGCAAGTACTTAACCTTATTACTATACCACCCACATGGGCACCCAATTTCCCATTGGCAGCAGAAGGGTGGGTTGGTGAGCGGTATAGGAAGTAACTAGCAGTTCCACTTTCGCAGACTCTTGTTAATTCGAGAGTCTGGGTCACGTGCTGTCTCTGAGGAAGTTAGTTTTTTCTTCATACCTTCCATACGGGCACAGAACGAGTCTCTACGTGAGCCACCTTCTGGCTGAGGAGCTTTGAGCGTGCCACCAGTCTCACGATGGTACGACGCTCTTCCAGTGGCATTCAAACCACCAGATTCGCTTTTACCTTCTGAGCGTTGCCATGCTGGACTAACATGCCCACCTTTTTTAAACTCGGATTTAGGTAAAAAACTATCTGCATTTTTAATATCATCAATGTCAACAAATCTAGGCATATTTGGGAAAATACGACTCATAAAATCTTCTTTACTTAATTTACCTACCTCATAATCTCTGACATCATTAAAAGGCATTTTCGATATTCGGTCTGTAACAAATTGTTCAAGCCATGGATATTTTATAAAATTTTCATTCATTAATAGTTCAGTAGACTTCATATCAAACACACCAGGTAAATTTTGAAGATCGTTAACTGGCGCGTTACCAACATTATTATTTAACCATTCTTTAATATGCGGGATAAACGCTGGCTTTATTTCTTTATCAGCGTATCCTTTAATTTGTTCAACGCCATCCGCACCTCGCTGTAAAGTTGCTTGAGCTGTACCCGTTGTGTCTCTCAAACTCAACAAGTTAGTACGACCATCTAAAATATTTTTATAGTAAGATTGGGCAGGCTTACCAGTAGAACCCTTTGGCATGGCACCAGTATGGGGCTCTAACGCAGGAATGTATTTCTCTGTTTTAGAATCTCTATGAGATGACACAACACAATGGTTAAGATCCTTACAATCAACACCAAGATCTCTTAAAAGTTGAAGGGGATCGGTAGTATTGGCTTTGCTAAATTCAAACATTTTAGAGCCATCTTCAAATTCTGTTTGCGCTGGCAATGCATTAAACCGTTCTACTTTATACGCATCGTAAAGACCTTTATCTTTATTTAAGGCTTTGATTCGTGCGGCATCTTCATCAATCAATTTTTTAACCAATGCGCCCATAGAAGTATTAGGCAATTTATCAAGGCTTATTTTGCCAGATAGCACATCTTTTAATAAAGAATCTTTTACTTTTTCTAACCCCGCAACTTCTAAAGAAACTGGACTTAATATGTCGTATATTGGTTCGTTCACATCTAAATTTTTATCATTAAGACCTGCTCTACTTGATCTTACATTAAAGTCTTGAACATTTTCATACTCTTTACCAGCTTCTGAAGTAGCAGTTTGTTTTCCAATAAACTCGTTTTGAGGTAAACTAGCATCATTGCCTTTTTTATATAAAAAAGATGTTAATGCGAGTCTTCTTTTACGATCCATTTCTGAAGGTTCTATATATAAAGGGGAAGCGTTAATAGAAAATACATTTGAATTGGCTTTATCTATTTCAGCCAACACAGGATCTGTTTTAACCCCAGTACCCATTTGCTTAGTGATATAATTTTTATAATTAGTAGTTAACCATTTGTTATACGCATCAGCCTTTTCTTTTATATCATCAAATGACCGTATTTTATTTGGATTATATGGAGACTGATTCCAGAAATTAGTAAACTCATTTATACGGTTTTGTTCATCGTGCAAACTTTCTGCAATTGCTTTTTCTTTCATGAGAGGAAAAGCTTTTTCTCTCATTCTCTCACGTTCGTATCTTAAATCATAATCAAGGTATGCTTTTCTTGCATCATCATCTAACTGCCTATACCATTCTGTTTTGGGATCAATTAGTGATTTATCTAAATGAAGCCCAAGATTACCTTGTTCTTTTAATGGTATTTCGTTATCAATGTTTGTTCTCCAGTTACCACCTTTTGGTTTAACGGCAAACATCATTTCTGGGTTTAGGAATCTAGCTCCCGGCACCATAGGTTGTCCGGTTAGGATCTTCTCGGCAGCAGTCTCGCCCAAGGCTTTGACACCTTTACCAGCCACACGTACAGCTGGCATGGGGTTAACTGGCACGAATTCACCTAGCTTTTGGGATATCTTACCTTCATGACTAGTTGGTTGGCCAGGTAGGAAGTTTTGTATCTCTTCGGTAGTAGGAAGGGCGGGTGCATTAAACGCTGTGCCAATGTTGTCTGTAATGAGTTTATTAATGTCGCCAGGCAGTCCAGCCATTGCAGTTAGGGCACCCCTACCAGCACCATAGATTGTATTACCCAGCGCCTCTACAGCAGGACCTACAATGTTCGCAGTAGGGTCAACTGGCTGTCCAGCTCTATTCCTAGCAGTAAACTTTGGGGACAGAGTCGAGTTTTGCTCTGCCAACATTTTTTCGTAATCTATGTCGGCTTGAGTGGGCGCGTTCTCATCTTGACGAATCGGGTTTCCCTGTTCATCAAAGAGTGACACAGAGCTACCGCCTTTGTAGCCTTCTATGTGGCCACCAGCACTCTTATTCAGTTTAACACCAGGCACATCCGAGCCTTTAGGGGCAACGAATAAACTTTCATAAATGTCCCTTGGTATTCCACGACCACCTATCGTAGCTTGTCCAACCACATCGCCCATGCCAAACACATCGCCACGGCTTCTTGGACGTAGGGTGGGGTTCTCCCCTTTCATGGTGTTATAAAGTTCAGCAGGTGTTGCGTATTCCGTCCCTAGACCGTAATGATGTGTGCCACCCTTCTCAACGGTCGCTATGAAGGGCAGCCTTTTTAATAATTCATCACCACCAGTTGGTGTAAATAAACTTTTACGAACTAAATTGCTTTTTGTATAACTACCAGTTTTAGGATCTAGCACTTCTAATCCAGACTGTTTGCCAGCACTCATCATTGGCTTACCAGTCTTTGGGTCAATCACTACTCCTAGCTCATCATAGATATTTCTATCTAGTACTTCACCAGTACGTGGATCAATGAAGGCACCAGAATGAAACTCTTCTCTAGGTAACCCAGAGTGTTCTAATGTCTTGTTTACCATTCCTTGTACTTGGGGGAATTTCTCTGGGTTAGCAAACCAGCGATTGGGAGCTGGCACAACGGGTGTTTTACCAGCTTTATTAATATGAGCAATGAGTTTTTCAACAGAACCACCAATACCATAATGCTGTGCTAGACCTCCTTGTGCAAATTTATCCTTATCTTCATTCTCTTCTTTGACATCCATCTGAGGGAAGAAACCAAAGGCCGCTTTGTTTGGATCATCGTTAATATTACTTTGATCTGGGCGACGTTTTTTGGTATAAGGAAAACCTTCATCACGGTATTTGTTTAATTGTTCAGCACCCAAGGCAACCGTATTGCCTACTAAAGAAGGTACTAGCCCAGGCACCATAGACACAGCAGAACCAAGAGCACCAGTTCCAGCTATAATAGCCCCCGGAATATCTTGTGCCTTAGCACGATTGTATGCCTCTGCACTACCATACCCAACTCCCGCCCCACCAACTATTGGGTTTAAGAATTTGCCAGCAGCAGAAACGTAAGGCCCAACAGCTTGACCCATTTTATTAATAGAACTTGATATGGCGGAAGGTGTGGCAGGTTGCGGAGGAGTGCGTGTGCCCTTGATATCTGGAGGTATTGCAACACCACTACGAACTTCACCACCAGCGAAAGGACCACCTTGCTGTACGATTGATGCTAATTTATTCCCAGTATCAAATCCAGCTTTTGACATTTGCCCACCCGGCACATCAACACCCGTCATGGCTGGGATCCATTTCTGAGCTCCAGTCCCTTGCACTGTAGTAGGCCCAGAAGATGGAGGAATGGCAGGTTGTGAAACGGGTAGCTTTTTAGCCAATGCCTCACCAAATATTTCACCCGCTTTAGAAATACTTTTAGGTATTAATTTTGCGGTACCTACAGTCGCACCAGCTCCAGCACCTGCAACAGCAGCTAAGTTAGAGGGTATTGCTTCTGTAATGGGCAAGTTTTTTCGAGTCTTTTTATTAACTTCCTTTTCATACTCTAATTCAAACTCAAACTCTTCTTGTTCTCTTTCAGCGTCTGTCGTCATTGTTGTTTGCCCTTTTTAAACTCTTCCCAACGCTTTTGTTTTTCAGGATCATTTGGATACTTAATATCTGGTGCTCTAGATTGATTTCTTGCACCAGTAAAATCAATCTTTTCGTTGTATACATTATCAATATCCGCTACATATGCTTTTAATAATGCCTTATGCCTTGGGTCATTCTCAAATTCTCGCATTGATTTAAAATCATTGGCATCCCAAAGTTTTCTAGCAGCAATGTTATATTCATTTGATTTATCAAAAACTCTAAATCGTTTATACAACACTTCAGCAGGATCAGAAATAGATCCAGCAATCTTAGACAAGATTCCTTGCTCGTAATCCGAGATTGCACCCGTTCCTTTAATTAGACCTCTACCTCTAATTTCATTTTCAGCTAAATAACTAATTAATTCTCTACGTTCACTTTCATCTTTAATGGATGGTGCAAGTGCTTTAAATAAAATATTTTCAAATTCTACTCTAGGCATGCTATTATTAACAAATTGTAATAGCGCATTCTTTATTCCAGTATCAGATAACACTCCAGAGATATTTGGATTTGTTTTTAACAAATTAATAGCCCTTAAAGTTTGTGATCTTGCTCTTTCTAAATCCATCGGTTTTGTAGTAGACTCAAACTCTTCTCGTTTTTTAGTATCAGATGCAATTAAAGCCTTTTCTCTTTCTTTATTAAGTTCAGACTCACTTCTTATCTCTGGTATGGTGCGAGATTCGATTGGCTTTTTAATAACTGGTTCACCCTCTATGCGTTTTTTAATCTGATCAATATACTCACCAACAGAAGGATCTTTTGGTTTTTTAGGATCATTAACATCATACGGTTTGCCAGTTGCTGGGTTCGTTCTAATTGGTCTACGCTCTAAATTAATTGTGCCATCTTTATTAATAGCACCTGGACCACCATAATATGCAGCAGCAACTTTTTCAATATCACCACCATACTGTTTGTATAGATCTTCTAATATTAATTTACCAGCTTTTAGGTTATCCTCTGGGTTATCAATTCGGTATTCTTTTGGTATGACCCCTTTAGCTTGGTATCCTTTAAATGTGGCATCTTGAATTTGCATAGGACCTAGCACACCAAACTCATTTGGTTTGGATGTGTCAGCTTTACCAGACCCGCTCTCTTGTGCATAAAACGCAGCATATATTTTATCAAGCGGTACCTTGGCACCAAACGCCACATCTGTCGATGGTTTTGCAGGAGCCGATGTGCCAGAAACCATCTGCTCAACTGTTTGACTACCCCGTGGTGTTATTTTACCTAAGTTAGGATTTTTCTTGATGTCATCTAATGAAACTAAATCTAATTTTTCTCTACCATCTGCACCAACTACTTTTATTTCAATTTTCTTTTCGTAATACTCTGGTCTATTTTGCGCTTCAGTATTAGATTTAGAAATGATGTTACTATGCGCTCTAGCCATCTCCATTACTTTTTGAACACCACCAGGTTGTGTAAGTAATACTTTTGCCATTGCTTGTTGATCTGGCGGTAACTGAGCAAGTATTTGTTGTAATGTGTTAGCTGGAGCACCAGTAGTAGGAGCGCCACCCCCAGATGGAGCCATGCCAGATGGAGCACCACCTCCAGTAGGAGCACCGCCAATTGGTGCGGTTAAGCCACTCATTAAACTTTGTGCATTGGCTTGCTGGCCCTGCAACTGCGCTTTTTGTAAACGCATGTTATAGATATCATTTTCGTTAGCACTATGCTGTGCCATCTGCGCTTGTACTTGGCGTTGTGGTCCTTCTGTACCTCCAGAACCATAGGCAGACGCTAAGTTCAAAGCGGTTAATAAACTATTTTGTTGAGCTTCTTTTTGCTCAATTAGTTTTTGCATTGATTCTAAAATGGTTTTACTGTTAGTAGGATCTAGCGCACCAGCGTCTTTTGAAGAAAGCGTTGCCAACTGCCCTTGTTTAGGAACAGAACTCTTTACCGCTATGCTTGCAAGACCCCCATCAGTATCTAAGATATTCTTATCTACGGTATCTGTAGTTGTACTAGCATTTGGGTCAAGCGTACTTAACGCTCCTTTTGGATCTGCCATATTATTTCCTTAAACTCGGTTCATTATTTTTTGATTGGGTAATCATTTTTTATGGCTCTACGGTTCCATCACCGCCAGTAAAAAACTCATCATCCCCAGTGCCGGTTCCATCATCCACGGTGCCTGTGCCCCCACCACCCATACCAGTGTCACTATTAGTATCAGTATCACTAGTAGCATCACCACCAGTACGCACGTACCATTTACCATCATCCCCTTTTTCCATTTTTCCACCAGCTATTTCAGCTGCGCTTGGTGCCTGGTTTGTGGCTGCTCTAAAGTTTGTGTTGCTTGATAAATTTGGGTTAAATAAATTTCCAGCACTTGTAACTAATCCTTTTAGTCCACCAGTCACACCTAATTGCCCTAGTATACCACCAGTACCACTTGGACCACCAGCGGCACTGATAAGACTTGCCACTTGGTTGAGTGGGGAAAGCTGTGTTCTGTTTGTTACTGTTGTTGGAGCCTGCAGTCCACCGATTACTTTTCCATAGTTAGATGCGTTGGTAAACGGTGCGGCTTGTTGGTATTGGCCGACGTTCATTAACTGGTTGATACCCTCGTTTGTCAGTCCACCCGCGGCAGTTGCGGCTTGTACACCAGTCTGTTGGTTTTGTAGTGCTGCTTGGTTCTGTTGTGCAAACAAGTTAGCCTGTGCATCAGTAATTGCCCTATTCGCAGCAGTCTGCCCACGTAGACTACCAAACTGTCCAGACCCAATCGATGCGGCATCAGGATCTGCTGTGATGTTTGGTATCATCTGTTTAAGTTGCTGGTTCTGCGCTGCAAATAAACCACCCATTGCAGTAGCAGTATTTGGTGTTACCGCGCCAGATGCATCGGTAATCCATGGGTTGGCTGCACCAGTAGCAATATTCTGTGCCGTTCCAGCTGCCGTAGTGAACGCATTAGTCGGACCAGTAAGTTGGTTAATAGCGTTCTGAGCAACAGTAGCACCCGGGGCTGGAGCAGCAGCCGCGGCAGTCCCTGCCTGAGTAGCAATGTTCTGTTGTGCCGTGTCGTACCACGACGGCATCGAGGTGGTTTGCGTACTGGAGTTTGTGATTAAGTCTGATAGGCCTGCCATGTTATGCTCTCACTTTCGAATGTGCCTCTGCAAGGTAGCCGAGTGCTCCCTTGCTGTCTGGTGGTAAATGTTTTGCGTCTGCATTTCTTTTATGTTCTCTAATGACGGACAAGAACTCATCTAGTACCTTGGCACCAGATTCGTTGTCTCCATTGCCAAGTGATGCCACCACATCGGCTGGGATTACAAACTCTCCGTTGGCGAGCATTGCTGGCACATCATCGCTTGTGCCATCTCCATCACCACGGACATATCTGTTCTGTAGTCCACCTTCGGAGAAGAACTGGGGATTATGTCCTTCGGGTATAGATGGATCATCTTGCATGATCTCACCACCATCTGCCTTGCGCATGGTTGGCATGCCACTTAATGTGTACTGCAAGTTGGCTCGTGTCAGTCCTGGTTTGATATAACCTTTAGATGGTGTAGACATTGCATCGTATTCTTTTCCAGAGTTTAAGTCATCAATTGCCGATGTTGACCCACCGCTTGCCATCTCATACGGTGATGTATCAATTGCGCTGAGTCCAGTAAGTTGGTAGTCGTTCATGGCCTTCGTCATTCCTGGTGTTAAGTTTGGTATGCCACCTTCTGTTGCTGCTTGAAACGGTGATTTAGTTGTGGCGGGTAAAGATGTTGTGGATGTTGATGAAGTGCCAGTACCTCCACCACCAGTAGTAGTACCTGTGCCCGTTCCAGTACCTGTGCCCGTTCCAGTACCTGT
>TARA_R110002126_G_scaffold101185_3_pt1 | contig 13169 bp, 9 predicted proteins | sample TARA_R110002126 | Tara Oceans TARA_R110002126 (sample SAMEA4397536) | marine metagenome | biome: Polar Biome; feature: [DCM] deep chlorophyll maximum layer (ENVO:01000326); material: water (ENVO:00002006), including particulate matter (ENVO:01000060) such as... | depth 30 m
CGCGATCATCTCGTTCACGCCAACAAGCCCAGCATATTCGCCGGTCTTGAGGGTTGCGTATTCCCACCCGGGAACCTCTTCAGGCTTTACCGGCTCGTATCCGAGACGGAAGCGCGCCTGAACAGAATCGCGCGGGTTAGTCGTAGTCAACCAGCAAACATGATACCCGGGAATATCAGGCAGGTCTGGCAATGCGCTTTGATAAAACGAGTCCCGAAACATCTGGATTCGATCATCGTCGGAGAGCTCTCGGTTCTCTGTTACTGCGCGATCATCCATCGCACGGCTACGACGCGCCGGGTCAGATACTTTCTTCAGTCGTTCATCATTACCAAGGTTCATAGCTCGCTCCTTCAGCGTGCAGATTTCAGATCACGATCCACTTCTTGGTAGCGCTTCAACATGCGCTGCCGCAGAACCGGGTCATCCCAGTAGCCAGCGTCACGCATCGCTTGGATGCGCTCGGCGCTGACGAATACTTTCTTGGAGCCGGGGGCACTCATTTCCCTAGTTCCGCCGACAGGGGGACCACGCCTGCCGGTCTGTTGAGATCCAGTATAGCCGGAATCGTCATCATCTGCAAAACGGTGCGGAAGACGCGCTTCAATGCGGCGGTCAAGTTCGTTCCAGTACTTTTTTGTGGAGGGATCGTAACCCTCCGCGACAAGCCCGGCATCAATGGATTTTGCGGCCAGAGAGTCAGGGTCGTTCCCATTGGCGTTGAACCAAGAGTTATCCGAGGCCCACCTGTTTGCCCGCTCAGCCACTTCAGACTTTTGAGGTGCTGGCTGCCGGGAAAACTGGGTTTTAATCCGGCTGATCTCCGTAGCTTGCGCCATGGCCTGATCACGCTGGCGAAGAAGCTCGGGAACCCGCGCGCCATCGCCAATTTCAATAGCTTTGGCAAGCGCGGTCTCAGCAGCACGGATTGAATTGAGCGCGTAATTGTAGTTCTGCTCAAGAGAACCCTTCTGAGCCGAAATGGCGTGGTGCTCAACCGCCTCAAGGCGCTGCTGTAGCGTCTTGTTCTGGTCAATTAGCCACTGCATTTCCTCTTTGCTCTTGTCGCGTGCAAAACGCTGCGTTTCGCGGCGGCGCTTGCGCTCATTGCGACGAGCCTCACGTTTTTCGTCCTCTTCTTCATTGCGAGAGTCGGAAAGTCGCTCGTCTTCGCCATCATCACCATCAAGATCGGCTTCGCTTTCGATCTCGACGGCCTCAAGCTTCTCTTCTTGGATCTCGGCCTTCTCGGTGCTGGTCATGATGCAGCTCCCACAGTCTCATTTTCGTCGTTCAGAGGGTCTTCAACGCTTCCAGTGATGTTCAAATCGTCAAAAATGGCAAATTGAATCGTGTCACTGTAGCAATCATCGACTTTATAGGGCTTTTCCCAGCGTAGGCCGCCGTATTTGGGCACAAACACGTATTCGCCAGCCTCGCACCACGTTCCTTCAGACCAAGGCTCCATGGTATTGCGGTTCTTGTAGGCCAACGGACCAACGGCGATGACCTTGGCAACACAAGTGTTGTCCAAAATGGTCTCGGTGGTCTGCTTTGTGATGATAATGCCGCTCTTTCGCTTGGTGCGAACGCGACGGATTTGGACCAAAACGCGAGATCCAAAGGGCTTGATGCCCGGATTGACACTAGGAAAGAATTTCTCTTCTTCATCCCCAGATTGGTTTAGCGCGACGACGTTTGCCATGCTCATCATCTTCTCCTTCTGCCAAGGTCTCTTCTATGATCGCAACAGCGCGACCCAGACCGGCGTAAATTCCTGCCCTGCGCCCGTACTCAAAGATTGAGCCGTCGCCAGGCTGCAACATAGTTTCGTGGGCTACCCGACTTTGTTCTTCGAGTAACCTCTTTATGATGATGTCAATCATGCATCCTCCCTGTCAAGGCTACTTTTTCCCATTGAAGGAATCTAGTCCACTCTTGGCCGGGGAATCATTCTTTCCAGAAAGATTCCTGTGGATACCGTAAGACTTATGCGGCTTGACCATGTCATTGACCATGTTCTTGCCCTCGGACGTATTGTTGACGGCCATGCCCATGGCGAGGCGCTTATGCTGTGGGAGAAGGGATTCGTCCATTTCACACTCCGGGATTAATTCCGTGGCCAGTGGAGAAGTTAGACCTGCCGCCGTGCTCGGCCTCAAACACGGCAAGTTCCTTCGCGGTGCGGTTATCCGCATCGTTCATTTGTGCCTTAGCAGCCAATTCCATCTGGCGCTCCTGCATCTTAATCTGGTCCAACTGTGTTTCACGGGAAACCTTTTGCTGATCTAGCTGAAGCTTCGCCTGATCGTACTGGGCCTTGCGCTGCGTCTCAGCCATGAGAACCTGTGTCGGATCCTGCGGCTTAGGCGGTTGAAATTGCTGCAAGAATTTCTGAGCCTGCTGGATAATAGCTGGCACACCTTGCAGGGATTGCTGGATCTCAGGCATGTAACGCTGAGAGGCCATTGCTAAGGTGCGGTCAAGCTCGGCGGAAACTTGCTCGTCCTTTCCGCCAAGAAACTGATCCAACGGGATGCCAACGGCATTGCTGGTCTGCTCGTAGATATAGAGCGAGTACCAGTAGGCCATGTGCTCCTTGATGTGCTGAAGAACGCCGGGGATATACACCGGGCCAATTAGCTGGCTCATGCCGAAGATCGGGCTCTTCAGGTAGTCGAGATGAACCTGTAGATGGGCAAGGTGGTCCTGCATCGGGAAGGCCGCCACAGGGCGCCCCAGCGTCAGGGCAAGGTTTTCGTTGACGGCGTTAAGCTCAACTGGCTCCGGCTTCTTCGCCAAAAGGGTCTTGAAGTCTGGGATCTTCATGCCTTCAAGAAAGCGCTCTTCAACTATGCGCTGGTCATAGAGGGCTGGCATCGCCGCTGCGCGCTGGACCACAGCCTGCATCTGAGCAGAGCGCTGTACGTCCGAGAAGATATTTGGATCAGAGACGGGGACAACATCCATAATGCCAAGGAAGTCCTTGGCCTTGCACATCTCTTCCCCGGTGACGCGCATGATGTAGTCGTCATCAATGTGCTTGGAGTTGAGACGATGCAGAACCTTCAGCGTCATGCCCATGGCGTAATGCAGGCGGGCATGAATCGCCGAGAACACCGTCATGCCCTGCTCAATCATGGCGAGCGTAGTGCCAACCGGAACGTTCGGGTTCTGGGTTCCAAGTTGCTCGTAGGTGGTGCGAACTACGCCGCGAGCTGCCTCCGTAACGAAGCCCAGAAGCTGGTACAGCACGGGATTGGGCGGGTTGAATGGCACCGGCATGGCGATTTTGCGCACGTCATCGACGCCAACGCCGCCCTCAATCTCCGTCACCTGCGTCGGCTCAATCCGGTCTGTCTGGCCCCCACGAGATCCCCCCTTGAGTTTCAACATGCCAGGGAAGTTGTTGATGTGAGCCGAGTCAAGAAGCGCCCGCAGAGACCCAGTGGCCGCAGCCGACAAGCTGCCGATCATATGGGGGAGACCGATGGGATAGGCGCCACGCCACGGCACGAAGGGCCACTCAATCATGTGGACGAGCTCTTCCTGCTGCTCGTCGTCAGGATCCCAATTACGATAGATCGCCAGCACTTCCTTTGTGGTGTGGTCGATAGTCACGAGGTATGGGGCGAGCCCGAAGTTATCTTCGAAGTCTAAGTAACAGGCAACCTCAAAGACCGTCCGCATTCCGTCTTCGTTGTAGCTGTTCTGCTCCTTGCCCTCAATCTTGTTGTTGGCCTTCGCGGGGCCGGTCAGCTCAGGCTCTTGCGGCGCCACGAGGTTGATGTCGCGAAACATGCCTGTGCCTACGCGCTTCTCAAACTCAAGGCGCGTGATGTACTGGACATGGGTCTTGCGCTCAGCCGTATAGAAGCTGGTGGCGCTGTAGGGCAGATAAACGTCGTCGATGGGCACGAAGATTGAACGAGGGCGGTTGCGCTGCTCGTCCCAGATCATCTTCATGTACTGTGCGCCGCCCAGCGGGATCTGCGTGGTCAGCTGCTCAAGCTCAGGGCGAAACTCAACCATCTGTTGGGTCAGCTGCCAGTTCATGAATTTCTGCTTGCGCTTGGCCTTTTCCAGCTTGGGCTGCGTGACCTCCCCTGGAATATATTCCTTAACTGGTCCGTTTGCTGGGAATATTTCCTTGATAACGCGAGACGAGAAGTCAACGCAGGCCTCGGTCAGCATGGGATGCACAACCTTGGACGCGCCCTGAAATTCAGCGCCGCCTGGTGCATCCTCGCCTAAACCAGTACGGCGCAGGCCTTCTTCATACTGTTTATCGCGAAGAGAGCGGGCTTCCTTGTCACGCTCAATGAACTCCAGAAGCTGGCTGGAGATCATCATCATGTCCGAGTTTGGCATATCTTCGGCAAGATTTGTGTAGAACTCTGAGTTCTGGGCCTGATCCGGTTCGTCGAGCGTTATGGTCGCCGAGCCATCCTCATGCTCTTCGACATCGCTGTCGGCATCAGGCTCCATCTCAATTTCTTCGCCCTTGCCTTCATCTTCCATGGTTGAACCTTACCTGTATCGAGCCAGAGTCGAAAGCGGCGAAACCCGACCGCCATAGGAGTAATAGCTAGGCTGAGTCGCATTCCATACCGAACCACCACCAATATACTGCGATTGCCCGCTGTCTACCAGTTGCTGCATTACAGCTCGAATTGCGGGGTCTTTTCCAGCCTCAGACATTTGGTTGGTTATATCAGAAAGGCTCAAGCCTTCGTTCGCTTTGCCAAGCCAATAATCTACGCCGTTTTGCTCGCCAGTCCGCCCGAACAGATCAGCGTAAACCTTCTGAATATCAGCGGAGCCAATTTCTGGCGGCGGCGTTTGAGTGCTAGGAAGGGAAAGAGAGTTTAGTCCTGTTGCGGTGGCAGGGGCTTGCTCCTGAGTCTGTTTGACGGCATCCATAAGAGTATTTACAAATCCAGACATTCCAGGAAAATTCAAAAAACCACGTCTGGACGTTGAGTTTGTTACCGCGGATGGTGTTGTCGTCTCCTGAGTAGCCTGAGACTGAGCCAGCGAAGATAATAAATCTGGATCGTTCACATTTTCCAAGAAACTATTTGTCCCTTGCTGCCCCGCAGTTTCGTCAAATGTGTTCGACCCGCCAGTATAGACAGTTTGATCTTGACCTTGAGTATTTGAGGCAGTCAAATCCTGGCCTACTGTTTGGTTTTGCAAATCAGCGTAAACTTGGCTGATGTTGGGATCCTGAATAGACAGGGCCGTGTTGCCGGGGCTTTGTATCTGGCTCACTATTGGAGACAAATAATCCAGGGCATTGGATGCAAGAAAACCATTTCCGGCTGAACCGCCAAAGATAGACGCATCATTCGCAGCAGAAGCCGCCTCTGTATTGCCTTGAGCTAAAGCATTGGCAGATTGATCCGTCAAATCCGCATAAGTGCTGGCCAAATCACTGATATTGTTTGAGTTTATTAAATTAGACGTTCCGGCTTGCTGGGCGTCAACAGATTGGCCTTGAGCTTGAGTTATAGCTGGCGCAAGATAATCTAGGACATTGGATGCAAGGAAACCAGAGTTGGCATCTTGCGCGGCTGTTTTGGATTGCAGATCATCATAAACTTGCCGCACATTTTGATCTTCGGCAAAAGTTGCAGGTTGATTGGAAATTTGCGCAGGGGTCCATGCTTGCCCCTGACCAGTAATCTGGGACTGCCCAGAATCAATTAGCTTCTGCGCGGCGGATTGCGCATTAGGATCTTTTCCCGCTTCTGCAATTTGATCTCTTAGGTCAGAAAGGTTTAATCCTTTTGTTTTGGCTTCATTTTGCCAGTAGTCCACTCCTGACTGTTCTGCGGTGCGGCCGAAAAAATCGGAATATGCCTTCTGTATGTCAGAATCGCCAATAGACGGCGCTGCGGTAACAGCGGGCTGAACAGCAATTTGCTGCGTAGCTGTTTGCGTGGGGTTCCACTCAATGCCCCCACCAACGTATTGAGACTCTCCAGTATCAACTAACCGCTGAGCGGCGGCCTGCGCCTCAGGGGACATCCCAGCGCGACCAATCTGGTCTCGCAAAGCCATGGCGTTCAAGCCCTTTGTATTGGCCTCGTTCTGCCAATAATCTAGGCCTCTTTTTTCAGCAGTTCGTCCAAACAAATCTGCATAGATTTTCTGGATATCCTGCGCAGTTGCATTGCCGGCCATCTCTATATCCTTGAAAGCGGTCCTCGTCCCAAAGCATACCCCACATTCGGGTTTTGCGATACTGGGGCTACAACCGGCGATGCATTTTTGTTACGCGAACCTAACACTTGTTGCAAGGGTGACATGCCCGGAGGCGCCGCTGCAGGCGACACAGCCATGGGTGAAGCATGAGGTGCGTCAGAGCCAAATGCATCGCTGCCAAACATGTTGGGAGGCTGCGCGATTGCACCAACGGCGCCACCACCATCCGTAAACGCCATGGTAGGGTTAGATGACATGGTTGGCATAGCAGGAGTATTGAGCGGCGTTACCAAGCCCCCATCCGCAAAATACTGATCCGCATCAAAGTACCCACCCTGCGCCGCAGTGGGCTCATAGAACGCAAGCTCAGGCCCATAACCATAACGATATGGGTCGTCTGAGATGCCGCTACGCTGTCGTATTGTGATTGGCGGGGCAGCTGTGGGGCCTGTAGGGCCTACAGGAGGAGTAACAGGCGGAATAGGCGGGAACACAGGAGGGATGACGATAGGCGGAATAACAATAGTTCCTGTTGGGCCAGTTGTGCCGCCGGTGGTTCCCCCTGTTACGCCACCTGTCACGCCGCCAGTCACTCCCCCTGTAACACCACCTGTGGTTCCTCCAGTGACACCTCCCGTAACACCTCCAGTGACGCCGCCCGTAACTCCTCCAGTAACTCCTCCAGTGATTCCTCCAGTTACACCGCCCGTAACTCCTCCAGTTACACCCCCAGTAACTCCTCCAGTAACTCCTCCGGTAACACCACCAGTGACTCCTCCAGTGACTCCTCCAGTTACACCTCCTGTAACCCCTCCAGTTACACCTCCGGTAACCCCTCCAGTGGCCCCTCCAGTGCCGCCGCCAGTTGTGCCGCCGGTAACCCCTCCCGTAACCCCTCCTGTTACGCCGCCAGTGACTCCTCCAGTCACACCGCCCGTAACAGCAGGCCCAATAACCTTTCCAGTATTGGAGTCAACAACAACAGCGCCTGTGTCTGTGCCTGTTGCGCCATTTGTCACGGCGGTCTGAACTTGCTCGCCTGTTGCGGTTCCAACCACCGTATTGGTGTTTGTGTCTACAACTACAAGCGATCCAGTTGACCCAGTAGCGCCACCAGTAACCCCTCCAGTGACGCCGCCAGTGACTCCTCCGGTTATGCTGCCTGTGATGCCTCCAGTAACAGCAACATTGGTTCCTCCGGTAACAGTGGACCCAACAACATTGGTTCCCCCCGCATTGGGAATAACAACCCCTGCACCCAGACCGCCTTCAACAGTATCGTCTTTCTTATTCAAGTCATCAATGACCTGAGAGACAGCACCTGTCACTGACCCTGTTATATTAGAGCCAGTGGCGCTTAAAGATGTGCCGCTTTTGCCAGTTGTGCTTATCGGCAAGTTTGTAATTACATTTGAATCGACGCCACCTGTAGTTGTTTTTTTATTTGAAATATCAAGCACCCTTATTGGTTGGCCGCTGCTATCAAGAACACGCTCTCCATTATCGTAGAGAACATACCCAGTGCTGCTTTCAACCAATCCATTATTCATCGTGCGGCCTTCAGCCGCCTGCGCGCTGCCAATCAAGCTTAAGTCAGGCAAAATAACCTTTCCTGTTGACTTGTCAGTCAGCTGAATATTTTCACCCTTCAGATCATTTACGATCTGATCAACCGCAGTAGTTGCCTTAGTGTCATTTTGAGCAAGGTCCGTTACCACCTTTCCTACTTCTGTAGGTGCAACAGAATCTAAACTTTCAATTACAGCTCTGTTTGCGTCTATTGCTTTAGTCAGATCAAGTTTTGCCCCGCCAGCTGCTTGCGCCTTGATTGCCGCATCATTGATAGCCTTGAGCTCTGGCAATAGGGGATCGCCAGTTATCATCTTGCTTGTTACAGCAGCATAGTAATCTGGATTCTCAAGAAATTTGTCGAGCAATCCGATCTTTGCCGCTTCACGCGCGGCATCAACAGTGGCAGCTATTCCAGAATCAGCTGGAATAGGCAGTGTTTTGGTAACAGTGCTAGTACCGTTTTTAGCGGCATCCTCAAGAGTCTGATTTACAGATTTTTTTACATCAACGCCTGTTAAATCAATCTTCTGATCAGCTATGCTTGTCTCACTAAGATAATCGGCATCGCTCATTATTTTTTTAGCATCAGACTCAAATTGAGCCCGAAACTCGTCAGCCGTCAGGTCTTTGTTTTTTATCTGATCAGCCCAATAATCTTTCTCCTGCTGAGAAACGTCGTTTGTGCGTCCTATAGAAGCATAGGCTTGATCAATAAGGCTCTGTGATGCATCTGTAGCAAATTGAGACGCAATCTCACTGGGCAAGACACCACCTTGTTCCAGTAGACCTTTCCAATAGTCATAATCCTTTTGATCCGGGGGTTCGAACCCTATATCTTCATAATTTTTTTTGATAATTTCATCAGAATAACTGTCTAGTTTTTGTTTCAAGACATCTTTAGCGGCATCGTATTGTTCGGCGCTCGGATCTAAAAGATTTTTAACAGATGGATCAATTAAATCAGCTATATCTATTATTTCAAGTTGAATGCCTGCTCTATTCTGAGCGTCTTTAGCAATCGCAAATTTCTCTTCCGTAGAGATGTTGGGGTCGTTTAATTTCTCTTGAATAGAAGCGTCGATTTTTGCGTTAGCTTCCGCATTAATTCGCGCAACCTCAGCCATATCTATGGAAGGCTCTACTATTTTGCCCTCAATGATATTTCCTTCCGAGTCATTATAGGTGTCGGTTTTTTGACCTCTAATGGCATCTAAAGCGTTTTGATCTCCAGAATGATCGTAAAGCCATTCTCCGGCCTGCCCCTTGCTGGCAGCGTCCATGATAGATGTTTCATATGAAGTCGCGCTCATATCCTTTGGCTGTAGATACCCTTCTACAGTATTACCAATGCCGCCAACTGCATCATTGATAACTTTAGACAGTCCGCTTCCTACATAAAGACCAGATTGCAAAGCCCCCAACAAAGAGCCCTTAGCCGCGCTTGCTATGTCTTGCCCTCCAGCAACACCGGCCAGTGTTCCCGATATTTCTCCAGTGATTGCCGCTGACACTCCGCTTGCCAGCTTTCCAGACATGCCCAAAGAATCGGTTACAAAGTTATTGATAGCTGGGCCAATGGCTGAAGAGACACCGCCGCTAACGGCGCCCATGAGAGCGCCCTTTCCAATGTCGCCTCCCTGAATTGCCGCAGACAAGGCACCCGTACCAGCGCCAATAATTACACCACCAAGAGCGCTGGCGATAAGGGTGCCGCCCTCAATAGCAGCGACAGCGCCTGCGCCGCCAAGAAGCGTGGAGCCAACTGCGGCTGCTGTGATTCCTATTTCGCTGAGAACAACGGCGGCAACAAACGGTATTGCTGGCATTACAGATCCACCTCAAATTTGTAGGTCATGCCTTTATCAGTCTTTTCTTGACTGATATTAACAGGCAATCCCGTCTGTTGCGCGATCTTAACGAAAGCAGGCGATTCAGAATAAGTAATGGCCTTCTTGAACCCCATTTCCTTAATGGAATTGATACCCGCACGATACCTCAAAATAAGATCATTGATTGGCTCAATGGTAAAGGTATGAAACTCTACGACACCGTCATCAAGCGGTTTAAGCATAAAAACTGTATTTCCAATTTGCAAAAGTTGAATCATTTTCTTCTGCATCATGTACGCAATGGTCTGCATAGCCCGAGTGATGTCGAGGTCAGGGTCTTCCTGAGCGATACTTTTCTGTATGATTTCTGTCGAAGAAACTTGTTGCGGCTGAGCGTTCAAGATTAATCCCCTTTGTGTACTGGTTGATTGTGGTTCTTCTTTATCCAATCTTTAAGATGGTGCGAATCCATCTCAACGACTGATTGAATGCGCTTGTGGCCCAGTCCATCGCTGAACGAATGAGTGTAGTCACGGAGAGCATGTGCGCGATCCTTGTATCCGAGGAGCACCTTGTGCTCATCTGTGCGCTTGGTGTGGGGATGCTGTTGGTTGATGATGAAGATGCGCGTGCTGTCCTTATGAGGGCCAACATAAGCGTCGACCGTCATCTTTTCGGTCGGGACGTGGCCGCTTACCGAGCCGCCTTGGGCGTAGTTGCCTACCGGGCCGCCTTGGGCGCGCTCAACAGTGAGGTCTTTGGCATTTCGGATTTGCCCTTCGAGGGCTTCATTCCGCTTGAGGCCATGCTTGGCTGCGAACGTCCGGTCAAACGCTTCGACCCGTGGGGCGAGAAAATCTGATATGTATTCAAGAACATCGGATCGTCCTGAGGAACCAATCCTTCGAATGTAACTTTCACCATTTGGTCTCTCCAACCAATTATTAGAAACCAGATCGCCATCGCTTGCAAAGGCACGAGCTTTGGCGCTATTTTCCATCTTAACACCGCCGACCATATCCGCAACGGCTTTATGGAAATCTTTTTGGTTTTTGGTATCGCCAAAGTTCAAGAACCTAATTTCGCTATCACCAGCGGGTATCATGGCAACACTACCGCCAAACTTAGCGTCCAAAGCATTTCCAAGAGCAACGATGTCTTCACGGCTCAGCGAATTCTCAAATCGAAACTCCATGCCGTTAGCTTTGGTGATCTGTGGGTTGAAATATGGCCGATGATACCCAACGCCATCTTGCTTGAGCAAAAGGCCCAGTCCAGCCGCGTAAATTTCCATCATCTCCTTAGAGGCGCTGTCGATGTCGGGCGCTTGCTTAGCCGCTTTGATGCGGGTCGCACCGACCTGTCGCAGCGTTGCGGGGTTACTGGCACCCTCCCAATATCCCGGTGCATCAATTGCACCGGGCGACAAGATATTTAGATATCTGGCCAAAAGGTCCTGGCCATCTTCGCCTTGCAGCGCCTGCTGAATACCCACGTGATACTCAGCCTTTGCTTCTGGCTGCAAAGCCTCAAAACCCTCTAGGTGACCCACCTTGGTGCTAGGTGCAGATTCCCAAGAAACATGCGCGAGGTTCTGGTCAAGAAAGTCAGAGAAGTCGCGAGCAGCCGCTGCAATTGCTTCGGGCGTCACGTCAGAGCCAAGGGACTGTTCGCGCATCAGTGCGCCATAATCGGCCTCGCGCCCCTCCTTCACCTTGAACATCATCTTGCCGGGATTGGTTGGATCAGGGATGCGCTCGGCAATGCCCATATCAAGGGCCGCAGCCTTCACAGCATCCTTCACGCCCTCTTGCCGGGTCTTCATCGCGGTCCAGATTGCTGCCTGAACTTGGTGCGGCTGCCAACCAAGCTCTGCGGCAAGATCAGCCGTCATGCGCTCCATCAGCTCATACTTTTTGGTGCCCCCGACGGCGTCGTCTAGGTAGCCAAAAGCGCGAGCCATCCAAAGGTCCTGCGTCGATCCCTGCAAGCGCGATGGGTCAATCTGAACCATGAGGTTGTTATAGAAATTGTTGATCTTGCGCCCGTTGAAGGGAACGCCCTCGTTCATGACGAGGTGCGCCTTCAGGTCGCGGTCGAGGGTCGCGATGTTCTCATAGGCGTTGGGGCTGCCGTGCTTGGCGATCAAGAACCGCTTTCCGCTATCGTCGAGCGGGATCTTGGTAAAGCCCTCTTTAGAACCGCCAAGAGACTTTAGGTATTTATCTACACCATTCACAGTGTCGAATGTCATTTCACGATTGATGATCTCTCCAGCCCAGAGCTTCTCTCCGGCCAGCGCCCGGTTATAAGCCTTCATGGCGTTTTGCGTGTTCACGTCCACAGCGGTCTGTGGGCTATAGATTGCAATCAATTGCGCGAACTTGTCAGCAGCCTCTCGATCACCGCCAAGGAACTCAAGGATGCGATTGCTGGAACGCTCATACCATTCCTTACCAACCTCGCCTTCAACAGCCAGCCCCTTCAAATCCTGATAGAGCAGCTGCATCGCCCCTTCGGGCGGCATATCCTGATAACGCTCGACCATCTTGCCGACCTGTGTGCCGCGCACATCGTCGAAAATTTTGGCCATTTCTTCAGGTGCCGTCCCTGCCTTACCAGCGAACTTCTCAGCCATGCGCACAGTAGCGTCGGCCGCCTCAAGAGCACCGCGCTCGGCAATCTCAGGGGCGATCTGCGTAGCACCGCGCTCGACGCCTTCAAGCAACGCACGCTCGCCAGAGCGCAGGGCGCCCTTGGCCACGGCCCCGCCGCCGAAGGGTGCGGCAACGCCCGCCATTGCCGTAGCCGCAAGGGCCTTCAGCTTGTCGGCGAGTTCGAACTTGCCCTCAGCCTCAGCTTTCGCCGCAGCGTCCTTCAACTTCGAAACGTCGCCCGCAGCCATCACGTTACCAACAACGGGCAACATGCCGCCGATGAACCCGATGGGGTCTTCGGTGGCAGCGTGATAAAGCGTCTTGCCAGCTGTGGCGATGTCGCCGGGGATCTGAGATGGATCCTGCGCCCGGCTGCTTGCATATTGACCAACGATCCGGCTGAGCGGCCCGATTCCTTCTCCGGCGGCGGTCAATCCTTGAGTAACCCCCTCAGCGCTCGGGCTTCCTGCCTGCTGGCCACCGATTGGGCTTTGTTGCTCGGGCGGCACCATCTGCGCAGCAATCATGGCCGGCGTGATTACTGGACGCTGATCCGGCCTGCGCATCGGCATGGGGATCGGCCTCTCATCCTGCGACGGATAGAGGCTGTTTTCCGGCTCAGCCTCGACCGCCGGCCTCTCGCCCCGGTAGATCGTGAGCGGGCGAGGCGGCGCATCCCCGCCCTCGTACATGTGGACGGGGCCGCCCTGGGCGAAGTAAGACTCAGCGTCAAACATGGGCGACGCCACCGGCTGGGGTGCTATTGACTGCAACGGCGCCCGCAGGTCTGACTCAATCTGACGCATGAGCGAAGCAAGAGGGCTAGACGGCATAGGGGTTCACCTTCGGTCGGTCGTCACGTTCACGCGGCTCGGGCGCCTCAGGGCGGGTGACACGGATC
>TARA_R110002126_G_scaffold34665_3_pt1 | contig 13164 bp, 14 predicted proteins | sample TARA_R110002126 | Tara Oceans TARA_R110002126 (sample SAMEA4397536) | marine metagenome | biome: Polar Biome; feature: [DCM] deep chlorophyll maximum layer (ENVO:01000326); material: water (ENVO:00002006), including particulate matter (ENVO:01000060) such as... | depth 30 m
AGACTTCGCTTCTAGCAAAGCCTCTTCAATGATTGATTTTTTTTCTTTAGCCATTTTAATAAATTTGTTTTATTAATTATTATTGATTATTATTAACCCAATACGGGTTTATTTCTTAATAAATATGTGGTTCTTTTGAAAAGTTATCTTTTAATCGTATATTTTTTTAAATCGTCTCCCCATAAACTTTTGTTTTTATTGCATTTAATGGTTTACCACCTTTCATTTGTGGTGTCACATGAATCCAATTCGTAGAAGTTTTTCTTTTTGTGTAATAGTCATTACCTTTTTTCTTATAATCCCATGTCTTGTCATGATCAGTAACTATACCACCATCAGATTTTGCAGAACCACCATCAGATGTACCAACATCAGATTTTAATGATTCATCATACACTACATAATTTTTTTCATCATCACCAAATATCATGTTCGATAACCCATTAGCAATCAATACAGAGGCTGCGATTTTATATTTACCAGCTATTTTAAAAACTTTAAATTTATCTAAAAAAGTAGGATTAACTAGTTTTTCTTTTACTGTTTTACCTGATATTTCCATCACTTTAACCATTTGGTTACCTTTAACACTTTTAACTAACAAACCTGATGTTTGTTTAGCAACTTTACTACTTAGCGGTAATACGAGTGCTTTACTATTTTTTAATAAAGATGTAACAGGTTTAATGTTATTCACCATCGTCTTTCCAACTCTACCTGAAAGATTTGTATATAATGTTGACAATGCTTGTTCTAATGTTTCAAGTCTCTTTGTACCAAATTTATTAATCACTGTAGTTACTGCAGGTGCTAAATCACTAGACATTAGTTTATTTAATTGTTCAGGTTTAATGTATTTTCCGTTTGCCATTATTTTTTCTAATGCGATTGCACCGTCATCGGTAAGCCCCTTTAATGTTGAAATCCCTGCCTTTGATCCTGAAGATAAAGCTTTTTGTCCTGCCTTAGATCCGGATGGTAATGCTTTTTGACCTGCTTTAGATCCCTTAGCAATAACATCATCAACGAGTTTACCAAATTTAGTAACACCAGAACTAAAAGTTTTAGCCATCGGTTCCCATATTTTACTAAACCAAGTATATTCTTTAGCCCATTTAGTAAACTGACCTACAAGTCCTGATAAGCTAGATAAACCACTTTTAAACTTAGGTAATAATTTCATTATTGTCCCATTTTTAGTCAACGCTTTAATTAACAAAGCTATAGGTTTCCCTATAAATATTTTTGCAATCCCCATAAGAACACCTTTAATTGATGACCCTATCCCTGGTATTGCCAATGTCCCTAATGAAAAATAACCTAACATTTCTAATACAATATCACCTCTTGTCTGACCTCTATAAATAAAAGATAACGCATGTCCAAAATCAATTGCTTTAGCTGCACCAACACCAACACCTGTAGCGTCTAAAACTGCACTAGTACCTGCAACTGCAACATCTGCAATAGTCTCCATCCACCCTTCATTAATTATGTTTTCTTTAAGTAATCTAGATTCATAATAAAGACCTAAACTTTTATTTAACCTTATATCAAATAATTCATTTTCAATTATCATATAATTCCTATCACTCGAAATGGCATAACCGATTGCCTTTGGTTGATATTCTTCTTTTAGTAATTTATAATGTTGAAATTTTTGTGTTTCTAGTAAAATACCCATTTTTATTTTTTTTTAATATTATTTTATTATCCTAATAGGAAATCGTCTATTGAATCTATTAACAGATTTTTATCCTTTTTATCTTCTGATTCACTCATTTGTTGTTCTGTGGATGGTTTCTCACCATATATCCAAGAACCCGGTGTTGATGGTGAGGTAACTATGTCCCAACAGATTATTTCAAAATCTTCTTGGACTACGTTCTGACCATTCTCTTTTGATAGTGATCCAACACCTCTAGACGATACACCTATCTTAATACCCTTCCTTAAATAATTTGCTATTCTGTCACCTTCACATGAGATAATTCCTTGGTTGATGAATCCAGGTGACATAATGATTTCTAATTTACCCATTAAGGTATTACCTTCCCACCATAGATCAACTACGCTGTGAGATACCCTACTAACGGCAACGATAGAACTTTCAGGGTGATCAGCTTCACCTAATGCTCTATTATCTTTAATAAGTTTTAAATAATTTTCAGCTTCTCTTCGTAAGATAGCTTCAGGATAGACTCTCCCATTCCTATTCTCTAGGTCGTATTTTTGCATGACAGCATAAACATATAAAGGTTCTTCTATAATAGGTTCACCTTTAGTAAGTTTATTTACTTCACTAATAAAATGTTTGTTGTTCTTTGGGGATATGTAACCGGCATCGTACTCAATAAGGAGACCTTTCTTGCCTGTTTGATCGTTTTTTAATATTTCCATAATATAGGTATACTTTTCTTAATAAATATACCTATATGATGAAAACTATTATTTTTTGGTCTTATAAAATTGGAAGTGATTGTTTTGTTCGAAACAATTGTCAATAATCTCACTAATTAGATTATTAGATTCCTCCACCATTAGTGGATTGTTTACTGCTATTTTGTCTTTTTGAAATAGTGTGATTTCACAAGACATAAAACTTCTTTTAGTATGGTTGATACCTGAAGACCTCATATCTAAATCTACAATGTACCTCTCACTTTCAAAGTTGTTGTCACCTATTTTAGTGTGTAGGTTTTGTTTTATTTTTTTTCTTAACTTACTTATTACATTATCGTAATTTTCTTCTTCAGTTAAAGGTTTACCCCAAGCTGAGACATTTAAATAGATTGTTTTTGGGTTTTTATTATCTATCGTACCTAATTTTACTTTATAATTGTTTTTTGACTTTAAAGTAATTTCTTTTCCTCTTTTCATTCATAATTTCTAAAATTTTATGTTATTATATATCAATTATAGTCATTATGTTTCCCTATACCAAATTAGGTCATAAAAAAACCCACAATTAAGTGGGTTTGAATATTAGTCTTTATTTTTTGATTCTTTTTCTTTATCGGATTTATCCTTTAGATAATCCTGTATAAACTTTATATGTGTTTGATATACATCTACAATGTCATCTAAAAGATCAACATCACCATCAGTTGCCGTTTTTTCTATTCTTCTTAAATTTTTAGAATAGTCAAGTCTAAACTTATATGTATCACTTTCTTTAAGAAGTGTTTTCTTAACTAACTTTGAAATGTCAGATTCGTTTAATTTTACTATTTTCTTTTTCATAATTATTCTGTTTCTATTGATTCTTTTAATTGATACACCTTACTAATATCTGAACTATAATTTTCTTTATTATATTCCATACGTAGTAATTTATCTTTAGCACTTAATAATTTCCCTTTTACGTCATTATCCTTACTTTCATTTAACTTACCATCAATAGTGTCAATACACTCCCTCATTAGATCAACATAAACACCTTGTTTATCTTCTTCCGTTCCGTTTAAGATTGATTTAATGATTTTCTTTTCACCTTCACTAATATCTTCATACTTTGAATTGAATTTATTAACAACCATTTTAGATAGTACTGATGGTGGTAAGTCTATTCTCTCAAATTCCGAACTCTCATCTATTCTTTCTGTAGTCATATGGTCTCTTAATGTATTCATTGATTCTAACAACCCTTCAAGTGTTTTTGAAGATTTACCTGTAAAGATTAATTTTGTAATATTTTCATGTAACCCTTTAGAGTCATAGTCAACATTTTTAATCGTTACTAATGAAGCTAATTTTTTGTTAGCCTCCATTATATCTTTCTTTTTATATTTTGATAAAAGACTTACACTTTCTTTAATGTAATCTTTAGCGTCACCACTATTATCAAAATACTTATTTTCTATATTATCATAAATGAAATATTGTGTTTTTAATATTTCATTCTCTTTTAACATTTTAACGAATTTACCAAAAGTTTTCTTCCCAGCATCGTTCTTCTTAATTATAGATTCTATAAGAACCTCACTAAATTTATTTTTTATTTTCCCAAAGTTTTTCATATTCCTTATTTCTTTATAAATATTATCTTTATCCTAAAAAAATTAATCTTTTGTTAATTCATCTATATTATCTGACATTTTCTTCAGATCTTCAGTTAAACTGTCCTTACTCTTTTCGATATGTTCCATAGGTTGTATCATACCTTTACGATCAAGACTCTCTATTAGTCTATTAGTAAAAATGTTTTGATATTTTTTAGTCCTAATATCTAATTTCCTTTTTCTCATTTCAGTTTCCACTAATAAATCACCTTTTTTATTATGTGATTCCATTGGTATTTCTGCCGCTGGTTCTGCCGATGGTTCTGCCGATAGTTCTTCACCACCTACTGATGGTTCTTCAGTGCCTAAACTACCTTCTTCACCACCTAAACCATCATCAGCGAATTCATCCCCACCTTCTAAACCTCCACCGAAGCCTCCTCCTCCACCACCTCCAGCAGCGAATTCATCTCCACCTTCAGCACCACCTTCAGTAGCACCTTCAGAAGTAGAACCACCAAATTCACCATATAATGCATCCACTCTATCAAATACACCTGTTTTCTTAATGATGTTAGAAGTTTGTTCCATTTCAGCCGCAGCTGCTTTTTCCATCCTTTGTTGCTCTAAATCAACCCTAATATCTTCTTCTGACATACCTAGAATCTCTTTCTTCGCTCTAGTCATAGACATTGCAGCAAAACCATTTCCAGCGTCTGCAACAGAGTCTCTATACACTTGTATTTTTTGTTGAAGTTGTTCAGTCCTTAACATATCGGCTTGTGTAGATGGATTGTTTAATGATAATGTAAAATTATCCAAGTCATCTTCCAAACCTAACACATATAAATGTATGATTGCGATTTTATTTAATTCCTGTATCATTGCTTGTTGGATACGATTAACAGTTCTAGTAAATCTAATATCCTGTAAAGCTAAATTCTTACCATCTCCATTCGTTTCCTCAAAACCTAAAAATGGTTTAGGAACTCTTAACGCAGTAAATAATTTCTTTTGTAAGAATTCAATATCAGCAATCTCCGATAGGTTAGTCGCACCAGGAAGTGTTTCGATCGGACTAGGTGCTGATGGATCTCTAACAGGAATAAAATAATCCTGATCCTGAGCCATCTGATTATATTTTGTATCTATTTGACCAGTGTTTTCATCAATAACTGGACTTCTTTTAAAGTTGTTAGCAATTTTCTGTACATATTGAGCTACATCTTGTTCATCAATATTACCAACGTATATTTTGAATATTCTTCTTTCCGGAGCTCTTGTCACCCTATAGATTAACATCGCATCTTCTGAAAGTAATAATTGTTTCCAAATCCTTCTAGCTTTCTCCAACATTGAAGTTCCATAAGGTAATCTTCTATCATCACCAAGTAGTCTAAAATGTGCCATTTGCCAAGAATTGAAAGTAACATCTTTACCTCTCCAAAAGTATGATACTTTACCATCATCTTTATCTTCACCACTATCTATATTACCAGCATGGTATTGACCAATAAAATCTCCCTCTCTTCTTTCTATCTCAATGTTAGGTAATTGTTTTACATCTCTAATACCTTCTTTTGGGTCGATATCTAAAAATAGGAAATTATCCCCATACTTACAAGTGTTTCTTGTCCACATTGCTAAATTGGTGTGAACATCTAATTTATTAAAAAATAAATCTTGTAATATTCTCCTAACTCTTTTACTTTCTGAAAAGATATTAAGGATTCTACCTTCACCATTTTGTGTTGTAGATTCCTCCATCATAATATCTAACGCTGCTGCAATTTCAGGGAAAAATTCCATCCCCTCAAAATCAGAATACGATGCAATCCTTGTTGTCTCATAAAATACTGATTGTTGGTAGATTTCATTATCCACCTTATGCCACATATTAGAAAGGTACTTTGATTGTTGTGCCTCTAATTTTGCCGTATCATACTCTTCTTTAGATTGAGTCTTTAGTATTTGTTCATCCCCCAACGAATATCTAGATTTTGCCTCTTCTTTTTTCCTTTCAGGACCGAATAGACTTTCTAGTTGTTGAAATATTGTATATTTTTCTGCCATAACTTTATTTAGTTTTATATACCATTATAATAAATATCATCAAAAACTAAATGATTATTTAACATAATCACATTCTACATACGCATATCTGTGTTCTTTACCGGAACCATCAATAACTTTATTATAAACGTATCTTACTTTAAAATCTTCACCTTGTGAAAATGGTATCGCAGTACAAAACTTTTTATTTTTTGTTTTTTGTTTTGCATTCCTAGCATCCATATCTTTAGGTAAATCCTTAAAGGGTCCCCATTTATATGTAAATCCACCATTAGTTGGTTTCCTTAAAAAAGGTTTTTTATGTCCTGATTTTCTTCCCATAGTTTTATTGTCTTATACCGAATAACCAATTGTATTCTCCATTATCATTATTACTACCATTTTGTCCAGTAACTGGTGGGTGATAAGATGGTGTATTATTAAATACCTGGTTAGAGCGTATTTGTTTGTTTGTATCATTATCCTGCGAAACATTAATCCAACCTTCTAACATAGCCTTTGTTTGTTTTTCCGCTTGTTCTAATTTCTTAAATGAAGTTTGAACAATGAATAAGGGCATTGCATAAGCCATTATAATATCATCATGATAACCTTCCATATGGTCAGGTCTACCACCTTTATAAACAAATGTCCTTAATTCAGATATCATCCTTGATGAACGTATAGTAGTCTTATTCTCCCTAATATGTTCCTCTAATTCTGATATCATTTGTAATCTTGTATTACCAACATTAAAACCAGGAACCTTATCACCTTGTTTATATTTTGTTTTAGCGTATTTATCACTTAATTTTCTACTCTTCGGATCGTCATAATGTAAATGTTTATATTCCATCTCCATTAATTTCATAACAGTGGACACACCCATACCACCAGTAATATCAACTACAGTATAAGCGTTATACATATTCCCATATTTATAGACTAATTCTGCTAATAAATCAGGTGCAATTTTCGCTTGATACTCAGCAACCTGTTCTAAACCTTCAAAATCAAGTATTACTATTGTTGAACTATCCTTACCGTCACCCCTTGATACATCAACACCCATTATATATTTATGACCTTCTTCTGGCTCTTTCCAAACCCACATAGACTTTTCTAATTCAGCCATATATTCCGGTTTCATAACATTGTTCTCTTCATGGAAAGTTACAAATTCATCGTCAACAACATTACCCCCCGATCCAATAAATGATACGTCAAGTTCTTGTGCTATCTTTTTAGGGTCACCCATATCAGATGCCATATCATCATACCACGTAGAATAAGGTTTCCACCCATCATTAGTCATTAATTCATATGCCTCTATATCTGATTCTGTAGTTTCGTATGTTTTACCTTCATAATCCCATCTTAATCGCGTTCTACCAATAGACTCACATACTAATATTTCATTTTCCCCTCTTTCCCATCTTAAATGTCTATTGTATCTAATATCATGATACCATTTCATCTCCACAACATGGAAGTTACTATTAGGGTTGTTTTTTGCATCATTATATATTTTATAATATAATGGATCCATACCATTAGGTGTGGATATAAGTGAAATCTTACCACCCGTACCTAATGAAGCTAAAGCAGCACCAAATACCTCTGCACCAGCGTCAATAAAGGCTGCCTCATCCATAATTAAGAATGTTGGGGTGAATCCCCTTAACGCATCTTTAGATGTTGCTAACGCTCTAATTTCACAATTACTAGATTTAATTATGATATGACCTTTCGAATCTGTACTTAAATAACTTTCACCCTCTTCCAACCCCCATACCCAATTAGGTATTTGATCTAAAAAGTCTTTCACCTTTTTTAAGAATTCTTGTGCCAATGTTTGTTTATTGGCTAGTATTAGAATTTTATGTGGGTTGGTCGGATCACCAAATGCACACTTTGCTGCGATATAAGCTGCAGTTGTTGTTGATACACCTGCCTGACGAGGTTTTGTTACAATATTACGATTATACTTTTCGTAAGCTTTAATTATTTGTTTTTGTTTGTAAAATAATTTAAACGGAACCATACCCTTTTGAGTTAAATCAAAAGTCTTAAAAAACGTTTCTACGGCAAAAATAGGGTCACCTAAACTTCTAGCATATACCTGTAATTGTTCAGTTTTATTCATATAATCTTTTTATATAAATATCAAGAAAGGGGTAAAGTATTAATAACCTACTAATTTACCTCGTTCAAAGGCATCTGCGTTTGGTCCTAATGTGTAAATAGTATCTTTACCATCTCTATGCGATACTACTATCTCTGATTGTAACATTGCTGACCACAATCTACTATTCCAACCCCTTCTTTTAGGGTCTTCACCAACAGATGCTTGCCAACCACCTCTAGTTTTCTTTGACATTTTTGGTACATCCTTAATGTAGTTAATAATACTTTGTATTTGACCGCCACCTTTTTGAAATGACCATTCATATGATTTAGGTATCATACTATACCCATATTTTTTACCTATTGATCGGAATTGTTTATCTATTTGTTCTGAACTATGAGAATTTTTATGGAATAATTTTTTAACAGATGCTAAATGTATTAACATATCTTTAATTGTCTTATAATTAGTGTAGATATAATCAATAGCGTCATTAATTAACCCTTCCATTACATCTTCTATAAAATCACCAGTATCACTATTAGTTAACATATACCCAGCAACTTTTTTAATTGTATTTAATCTTCTTAATTGGGATATGGGGTTTTTTATACTATATGTTTGTTCTATTTCATCAGATAAATAAGTGTCAAATTTTTGAATTATAATATCTAAAACATTTTTATCGTAATCTTTTTCTAAAGCCCACTTATTAAATCCCGTATCATTTTTTGCTCTGTTTATAAGAACATCAAACTTTTCATTAAAGAAATCATTTAATCTTTGGTTGGAGTTAATAATGTTTAAATCTAATGCATACCTATTAACTAATATATCTATAATATCCTCAATAGGTTTATCACCATATTCTGAAATAACTTTATCAACAACTTTATCAAACCTATTTTCATTAATGATTGTTCTACGTTGACTTTCTGTGATTCTAATTCTCATTACCTATAAATATTATCTTTGAACAATAAGTTCAGAGAAGTATTCTTTTAATTTTTTTTCATCAGGGTAAAAATAACTTATGTCTGAAGTACTTAATTTATTTCCACCACTATAACTCCTTAATAATGTTTCTACCATATCAGTAAAGCTACTATGTTCATCTGTTGGGTTTTCACTAGACCCTTCTATATATTCATCGATTAACTCATTAATTCTTCCTGTAACATCAAATTTTACCTCACCCTCTATTACACTAACACCCAAATATGACTCTATTTCAGATTTACATTCTTTAAATATTTCATCTTCAGCGACAAGATTGTAAGCGTTACTATATTCATTATACATATCATCCACCACTTCTGATTGTGATAAATCACTTTCATCTATAAAAACATTTAAATTATATCTATCAGTTATTTGTCTTACTTCATCCGCCTTTTCACTCATATTGAAGAAGTCATTATCACCATGTAAGTATGTAAATTCCTCCCTATGGTTTAGACCATATATATCCTTCCCATCGTAATCCTCAATTAACCTTTCTAATACGTATTTCACAGCTTCATCATCTAAAAGTTCACATATCTCCAAAAACTCGGTATCTTTTCTCCATATATCAAAAAATTCTGCCCAATCTTCCCCTAATGCTTTTTCTACAACTTCTGGCTCATCAAACCAATTCGCGAAATCAATCCATTCAACATCCAATATCACTTTACCATCTTCGATGATTAAATCATGAAAACTATGAAGTTCAACGTACTTTTCATAATACCCACTAGATTTTAAAAAATCTAAAACATCATTACTTTTGTATAACCAATCAGACATGTTATAGATTGTTGTAGGATCCTCATCCCTCTCCATTAAATACTTAAAAATTAAATAAGATGATGTGGTATAATCTAACGCCCATTTTTGTGCCACTTCTGAAATTATATCTGAACCATAAAAATTATGTAACCTTCCAATCTCTCCCATATAGGCATCAATTTGTTTATCTACAGCCTTTTTCAAACCGCCTTTATTAAATCTACTGTAAAAAGATTTCTTCTGTTTTTCTTCGGTTAATAATTTTCTTATGAGTGATTTCATATAACAATAAATACACAAAAGGGCATAAAAAAACCCATTAGATTAATAATGGGTTTTTTTTAACTTTATATTCTATTATTTGAATAAGTCAGAGATGTCAATATCATCTAAATCAATATCATCATCGTCATCCTCTCCATCACCTAAAGCATCGTCAGACGCTCTTTCTTTGATATCATCCTGTACTTTATTTGCCATATCGACTAACATTTGTTTTCCTTTACTACTACCAGCCAATAATTCTCTCATAAATGTATGAAATTCATCTTGTGGTAATTGACCCATTTCATAATAAAGGAAATGTTTGATATCGTAAGCACTACCTTCAATAGCCCCAATAAATTTCTCCCATATAACTGGACCTAATCTCATATCCCACATTTCAGAATCTAACGTATCAGCTTTACCAATAACATAGTTAGCTTCTCTTTCATCTTCAGGTAACCCATGAGCTGCAAGTAATTCCATAACACCTTTAATCAATTCGTTAAGTAATACTGGTAATATCCAAGCCTCAGCGATAATCTTTGGTTTGTCACCACTTAAATCTAACTTTTCTTTACCACCTTTCATGTCACCACCGCCACCACCGCCAGACATTTCAGGTATCATCCAATAAGTTAAATCAGTCATAGACATTAATTTACCATATAACCCTACTAATCTCGGTTCAATGTTTGTAAGTTGTTCAGCAACCATATGAAACATATAGTGACCTTTCTTAGCCGCACCTTGCATAATAGCATTTAACATTCTTCTTTTTTGGACTTCTCCGTTAAGCCGATCAATGTCAACCTCACTTTCAAAATCCATTTCTTCTTCATCTTCAGATTGTTGCATTTCATCATCAGAAATCTGTCCATCCACTAATTTAGCATCAATGTCAACTTGATCTTCAGGAACATCAAATTCCTCTCTAACTAAATCAACAGCTAATCTTTCTAATTCAGCTCTGTGAGGTCTCTCCAATTCCATAACTTGTTGTAACAATTGCATAACCTGCATTGCCATTCTAGGATCAACAGTTTCAACACCCCAATACCTTTTTACACTAGTTACTAAATCTTTATATCTTTTAGATGCTAATTTTTCTGAATAGTGTCTCTGATCAGTAGTTTTAGGTAAAGACTTATTACCACCCAAATGGTGACTATCAGCCCTTAATTTATCCTCAATATCCGGATGCATTCTTTCAGGATGTGCTGGATCATATTCGATAGATTCAGTTAATTTTTGAACTTCTTTATTAACTTCGTATCTTTCACTTAATATTTTGTTAGTTATTTTACCAACATTAATTTTCTTACTCATTTCTTTATTGTTTTATATGCTCATTATCCCCACCCAAATCTCAAACGCTTCACGTGAAGCTTGATTAAAATGTCTTTGTATTGTATTCATTTCGTGATCACCTAATTCCTCTGCTTTTCTTAGTGCTACTCTAGTTAAAATATCTCTTACTTCTTGTTTATGGTTTACCAAATATTCAATAACCTTTTTATCCCTATCGTCATCATCTAATGAATCAAGATCCATACTTTTTCCATATAAATACCTATGTAAATCATCCGGAGCCCAGTTAAGTATTGGATGTGCCCCATGCATATTTTCTAAACCACTTTGTCTAATCATTTCTAAATACTTCATTACCTTCGTAATTGCACCTTTTTCACCTTTGAAATAACGTAATTTCGTACCTAAATTATTACTTAATGCTTCTGAAACCATTCCTTTTTTATTTGTAGATTTAATAACTTCTTTTTTCTTTGAGGATTTAATATATTCTATTAACCCTTTCTTTGTCATTCTAGGGTTTTCTTTTTCTTTTATCAAAGATAGTAAATTTTTCTCATCTATTGACTCATGTTTACTTTTTTCTTTAAAAGATTCTTCGTAACCTACTGAATCAGTATAAATCTTTGCTGATGTCTCATCTGTTTCCTCTTTGGAAACTTTTTTGAAACAACGTTTCCATTTCGCAGTATGAGGATTCTTTTTCTTACCCTTCTTCTTACTGTCCAACATTAAAGATTTATTCTTATTCTTCATAACAAATTATGAATCTGATATTTGACCCGAACCTTTACTCACAGTAACATTACTCGAATCTGAATTTTTTATATCTTTATTGAACGCGTCTATATCACTATCATTGTTAAGGTCATAGTCTTTTACGGTTTTATTTTCTACCTCACCCATTAATGGTATATGTCTCATATAAATTTCTGGGTACATTTTAGACATTCTTCTTAAAATAGCATCAGGATTTTTTCTCAAATACCTTATGATATTAGGTAACATATCTTCACCATATTTTCCGAATACATCTTTAACACCACCTTCTCTTGGTGTTGGTTCATATTTAGATCTTTCCCAAGACCCACTCATTTCAGGATTCTCAACTGATTCCTTCATAACTTTCTTAACAATCCTATTAAGATCACTTTCTGTAAGTTTTACTATTTTTTTCATACGTTTAATAATTCTTTATCGTAATTTAATACCATATCTTTTTCATATAGTTTATCTTCTACTGATTTAATATCTTCAGCAAAGGAGAAATTTAATCTACTATCAGGATACTCATCATAACCTTCCATATTTTCCCAAGCCATTGAGACAACTCCATCGATTGCATCCCATATAGCGAAAGTATCACTATCTTGGATTAAGTCTAATTTCATTTCAGAAACTAATGACCCTGTTTTACCAACAAAATCCTCCGGAGCTTCAGGATTACCTGATGATGGATAACTATCCCATCCTTCACCATCTATATCTTTTAAATTTGCATCAGAAAAGAGAAACTCATAAACAAATTTCCCTTTCCAATTCTGACCAATTTTATTGATATAAATTAATTTCATTACCTAAAAAATCCTTTTTTTCTAAATGATCTTCTTTCTATTGGTGCATCACCATCTATTGCTT
>TARA_R110002126_G_scaffold34643_1_pt1 | contig 13154 bp, 10 predicted proteins | sample TARA_R110002126 | Tara Oceans TARA_R110002126 (sample SAMEA4397536) | marine metagenome | biome: Polar Biome; feature: [DCM] deep chlorophyll maximum layer (ENVO:01000326); material: water (ENVO:00002006), including particulate matter (ENVO:01000060) such as... | depth 30 m
ACTAATCAACTGGTTTTCAGATTATTTTAAGTGGACACTAGTGATAATTTTTATCTTACAAATTTAAACGGAAGTTCTAATAAATATTTATTCTAATCAGACTTAAAAATGTATATTTCCGACATTTTATGTATTTTTGAGTAAGAATAATTAGTTTTATCTAAAGAGTTATGCATTTTTTATATTAGTATTGGAGTATGAATAGTATCTTAAACTCTTTAAAAATTAACTTATTACATGCGGGGTATACTAAATTAGATAACAATTGGCATTATGAAAATGTTATTAGTCCTTTTAGTAGAATAGTATATGTTACAAAAGGCAGTGCTGTAATACATCATACAAATCAGACATTTTATTTAAAGCCAGGACATATGTATTTAATACCAAGTTATATTTACAATAGATATCAGTGCGAAATTTATCATAAACAATATTATGTTAGTTTTTTTGATGAAATAAAGTATGGTTTATCTCTTTATAATTTTAAAAACTTTATTTATGAGGTAGAAGCAAATGAATTTGATATCGATTATTTTAAGCGTTTGGTAGAAATTAATCCTAATATGGGCATTAAAGATAGCAATCCAAAAACATTTGTAAACCGTTCTTACATGAAAAAAATACATGGAAAAGAGAAAAACTTAATAACCAATTATTATATAGAAACAAAGGGTATTATTTCTATTTTGCTTTCTAGGTTTATAAAAAACAGCAGTCACCCTCATAAACAGAAATCTATTGAAGGAGATTTAAATAAGGTTATTATTTATATAGCCCAAAATTTGCATACAAGTATTAGTATAGAAAAATTAGCTGCTTATTGCTCTTTAAATACCGATTACTTTTCTAGAGCTTTTAAAGAAAAATTTGAAATTAGACCACATAAATATATTCAACAAAAAAGGATAGAGAGAGCTCAATTACTTCTTTTAACGACCTATTATTCTTTGAAAAAAATAGCAAACGAAGTTGGTTTTAAAGATGTTTCACACTTTTCTAAAACGTTTAAGGTACATACAAATGAATCACCTAGTAGGTATAGAAAAGAACATTTAAGCGTTTAATTATTTTAAGATTTTTATATAATGCAAGATTATTTACAGTATCTAAAATTAAGCTTAATAAATGTTGGGTTCGATCAACTAGACCATACATGGGATTTTGATAACGTTATTAGTCCGTTTTCTAGAATGTATTATATTACCTCTGGCAATGCTAAAGTGTATCATAATAATGAAGTGTTTTATTTAAAACCAAATCATATGTATCTCATACCAAGTCATACATATAGTAGATATAAATGCGATCTTTATCATGAACAATATTATATAAATTTTTTAGAAGAAGTGGCTAACGGATTGTCTATTTATAGTTTTAAAAAATTTATATATGAAATAAAAGCAACTGATAAAGAGCTCACTTATTTTAAAAGATTATTAGAAATTAATTCTGGTAGAACACTTGTAAATAACGATCCTAAAATTTATGATAATAAGCCAACTCTTTTTAAATTTAAAAATAAAAACGAGGCATTAACAACAAGTAGATATTTAGAAACTCTAGGTATTTTGTCTGTTTTATTCTCTAAATTCATTAAAAACTCTTCTAATAAAGATAAAATTTTTACAAAAAGTAATATTGAAAAAGCAATTATTTATATATCAGAAAATTTACATAAAAAGCTAACTGTAGAAGATTTAGCGGCCTATTGTAACCTTAATAAAGATCACTTTTCTAGAAGCTTTTGTCAAAATTTTGGAATGAGACCCATAAAATATATCCAGTCTAGACGCGTACAAAGAGCACAATTGTTGCTTTTAACAACTGTTGACCCATTAAAAGATGTTGCAGAAAAAGTGGGTATAGAAAATATGTCTTATTTTATTAGAACTTTTAAAAAGTTTACAGGTAAAACGCCTAATGATTTTAAAAAAGAGCAGCTTAAAATTTAGTTATTTCATTTCAAATGCTCTTTTCTATATTTAGTTGGAGTACAATCTTCAAATTTTTTGAACTTCCTATGAAAGAAAGTAACAGATTCGTAGCCACAAGCAAAACAGATTTCTCTTACAGACCAATCTGTATCCATTAACATTCTTTTAGCTAAATTGATTCTATATTCATTTAAAAAAGTGAAAAATGGTTTTCCCATAATTTTACTAAAAAAACGAGAAAAAGATTGTTCAGACATTTTTAATAAGTCTGCCATTTCTTTTAATTTTATTTTTCGATGATAATTAGTTTCAACATAATTATGAATTTTTCTTATTCTAGAACTAAATTCCGCAGGTAAATCATCTATAAAATTCTTTTCAGAAAGTTGATGATATTCAAAATCAGAAAGTAAAACTAATAAATATTGAAGTTTAAGATACAGCTCTGTTCCTTCTGATACTAGTAATTTCTTTAGAGTCTTTAATACTTTGTATGAGTTTTCTTTTTTAAAAATGATTCCTTTAGAAGCATCTTTTAACATTTTAAAAACAGCCTCCATTTCTGGTACTTTCGCATAAATTCCTTTATTCCATTGAATCACTATTGATGAACACTCAGTAGTTGTAATAGCACTATTTTTCCAACAATGAGGCACATTAGATCGCACCAAAACCAATTCTCCTTCTTCAAAAGGGCCAACATAATCTCCAATAAACTTAGTGCCTCTACTTTTTTCAATGAATGTTAATTCGTGTTGAGGATGAAAATGCCAAGGCGCATCAAAATTAGTTGCTGAATATCTAAAAGCAACAATAGATTTTTGATTGTTTAAAGGTACTTTTTCAAACTTAGGCTTCATTAATTATCAATTATGTGGGTAATTTATTAAAAAACAACCAAAACACAACATAATAGTGTACTTTTTTGAAGAAATAAAGGATTTTATCCCTCAAATTATTTCTAATCTTTGACAATTATAAAATTCGAATTTCAACAAATATGAAAACAAGTGAATTTTCTGATGCTTTTAAAGAAGCAAGACAAGAAAAAGGAATTGGCCAAATGAATGATCAAAACGACCCCGTAAAAATGGTTTTACGTCATAAAGAAGTGCGTAAATGTGCTCATAACTGGAAAGCCTTTCAATCTGGTGCAGAACCAGGAAGAATTGTAATTCCTTCTGAAGTAAATATCAGAGATACAAGACAAATTCCTTTTGAAGTTGATCCACCAGAACATAAATCATTTAGAGATTTGGTTGAACCTTGGTTTAAGAGACCTTTAGAAACTGTGTATCAAAATGGAATTACTAAAATAATTGAAGAAGTTGTAGATAATGCCATAAACAACGATTCTTTAGAAGTTGTAAGTGAGTTTTCTTTACCATTGCAATCTCGCGCTTTAACCTTTTTGTTAAATACACCTTATTCAGAATCAGATTTATGGATTTCTTGGGGAACACATGTTTTTAGAAGCGAAGGTTCTGATTTAGATGCAGATAAAGCAAACATTTTATACGATTATATTGATAAAGAAATAGATAGAGCTATAAAAAATCCAAGTGATGATTTATATTCTGTTTTATTAGCATCTGAAGTTAATGGTAAAAAATTAACAAAAGAAGAAGTAAAAGGTGTGTTAGTTTTAACCTTTGCTGGTGGTAGAGATACTGTTATTAATGCAGTTACAAATTCAATTTCTTATTTTGCTGAACATCCTAAATCATTAAAAATGATAAAGGAAAATCCAGAAATGATTAATAATGCTGTTGAAGAATTAGTACGTTATTTTTCTCCATTAACTCAAATGGGAAGGGTTGTAACTGAAGATACTCAGGTTTGTGAACACGCAGTAAAAGCAGATACAAGAGTTTCATTATGTTGGGCATCTGCAAATAGGGATGAGAACGTTTTTGAAGATGCAAATGAAGTAGTTTTAGACAGAAAAGTAAACCCACATGTAGCTTTTGGTTTTGGAGTTCATAACTGTTTAGGAGCAACACATGCACGTCAAATATTAAGAGTATTATTATCAATTTTATCTCAAAAAGTAACATCAATAGAAATTTTAGAGGCAAAAGAAAATATTGAAGATTTAGAAAACTTTAAAAGAAAAGTTGGTTTTGATTGTTTAAAAGTAAAATTTAATAAATAGAAAAATGACAAAAATAACATTTATAACAAGTGATAATGAATCTATAACTGTTGAAGGAACTTCTGGTTCTGTAATGGAGTTAGCAGTAAATAATAACATTAAAGGAATTGATGGAGATTGTGGTGGTGTGTGTTCTTGTGCAACTTGCCACGTGCATGTAGAGCCAGAATTTGTTGCAAAAACTGGTGAAGCTAGCGAGTTAGAAAATGACATGTTAGAGTTTGATGATTTAACAAATGAATACAGTCGACTTTCTTGTCAATTACAAGTAAGCGAAGAATTAGATGGAGTAGTTTTTAAAGTTGCTAAATAATTTCTGATGTCAGAAACTTCAAATCAAGTTTGTATTATTATTGGTGCTAGTCATGGAGGTGTAAATTTGGCTTTCAACTTAAGAAAAGAAGGTTGGGAAGGAAAAATTATGATCTATGATACAGATCCTAACACACCTTATCACAGGCCGCCATTATCAAAATCTTATATTGTTGATGGCGATTTAAATAGCAATCTTATAAAGCCATTAGAAAGTTACCAAAAAGATGAGATTTCTTTAAATTTAGGTAAAACAGTTACTTCTATCAACAGGAATCAAAAAACAATTTCTATTGATGGTGAAGCAGATCAAAAATATGATAAACTAGTTATTGCAACAGGTGCAAGACCCTTCATACCACCTATTATAGGAATAGAAACTGCAATGAATTTATTTCCAATGAGAACAGCAAATGATGCCATCGATATTAAAAATGCGATTGATACATCAGAAAAAAAACGAGTAGTTATTATTGGTGGAGGTTATATTGGTTTAGAAACTGCAGCTTCTCTTAAAAAAATTGGTGCAACAGTAACTGTTTTAGAAAGAGAAAGTAGAGTTTTGGCAAGAGTTACAGTTCCAATTATGTCAGAATTTTTTATGGATTTACATCAACAAAATGATGTAGAAATCTTAACTCAAAAGAATGTTATTTCTATTAAAAATGATGGAAATTTGAATGTTGTTATTTGTGATGACAATACTTCTTTTGAAGCCGATGTAATAATTGTAGGTGTAGGAATTCGTGTAAACACAGAATTAGCAGCAGCAGCAAAATTAGATATTTTAAACGGTATAAAAGTAAATGAGTTTACACAAACCAATGATAAGGATATTTATGCAATAGGAGATTGTACATATCATTTTAACCTTCATTATAAGTGCTTTACACGTTTAGAGTCTGTTCAAAATGCGGTAGATCAAAGTAGAATTGCTGCAGCATCAATTTGTGGAAAAGGTATTGTTTATGATGCAATTCCTTGGTTTTGGTCAGATCAATATGATGTAAAATTACAAATGGTTGGTTTATCAAACGGATATAATGAAGTGCTCGTTAGAAAAGAAGAAGGTGAAAGTGTAAGTTTTTCTGTTTGGTATTTTAAAGATGATGAATTATTGGCTGTAGATGCTATAAATAATGGAAAAGCCTATGTTTTAGGAACTCGTTTTATTAAAGGAAATCAAAAAATAGACAAAACAAAATTAGTTGATGTTTCTATACCAATGAAACCAACAAGTTTTTTATAAAATAAATCAATTATGAGTATAAAATCAAAGTCTGCAATTGCAAAAGGAGATGGTTCATTTATTATAGATACAATAATTATTGAAGATCCAAAAGGAGATGAGGTTATTGTAAAAATAAAAGCAGCTGGTTTGTGTCATACAGATCACGATTCTTTAACTTGGGGAAAACCAATTGTTTTAGGACACGAAGGAGCAGGAATTGTAGAAAAAGTGGGTAAAGATGTTACTGATTTTAAAATTGGCGATAAAATTATTTTAAACTGGGCAACTCCTTGTATGAAATGCTTTCAATGTCAAGAAGGAAATCAACATATTTGCGAAAATAATTCTCCTGTAACTGCTGGTGGAAACGGATATACTCCTGGTCACGCACATTTAGAGGGTTCTAAATGGAATAATAATCCTATAGAAAGAAGTTTTAACCTTGGTACAATTGCAGAATATGCATTAGTAAAAGAATCTGCTTGTGTTAAGCTAGAAAGCAATATGTCTATGCCTTCTGCAAGTATTATTAGTTGTGGAGTAATGACAGGTTATGGATCTGTTGTAAATTCTGCTCAATTAAAAGCAGGTAGTTCTACTGTAATTTTAGGAACTGGAGGCGTTGGATTAAATGCAATTCAGGGTGCGAAAATCTCTGGAGCATCAAAAATTATTGCAATTGATATTAATCCTGAAAGATTAGAAATGGCAAAACAATTTGGAGCAACACAAACCATTTTGGCAGATAAAAATGATGTTGGTTTATTACTTGCATCAGAAAAAGTAAAAGAAATGACTGGTGGAAGAGGAGCTGATTATGCTTTTGAGTGTACTGCAATTCCTGCTTTAGGTGCAGCACCTTTGGCAATGATTAGAAATGCAGGGACGGCTGTTCAAGTAAGTGGAATTGAGGAAGAAATTACCATTGATATGCGTTTATTTGAATGGGATAAAATTTACATCAATCCTTTATACGGAAAATGTAGACCACAAATTGATTTTCCTAAATTGGTAAATCTATACGAGAAAGGAGAGTTATTATTAGATGAAATGATTACCAAAACATATCCAATAGAAAACTTACAGCAAGCTTTTGATGATATGTTAACAGGTAAAAATGCAAAAGGTGTTATCGTTTTTGATTAAAAAAAAATCTAATTTTTATACTTATTATGATTGATAAAAAAAAATTCTTAAGATTTAGTTTGATGCTTTTTTGCACAACTTTAATTGCACAAATAGAAGCTCCAGAAGGAAAAAAATGGGCAAAAATAGAACACCTTTCTGATGAATTTGATGGTAAAAAATTAGACAAATCAAAATGGATAGCAGATCCAGAAGGTCATCCAGATTTTGGTTGGATTGGCAGACCTCCTGCACTTTTTAAAGAAAGCTCAATAAAAGTTAAAAAAGGTTTTTTAGAAATTGAAGTAGGGAAATTAAAGAAAACATTTATTAGTAATAAATATAAAACACCTGCTGTTTATGATTATTATGGAGGAATTATAAGAGCATCAAAATCGATTTCTTATGGTCATTATTTTGAAGCAAAATTCAAAATGAGTAAAACAGAAATGGGTGGTGGTTTTTGGTTGATGTCTAAAAACATATGTAACAAAAAACACGAAATTGATATTACAGAATCTGTAGGCTCTATATCTCCTTTAGCAGAAGAATGGGGTAAAAAATGGAACAAAATAATGCACTCAAACACCATTCATAGAAAAACCAAATGTAATGATGCAACTCGTAGTCAGGGAATGATACTTCCAGAAATTAAAAACTCTGAAAAATATTATACTTATGGTTTATGGTGGAAAAGTCCAACAGAATTATTGTTTTATTTGGATGGAAAACACGTATATACATTAAAACCTCCTGTAGATTTTGATCAACAATTATTTATTCATTTTTCTATAGAAAGTTATGACTGGAACCCAATTCCTAAAGATGGTGGAAAAGTGGCAAGTGCTAACAAAGAAGATAGAACTGCCAAAATAGATTACATCAGAACCTATAAATTAACTAGCAAACAGTAAATTTCTTATGAAAAAAATCATTGTATTTTTTGTATTCGTATTTATATCATTACAATTGGCTTTTGCTCAACAAAGTGTAGAATTATTAAAAAACTGGAAGTTTACCAATTACGATTATGGTGCTGCTTTTCAGAAAGATTTTAATGATGATAATTGGGAATCTGTGAGTATTCCTCATGATTGGGCTGTAAAAGAAGATTTTAATTTTACACACGACATTCAATTAACAATGGTTATTCAAGATGGAGAAACCAAACCTAAATATAGAACTGGTAGAACAGGTGCTTTACCATATGTTGGCATTGGATGGTATAGAACAAATTTTGATCTTTCAGCCTCAGATTTAGACCAAAAATTTCAGTTACTTTTTGATGGAGCGATGAGCAATGCAAAAGTGTATGTAAATGGTAATTACGTTGGTGAAAGACCTTTTGGGTACATCTCTTTCTATTTTAATATCACAAAATTTCTAACTTCTGGTAATAATACAATTGCAGTAAGACTAGAAAATTTTAGCAGTCAATCACGTTGGTATCCAGGAGCTGGTTTGTATAGAAAAGTATCAGTGATTAAAACCAATAAAACCCATGTAAAAACTTGGGGAACTTTTGTTACAACTCCTGTTATCAATAAAAAACAAGCTCAAGTTCATTTAGAATTAGAAGTTTTAGGTGATGGTAATTGTTTAGTTGTGAACCAAATAATATCACCAGAAGGTAAACTAGTTGCAAAATCATCCAAAGAAATAATTTTAAACGGAAACCAGAAAATAACTGAAGATTTTAAAGTTAAAAAACCAAAGCTGTGGGATTTAAAAACACCTAATATTTATGAGTTAAAAACAACTATTTTTAAAAATGGGAAAGTTGTAAATTCATACACAACTCCTTTTGGAATTAGAAGTATACGTTTTGAATTAGATGGATTTTATTTAAACAATAAAAAAGTTCGTTTTAACGGTGTGAATATGCATCACGATTTTGGTCCTGTAGGTGCAGCATTTCATAAAGAATTATTTGTTCGTCAAATGAAAAAAATGAAAGAAATGGGTGTGAATGCTATTCGTTTTTCTCATAATCCACCTGCACCAGAAGCTCTAGATATTTGTGATAAAATGGGAATTTTAGCCATTGATGAAGCTTTTGATGAATGGCAATTAGGGAAAACTTTAAACGGTTATTCTAAGCATTTTGATTTATGGGCAAAAACAGATTTAACAGATATGATTTTGCGCGATAGAAATCATCCAAGTATTATAATGTGGAGCATTGGAAATGAAATCATGGAGCAGTACAAACAAGATCCTAATAAAATAACGTCTTATCTAAATAACATTGTAAAAAACCTTGATACAACAAGGGCTACAACTGCTGGTTTTAATTCTGCTAACAATGCCTTAAAAAGTGGAATGGCTGCTACAGTAGATGTTGCAGGTTTTAATTACAAACCTGGAATATATCATAAAATAAGAGAGCATTATCCAAATTTGAAATTTTATGCAAGTGAAACTGGGGGTTCTTTAAGTACAAGAAATTCGTATAAATTTCCTGTTTTGTTTGATACCTTACAAACCAAAAGAGGTACATCTTTAAACACACAATTGTTTGTAGATGGTCAACCAGGAAATCACGAGAACACCAATGTTCCTTGGGGATATGCTCCTTATAAAGAATTTGCATCACAAGAATATAATGATTTTGTGTATGGTGAGTTTGTTTGGACAGGCTATGATTATTTAGGTGAACCTTCTCCTTATCATACAGCTAAATCAAGAAGCGCTTATTTTGCACCTGTAGATATGGTTGGCTTAGAAAAAGATAAGTTTTATTTGTACAAAAGCGAATGGAATGCTGCTGCTGAAGTTTTACACTTTTTTCCTCATTGGACTTTACCTGAAATGAAAGGAAAAGAAATTCCTGTAGTATGTTATACAAATTATGACAAAGCAGAATTATTTGTAAACGGAAAAAGTTATGGAATTAAAACAAAGCAAAAACCTAAGGTTCCAGAATTTTTAGCAAATGATATAAAAAAAGAAGCTTCTGGAGGTACAACTATGGCACAAATAAAAGCATATGCAATTGTTTGGGAAAACGTGATTTATGAACCAGGAGAAGCAGTAGTTGTTGGTTATGATAAGAAAGGAAAAAAAGTAGGAGAAGCTAAACGCGTTACTTCTAGTGAACCTCATCACATTAAAATTAAAAATGAATTACAAACTATAAATGATGGAGAAGTGGCGGTTTATGTGGTTTCTGTTTTAGATAAAGATGGTAATTTATGTGTAAATTACAATGAAAACATGGAAATTAAAGTTGGTGGTTCTGCAACTTTTTTAGCTTCAGGAAATGGAGACCCAACAAACGTGCAAAACTTATCTAAACCAGAAAGAAAATTATTTAATGGACAAGCAGTAATTTTTGTAAAATCTCATCAAAAAGGAGCCATAAATATTGCTGTAAAATCAGGAGAATTACAAGGGGATCACAAAACATTAAAAGCAAAATAAGAGAATAAATATGTCATCAAGCTTTAGAACTATAGAACTTTCAGATAGTGAATTTGAATCTCAAGGATTACGTTTTTTAACGGTAAAAACTCCTAATTTAAAAGGAAGAGGAGATATTTGTTTGTATGTTCCAAAAGTTGATGAAAGCATAGATAATTTACCCATTTACATTTTACTACATGGTGTTTATGGTAGTTCTTGGGTTTGGGCTCTAAAAGGTGGTGCACATAAAACTGCTAAAGAAATGATGGAATCTAAAACCATTAAACCAGCTATTATTGCAATGCCTTCTGATGGTTTATGGGGAGATGGTTCTGCCTATTTTTCTCATCATCAAAAACACTTTGATAATTGGATTGTTGATGATGTAATTACGGCTGTAAAAGAAAACATTCCAGAAGCTAAAAACACTGCATCAACTTGTATTGGAGGTTTATCTATGGGAGGTTATGGCGCGTTGTCTTTAGGAGCACGATTTCCAGATAAATTTAAAGCTATTTCTGGGCATAGTTCCATCACAAAATTAGAGCAAATGAGTTTGTTTGTAGAAGAGCCCTTAGCTGAGGATGAAAGAACATCCAAGACTCTAAATGTAATAACTATTTTAAAAGAAAACAAATCTAAATTACCTCCTTTTCGTTTTGATTGCGGCACAAAAGACGATTTATTCTTTGCCAACAAAAAGCTTCATCAACAACTTTTAGAAGCTAAAATAGCTCATGAATTTGAAGATTTAGAAGGCACACATGAATGGTCTTATTGGATTCAAAATTTAAAAAAAACATTGAGTTTTTTTAACAAACACTCTTTTAAATAAATTTTTGACTCTCCTTTCTAGGTTTTTTACTTAATTTCTGAGAGATTTTAATTTTAGTGCAAGGAAACCGAAACGTACCAATATCTTTTTTTTGGTAAAATAACCATACAACGAGTCCCAGAGTAAGAACTTATTTAAAGAAATTTTAGTGTACCATTATTAAACAACCAGTTGCTTTATATATAATCAATTGTCTTCCATATGCTTTAAGCAGTAAATAAACATTTATTTATCAGTTAAATAAGTTCTATTTTAGATAAAAACAAAACCCGAAAACGAGCTATACACTAAAAAATCGAGTTTTTAATTTACTGTCTATCTAAAATGCAAAGAATTTTCGAATTTCAGCACGAATTTTCATTTTACAAGTTTTAAACCTGATATAAGATTGATGCAAGGCATAAATATTACATCAAAAAATATCTCTTAGTTTTAGGCTTGGAAATGCTATTATAATTTTGATTATTAGCTGTATTTTATGAATTAATGTTTCAAAAAGGATTACAACAGGTTAAAGAAATAGGATTGATGTCTTAAAATAATGTTGTTAAACTATCGTCATAAAAATTAAAAAGATCCAAAAACATCTATATTCTTGAATCTTTTTATTGATTAGATTTTGAAGTAAGTTTTAAAACCTTTAAACCGTTTTTTGTAGTCTAATTCCAAAACACACTATACAATACCACCAAAATCAGCATTACTGCAAACGAACCAATATTAAATAAAGGACTTGTTTTAAACATTGCTTTAGAAATATCGATACCTTTTTCGTCATCTGCACCTTTATGTTGCAAGTAACTGTATATGGCAATTACTATCATTGTTAATACAACTGTATACCCCATTTGATCCATAAACGGAACATCTACAAAAAATGCACTTGTAGACCATCCTTTTGGAGCTACTTTAAAATACATTGCAATTGGAATAGATAGTAACGCACCAAAAATTGCCCCTTTGTTGGTGGTCTTTTTCCAGAACAAGCCTAACATAAATACGGCTAAAATCCCTGGACTTACCACCCCTGTATATTCTTGGATAAACTGAAACGCTTGATCTAAATTTCCTAACAAAGGCGCCATAATACAAGCGATTAACAAAGCAACACCCGCAGAAATTCTACCCATATTTACAGTAGCTTTATCAGAGGCATTTTTATTGATGTATTGCTTGTAGATATCCATCGTAAAAATGGTAGACGTTGAGTTTAACATCGAAGCTAAAGAGGATACGATGGCTGCTGCTAATGCCGCAAATGCCACACCTTTTAATCCTGTTGGTAAAAATTGTAACAACCAAGGATAAGCTTTATCAGCTTGTTCTGCACTTGGTAAGTTTTCTAAACCAGCCATCCCTAATCTTGCCATAATTTCAGGGTCATTCACCATTACATAGGCTGCAATTCCAGGAATTACTACAATTAATGGAATTACCAATTTTAAGAAAGCTGCAAATAAAATCCCTTTTTGTGCTTCTTTTAACGATTTTGCCGCCAACGTTCTTTGGATGATGTATTGGTTGAAACCCCAGTAATACAAATTGGCCACCCACATTCCTCCAACAAGTACTGCAATACCAGGTAAGTTTTTATATTCAGGATTCGATTCATCTAAAATCATCGCAAAACGTTCAGGAACTGCCTCGTATATTGTAGTCAATCCTGCAAACATCCCTTGTCCGTCTGAAACGGTATTTAAAGCCAAATAAGTCGTTACTAAACCACCAATAACTAAAAACACCACTTGAATCACATCTGTCCACGCAACTGCAGACAATCCTCCATATAAAGAATAGGCAGCAGCAAAAAGTGCAAGCCCCACAACCCCATACATCATAGGAACACCCATAATAGTTTCTAAGGCAAGAGAACCTAAATACAAAACTGTAGTCAAGTTTACAAATACATACAAAGCAATCCAAAAAACAGCAAGTATCGTTTTTAAGTTGGTAGAATATCGTTTTTCCACAAACTCAGGAATGGTGTACAATCCTTTTTCAATAAAAATAGGCAAGAAATATTTCCCTACAATGATTAAAGTGATGGCTGCCATCCATTCATAAGAAGCAATTGCCAAACCAGAAGCAAAACCTGAGCCTGACATTCCAATAAATTGTTCAGCAGAAATATTGGCCGCAATTAAAGAAGCTCCA
>TARA_R110002126_G_scaffold10245_9_pt1 | contig 13141 bp, 12 predicted proteins | sample TARA_R110002126 | Tara Oceans TARA_R110002126 (sample SAMEA4397536) | marine metagenome | biome: Polar Biome; feature: [DCM] deep chlorophyll maximum layer (ENVO:01000326); material: water (ENVO:00002006), including particulate matter (ENVO:01000060) such as... | depth 30 m
GAGGGGCAACAGCGGGCCATCCGTGAAATGTGGCCCAATGCCAATCAGGAAGAGCAGCAGCAACTGGATAATTTACTACGTAAGGTGCAGGACGATCCGGGCTTGCTGCTGCGCAACCGGATGAATCTGGAATATCAGAAGCGCCGCCAACACGCTTTACCCAAAGGAGTAGTTCAGGAATGGTAATTCGTGGCCTGTTAGGGCTAATTTTATTGTTTAGTATGCCGATAATGGCTGTCACTCAGTTAACGGCCCGGCTGGATAAAAACCCGGTAATGCTTGGTGAGAGCGTACTGTTAGAAGTCAGCGCAGACAGCCGGGTAGCAGGCACTAGCATTAACTTCAGAGTACTGGAAGATAACTTTACCGTTATGGTGCCATCGGTGAACCAGAGCAGCCGGATTATTAATGGAGACGCCAGTCATAATACTACCTGGAACGTTACCCTGTTGCCCAAAGCCAGTGGCACATTTCGGATCCCGGCTTTTTCTGTAGAGGGTGTAAGCAGTAGTAGCATCTTGCTGGAGGTGGTACCCGCTCAACAAGGCAGTGGTGCTGTGCGGGATGTTTTTCTTGAAAGTAAACTCAGCACCGACAATATTATCGTTCAGCAAATGGTGTACTACGATGTAACCATTTATTTTAGCGGTGATATTCAAAATGGCGGGCTGTCAGAACCACTGCTGGACGACGCCACTATTCAACGGGTCGGCCAGGATCAGGAAGGCAGTGAGCTGATTGATGGCGAGCGCTACCGCTCGATTACCCGACGTTATGCTATAACTCCGCAGCGTAGTGGTACCTTTACCATTACACCACCAACCTTTAGCGGCGATGTGATAGACCGTAACAGCGCCAGGCAAAACTTTTACGCCCGCAGCCGCACCGTTGTGCGGGAAGCTGAACCGGTGAGTATCACCGTACAGGCGCAGCCGAACGACTTCAGCGGCAGCTGGTTAGTCGCGGGCCTCGTTACCCTGCATGAAGAATGGCAGCCCGAGCAAACAGAGCTTATCCAGGGTGAACCCATTACCCGGATTATCACCTTGTCAGCCGTTGATGTTGCCGCAAACCAGTTGCCCGATATCAGCAGCACCTTGCCAGAAGGCTTTCGGGTTTATCAGGAGCAACCGCAAATCAAAGGTGCAGAACGCGCACGACGTTTAGTCGCCCAAAAGGTCATTACCAGCGCTATTATTGCCAATACACCGGGGGAATTTGAATTACCAGAAGTTAATGTGCCCTGGTGGAACAGCCAGACTAATCGTCAGGAAATGGCAGTATTACCCGCGCGTACCGTGCAGGTTAAAGCCGTGCCGGGTCGTTCGCCCTCGCCACTCGTCAGTACTGATGTTACCTCGCCAGTTATTACTACCGCAGCTGCTAATCCGGTGTCGGTGTCTGCATGGCACTGGAGTAATACCAGCACGCTGCTGCTAGCCGGCTGGCTGCTGACAATCGGTCTGCTAATCTGGCAGCGCCGGCCTGCATCAAGGCCAAAGGCACATCCAAACAATACCCCAGTACGGTTTGACAGCAATGCGCTGCGAACGGCCTGTCGTCAGCACAATAAAGCGAAAGCACGCCAGCAGTTGCTGTTATGGGCCAGGCATCATAACTTATTGCAAGATGGCTCGCTAAGCACCCTGAGTCAACGGGTTGGCCCCGGGGCCTTACAAGAACAGATAGACCAGCTTAATGCAGCGCTTTACAGTGACAGCGCCGTTAGCTGGCAAGGTAATCAGTTGCTGCAAGCCTGGTCTGACTTTCAGCTAAGCACGCCACCTGGCGCCAGAGGCGATGCCCTGCCCCCGCTATATCCGCATTAAACACTGGTCTTAAGCGCCATCTTAATTGACACGTATTGACGCCGGCTAATGCCGGCGTCCGGTTGTTTGGTATAAAGCACTGGTAAGCTAAGGTTCATCTTGTTAGCATAAAAACAAATAATAAGGAGTCTATGTTTTGGAAACTGCAACTATTTTTGCCCTTGGACTATATTTCGCTGCCATGATAGGTATAGGCCTTTACGCCTACCGCAATACAGATGAAAACGTTTCCGGTTATATGTTGGGTGGCCGTAAACTGGGCCCCGGCGTTACCGCGTTGTCTGCTGGTGCCTCAGATATGAGTGGCTGGATGTTAATGGGAGTGCCTGGAGCAATGTATTTATCAGGCATCAGCAGTGCCTGGATTGCAATAGGCTTATTAATCGGTGCCTTTGTCAATTACATCGTGGTTGCTCCCAGGCTTAGGGTGTATACCGAAGTTGCCCATGATGCCATTACCATTCCTGATTACTTTGAAAAACGTTTTGAAGATAAAACCCGGCTGTTACGCGTTGTGTCTTCGTTGGTTATCGTTGTTTTCTTTACCCTTTATACGTCGTCCGGTGTGGTGGGTGGTGGTAAATTGTTTGAAAGCTCTTTTAATCTGAGTTATGAATTGGGCCTTTACGTTACAGCAGGTGTTGTGGTTATTTACACCCTGATTGGTGGTTTTATGGCGGTCAGTATGACCGACTTTGTCCAGGGCTGTATTATGTTTGTTTCGTTGGTGCTGGTGCCTGTAGTTGCCGTAGACCATTTAGGCGGCTTCAGCTCATTAGTGACGCAGGTCAATACTATAAACCCTAATTTTACTGATATGTTTATTGACGCAGATAAGGGTACAGTTTTAAGTGTTTTAGGTATTATTTCGCTGTTATCGTGGGGGTTGGGTTATTTTGGACAACCACATATTATTGTGCGTTTTATGGCAATCCGCTCAGTCAAAGATATTAAAATGGCTCGCCATATTGGTATGAGTTGGATGCTGGTAACTATAGTTGGCGCTGTAATGACCGGGTTTGTTGGTATTGCCTACGTTGCGAAAACTCAAATGTCACTAAGTGATCCCGAAACCATATTCATTGTGTTCTCGCAGTTTTTATTCCACCCCTTTATTGCCGGTTTTTTACTTGCCGCTATTTTAGCGGCCATTATGAGTACCATTTCTTCACAGCTACTGGTGACATCCAGTTCACTGACAGAAGATTTTTATAAAACCTTTGTGAAACGTGACGCAACCCAGCGTGAGCTGGTGTTGGTTGGCAGGCTGTCCGTACTGGCGGTAGCGTTGGTAGCCATTGCGCTGGCATACGACAGAGACAGCTCAGTATTACAACTGGTCAGCAACGCCTGGGCTGGGTTTGGTGCGGCTTTTGGACCACTGATCATCCTAAGCTTATACTGGCAGCGTATGACCTTTGCCGGCGCGTTAAGCGGTATTGTGGTCGGCGCCGTGACAGTATTGGTTTGGATTTATGCGCCATTCACTATTAATGGCGCCAGCCTTAGCAGTACGATATATGAAATTGTACCGGGCTTTATTCTTAGTACAGTGGCCATTATTGTTGTCAGCTTATGCACCCGCAGTCCGGCGCCAGCGGTGCTGGATATGTTTAAGAAAATGCAACAGCAACTAGCCGCCCAGAGATAACCGACCAGTTCCCCGCAATGCAATAAAAGACTATCGCGTTGCGGGGTAAATTTGCTAAATTAGTTATAATCCGTCACATGAGATACCTGCCCTATGTATTTTTACGCTGCCCGTCAACCTATTCTTGACCGTAATAAAGTACTGTACGCTTACGAATTGTTATTTCGGGATGGCCTGAGTAATGCGTTCCCCGAAATTGATGGCGACGAAGCCACCTCTAAAATGATTGAAGGTAGTCAGTTTAGTTTCGGTCTGGAAGACTTTCTGGGCGATAAACCAGGCTTTATAAATTTTACGTTGGATTCTTTGCTGAAAAAATATCCCAGCATGCTACCCAAAGAGCAGGTAGTGGTAGAAATTCTGGAGACAGTGCAGCCTGGTAAGCGATTGTTAGCTGAATGCCAGCATTTAAAAGAAGCAGGTTATACCCTGGCGCTAGATGACTATATTCATCAGCCAGTCTGGCGGCACTTTTACCCGTTTATCGATATTATTAAAATTGACTTTCGCAGCACCGACATCGAAACGATTAAAGATGTGCAACTCGCTATCGCTGATTTTCCGCATATTAAATTGTTGGCAGAAAAAGTTGAAACAAATGAAGAGTTCCAACAAGCTCTGGATATGGGGTTTTGTTACTTTCAGGGGTTCTTTTTCTCCCAGCCGGAAATGATGCAAACTAAAGCCTTGTCACCTGCTCAGATGACACTGGCGGAACTACTGTATGAAACATCAAAAGCTGAAATGGACCTGGTAAAAATAACTGAAGTTTTTCAACGTGATGTTAGCTTGTCCTATAAATTATTGCGTTACAGTAATTCCTCGATATTTAAACGCCGGGCTGAGATTGAAACCATCAAACAGGCTCTGGTTGTGCTTGGCCAGGTCGAGTTGAAGAAATTTTTATCACTATTGTTTACAGCACAAATCAGCAGTGACAAACCGGCTGAACTGATGCGGATGTCCATGACCCGCGCACGTTTCGCGGAAGGGCTGGCGACTATTGATGGCAAGGTTGATACCGGTAAAGCGTTCTTAACCGGTTTAATGTCGCTGATGGACGCCATTCTGGATGAGCCGATTACCAGCGTGATGGAAAAACTGCCATTGGCTAAAGAAATAAAAGATGCTTTAGTGGATAACAGTGGCGTACTGGCAGAATATCTGACGCTGATTAAGTATTATGAAACAGCACAGTGGCAGCACGCCAATAAAGCAATCGATGCCTTAGGTATTGCTGCTGACAAAGTGCCTGACGCCTATCATGGTGCAGTTCAATGGGCAAATGAGCAAATGAAAGCCTTAGGAGACTAATCCTAAGGCCAGGCTACTTCAGGCTGTTCGTGTTTATTCAAAGCTGACGTACTGCGCCACTTTTGCAGCAAGCTTTTCACCAATGCCTTTTACTTCAGTTAATTGTTGCTGACTTTTTATTGGCCCACTGTTCTGCACATACGTAAGTATGGCTTGGGCTTTCGCTTTACCAATGCCCGGAACGGCTTCAAGTTGTTCCACAGTGGCTTTATTAATATTTAACTTTTGCTGCTGCTGAGCAATTGCCTGCTCTTTGCTAACGCTGGTGCCGGGCTTTTCGGCCAGAGCAAGGTTCGCGCTCAATGTCAGTCCGGTAAATATTACGGCAATTAACAGGTTCTTCATGGTGTAATCCTTAATATTTTAATTTAACTGCATCCCTGCAATGCAAATGTCCGGTCAATTACCACTACGACTGTTCAGATTGGCGAGGTAAACAGTGGCTGGGGACTAAAACCCAGAGAAGCAACATTTTTAATACCAATCAAATATAAATTAGAATATATTTTTACTTTTGCAATATTTATTTAACTTTTATTGTGTTTTCTTACTCAGCAAGGTTCAGCAACAATTAAGGCTGTCTCGCCTACGCTAGGCATCATTGGTTTATCGGATTTATTGCCGGGCTGGACAGAGTCCGGTAACATAGATTTGACTTAACGCGGAGAACCAGATGTTTAGAACACTTCTGCTACTTATTTTGCTGTCTGTTGTCATGTCCGGGCCCAAAGCAATGGCGTTAGACAACAAGAATGTAGCCGTTACCAAAGAACAGGCAACTATGTTGGCGCAACAGCGCTACCCGGGTAAAGTGCTTAAAGTACAGACCGAGAGTCAGCACTACAGGGTTCGTTTACTGCAATCAGATGGCAGAGTAGTTACTGTGCTGGTCAACATTCGCACCGGACAAGTTAAAAGGGATGATAAGTAATGCGTGTATTAGTAGTTGAAGATGAAAACTTATTAGCTGAACAGATTAAACAACAATTAACCCAACAACAGTTCAGTGTTGACGTGGCGCATGACGGTGATGATGGCTGGTTTAAACTGACCGAGTATCCTTACGATTTAGCCGTTATTGATTTGGGCTTACCCAAAATGGACGGCCTGAGTTTAATCCGCAAAGCACGTCAGCAAGACGTTAAAACCCCAATCATTATTTTGACTGCGCGTGGTAGCTGGCAAGAGAAAGTAGAAGGCCTAGATGCCGGCGCTGATGATTACCTGACCAAGCCCTTTCATGGCGAAGAGCTACTGGCACGCTGTAATGCATTGATCCGTCGTGCTGCAGGCCAGCCGGATCCTACGTTAAGTGCTGGTCCGGTATCACTGAATAGCCGTACTCAGCAGGTCTGGTTACATGATGACGAAGTCAGCCTCACAGCATACGAATATAAAGTGCTCGAGTATTTTATGCTTAACCCCAGCAAGGTTATTTCCAAAACCGAACTGACCGAGCACATTTATGATCAGGACTTTGACTTAGACAGCAATGTAATTGAAGTATTTGTGCTACGTTTACGCAAAAAGCTGGATCCTGAAGGCTCGCTAAAACCGATAGAAACCCTGCGGGGCCGGGGCTACCGCTTTAATTTATCAATTAGTTAGTAATGACGCTGTCATTAAAACTACGGCAAGGTCTGGTCAGCATCGTGTTGTTAATGCTGTTGCTGCCCAGTTCTTTCGTTGCAATTGATCAGGCTTTTTATACTCAGCTTCTGACTAACGCTGAGCAGAAGCTTGAAGTACATATGTACGCTATTCTGTCTGATTTAAAAATTAATGAAGATAAAATAGAGCTAAATAATAATACGTTAGCACCAGATTTTTTCAGACCTGACTCGGGATTAAGCGCATATATCACCAGTGCCGGCAATATTGTCTGGCAGTCAGACTCATCGTTAAATCAACACTTTACCCCGCCTGATACCAACCTGGTCCCCGGAGAACACCTGTTTTATAACTACCGCAATACGTTAGCAGAGGATTATTGGCTGTTAAGTATCGCCTTGCTATTCGACTCAGGTGAGCAAACCCGGCCGCTGACCATTCATATTGTGCAAACTGATAGTATGCTGGCCGCACCTTATATTAGTTTTCGTAACACACTATTGAGTTGGTTCATCTGGATCGGTGCTGCTTTGGTACTGTTCAGCGTTCTGGCATATTACTGGACCACCAAACCATTGAGTAAGCTTGATCAGGAAATCCGGAAATTAGAAGGGGGCGAACAGGATCACCTGAGCGGCCATTACCCGGCAGAACTGACAACCATTAAAGAGGACTTAAATTTACTACTGGCTAATCAGAACCGCCAGAAACAGCGGTATCGCAATCACCTAAGCGATCTGGCCCATGCACTGAAAACGCCGGTTGCGGTGCTCAATACCTCCGCGCTCAGCCAACAGCCCGAACTTAAAGAACAGCTCGACCGCATCAGCGCCATGATTGAACATCAATTGAAGCGCGCCAGTAGTTCTGGTCAGGATATTTGGAAAAAACAGTTTGAAATTCGGCCCCATGTTGAAAAACTCTGTAATGCCCTGCAAAAAATTTATCGGAACAAGGACCTGATTATTCATATTGATTGTGCTGACAATGCAATGTTTCGGGGCGACGAAACCGATTTAATGGAAATTCTGGGCAATCTGCTCGATAACGCCTGTAAAGCATGTAAGCATCAGGTAAAGCTTATTATTCACCAAAACCCATTAAATATGGTAATTGAAGATGATGGGCCTGGTATAGCGCAGGAAGACCGAAAAAAACTTTTTAAACGCGGTACCCGTCTCGATACCTACAAGGATGGTCACGGTGTCGGCTTATCAATTGTTGCTGAATTAGTTGCATCATATTCTGGTGGTATGTTAATAGCAGAAAGCACATTAGGTGGTGCCAGGTTTGACCTTAATTTTCCCGATTAAGCCGTAACTGGATTGGAAAACTATTAATTGTCACTGATCTTACCGGATAGTTAGGCCGTAATTGCTGCAAATACTTACAGGATAAAACACGATGGAACTTAACCCTGCGACCATAAAAATTAAAAACCTGCGTCTTAGAACCTTTATTGGCATTAAGGACGATGAAATCAACAACAAGCAAGACGTTATTATTAATGCCCGCATTCAATACAGTGCAATTAATGCTGCCAACAGCGATGATATGAACAACGCCCTCAACTACAGAACGATTACCAAACAAATTATTGAACTGGTTGAAATGAACCGCTTCAGTCTGCTGGAAAAATTGACTGCTGATGTGCTGGCTCTGGCCAGTGCTCACCCCGCCGTGCGTTTTGCCGAAGTAGAAATTGATAAACCGCACGCGCTGCGTTTTGCTGATTCAGTCTCGTTAACCTTATCCGTTAACAAATAGTAAAACCGCTTTAGTCCGCTATACTTAACAATTATATTAGCAATCAGGGGGCACGCCATGCGTATTTTAGTCACCGGCGGTACCGGTTTAATAGGTTCAGCCTTACTGAAATACTGGCGTGATAAGCACCAGCTAACGGTGTTAACCCGTCAGGCTCCGGCCAGTCTACCGTCATCAGCAAACCTCACTTATATTAGTGAGCTGCAACATGCTGATTTTAACCAGCTTGACGCCGTGATTAATCTGGCAGGTGAGCCTATTGCCGACAAACGTTGGACTGAAAAACAAAAACAGCAGATCTGTCACAGCCGCTGGCAAATTACGGAGCAACTTAGCGAACTTATTCAGGCTGCTGACACACCGCCAGCTTGTTTAATCAGTGGCTCTGCAGTAGGTTTTTACGGCCGCCAGGGTGCTGAGTTCATTTGCGAAGAACACAGTGCATTTTACCCCGAGTTCAGTCACGACATTTGTGCGCGCTGGGAAAACCTGGCACAACGCTCAGCGAGTGATAAAACGCGGGTTTGTTTGCTACGCACTGGCATAGTGTTATCTGCTGACGGCGGCGCCTTAACTAAAATGCTTCCGGCATTCCGGTTTGGCTGCGGCGGGCCGTTGGGCAATGGCCAGCAATACATGTCATGGATCCATATTGATGACATGGTGCAGCTGATAGACTTTTTGCTGCAAACCCCCACCCTGCATGGTCCTTTTAATGCAGTAGCTCCAAAGCCCGTGACGAACAAAGAGTTCAGTAAGGCCTTAGCTGAACGGTTAAATCGGCCAGCCAAGTTAACCATGCCTGCTTTTATGTTACGCCTGCTATTTGGCGAAATGTCAGATATTTTATTGTATGGTCAGCGCGTAATGCCGCAGCAAGCACTAAACGCCGGCTTCCAATTTACCTATCCAAAACTGCCGGCAGCGCTGGCAGATTTGGATTTGTAACAACAAGACAACTTAACTTTGAATTACCCGTCTGATTAACACTGCGCCAGGTATTTGTAACAACCGGCGCAATTGCCACCAGCCCAGCACGCTTACCAGTAACACACCAATCAATGGCCCAAGCCACCACAGGGCGAAGTGGAACTGAAACGGCATATCAAACACCCGTTGCTGCAGGCTCATTAACAGCAGCTCTGCCAGAATAGTGGCAAATAAACCGGCCAAGCCTCCCAAAAAAGCAAACTCAAGCAGCACGGCGTTGCGTAAAAAGTGATATTTAGCACCCAACGTGCGTAAAATAGCCAACTCTTGCTCCCGTTGCTCCAGTGTCGCCTGCACCTGAGCAACCAGCACTAACGCTGCCGCCATGGCAATAATTAATAGGATAAAACTCAATGCAACAGTTACCTGGGCAATAATATCGTTAACCTGATTAATAATAGCGTCGACACTTATTACTGTTACCGTTGGCATTTGCCGCGCCAGCTGGTTAATCAGGTTGCCACTGCCTGAATCAAGATAGAAAGCTGTAATATAGGTCGCCGGAAAGGTTGCCAGTACATCGGGGCTGAGTATCATATAAAAATTTGGCTGCAAACTATTCCAGTCGACCTGGCGGATACTGGTAACAGTCGCACTAACCTGTTGCCCGCCAATTGAAAAATCAAGCTCGTCCCCCAATACTAGTTGTAAACGTTCAGCCAACTCTTGTTCAACAGATACCTCGGCTGTGGTGTCTTCAGTAAACCACTGCCCATCTGTCACTTTATTATTATCAGGTATGTCGGCTAACCAGGTTAAATTCAATTCCCTGCCAACACCAACCCGTTGCTCGCTCCGATCTTCCTTGGTCGCTTCCTGCTGCAGTAGTTCACTGTTAACACTGAGCAGCCTGCCGCGGACCACAGGATAGAATGGCTCAGGCTGCAAAGCGTTTTGCTCTGTAAAGGTTGTTACCGTGGACCGTTGCTCTGCAGTGACATTAACTAAAAAGTGGTTCGGCGCACCTGCAGGAATTTGCTGCTGCCATTGACCAATTAATTCTGCCCGCAAAAAATACAGTAACAAGGTAAGAAATATAGCCAGGCTGAAGGTAATTAGCTGAAAACTATTGGGCCACAGACGACGACGCAAGTTAGCCAGGGCCAGCCGCCCTGCACTGCTTTGCCCCGCAGCGACCGGTTTTGCCAGTTTTACCATTACCGCGGCAAAACCCAGCAAAATGGCCGCAAACAAGGCGCAAAGGAAAAATAGAGCAACGCTGATAATCAGCTCTCCGCTGAAAAGCCACATTAATCCCCAGATAGCCAGCGCACCAAACAGCAACTGCCATTTATCCAGACTTATCGCAGCGGCAGGTTGTTTTAGCACTTCAATTGCCGGCGTTTTAGCTAATTGCCAAAGCGGCCGTGCCGCAAACAACAGCGCACATATAATGCAGGTTAGTGTGCCCAGCAGAATTGGCCTGATGCTAAATTCAGTCCTGTAATCACTAATATAGTGGCTTATACCAATTTCTGCTGCAAAAATTGCCAGCTGGCCACCCATCAACCCCAACACTAAACTAAACAAAACCACCAGCAGTAAATGGCTGCTGTAGATTAACCTGGCTTTCGCCGTCGTTGCGCCTAACGCTTTAATAATCGCTACCGCCTGGGTATGACGTTGACTATAACGGCTGGCTGCCACAGCAGCGGCGCAAGCGGCCAAAACAATCCCAAGCAAGCCGGCCAGTAATAAAAACCGCTCAGCACGCTCCAGCGCGCTGCCAATAGCAGACTCTCTATCCATATTTCGCCAGCGTTGATGCACCGTCAGCATGGGTTTAACCTGCTCTGTCAGGTCATCAAGAGCATTTGTGCTGCCGGCAAACAAATAACGATAACTTATCCTGCTGCCTGGCTGGACAATGTTGGTTGCCGCCACATCCGCCAGGTGCATAATCACTCGTGGTGAGCCACCAAATACGCTAAGTGGCGCATCTGGCTCATTAACAATAACGCCGGCCACTTTGAGTTGTGCTTCACCAAGTTCAACTGAATCGCCAGGGCGAACCTGCAGCAAATCAAGCAGCCTGGCTTCAAACCATACTTCTCCCGGCTTTAACTGGCCGGGCGGGCCTTCGACAATACTGTTTGATCGGTGCAGTACCAGATCTCCACGCAAAGGATAGCTGTCACTTACGGCTTTAATCGTTGCCAGCTGCATGTGCTCGCCAGCAAATAGCATAGAATCAAACTGCATTTGTTTCGCGGTGACTACACCGGCGTCGTTTGCCAGCGCAAAAATTGCGTCATTAAATGGTTGGCTCGAACCCAGCACCCGGTCGGCAGCAGTAAATTGTGCACTGCGTTGCTGCAATGCACTTTTTACACTTTGGGTAATACCGCTTAAACTTACCACCGACGCTACCGCCAAAAATAATGCAAACGCGATAACCCACAGTTCCCCGCGTTTTAGCTCGCGCCAAAATAAGCGTCCTGCAATACTAGCCCACATCCACAGCCTCCTCAGTTGCCACTTCAGGGTTGATGAAACTGCCTGAGCGCATCTGATACTGACGCTGGCAGCGTCTGGCAAGCTCATTGTTATGCGTCACTAAAACCAGGGTAGTACCCTGCTGATCGTTCAATTCGAACAGTAAATCTTCAATCATTTTGCCAGTAACGGCGTCCAGGTTTGCGGACGGCTCATCAGCAAACAAAATAGCCGGTCGGGTAATAAATGCCCTGGCAATAGCCACGCGCTGCTGTTCACCGCCTGAAAGCTGAGTAGGATAAAAATCAGCCCGGGCGCTTAAGCCAACCTGCTCAAGCAGCGCCAAGCCGCGTTTACGGGCATTGCGATCACCAGACAATTCTGCGGGCAATGTTACATTTTCAAGCGCAGTTAAACTGGGCAACAACAAGAACGATTGAAATACAAAGCCAACATCACTGGCACGGATCCCAGCCCGCTCGTCTTCTGACATCGTATGCAGCGGCTGGCCCGCCATGTAAATCTCGCCGGCACTTGGAGTGTCTAAGCCGGCTAACAAACTGAGTAACGTTGACTTACCAGATCCCGAGGCACCAACGATGGCGATGGTCTCTGCACGATTGATTGTCAGACTGATATCATGCAGGATAGTCAGTGATCCCTCTGGAACCTTGACGCGTTTAGTAAGGTTTATCGCTTTAATATGTAATTCAGGTACTTGATTCATGCGCATCATCTTATTGTTGTTAATCGGTTTAATCAGCCACGTTAGTTATGCACAAAAGCTGCTCATTCTGGGTGATAGTTTAAGTGCTGCTTATGGTATGCAGCAACACCAAGGCTGGCCGGCTTTACTACAGAAAAATACTGACTGGCAGCTTATTAACGCCAGTATCAGTGGCGAAACAACTGCCGGCGGCCTCGCCCGGCTACCCGCTTTACTCGCCGAACATAAACCCGCTGTTGTGCTTATCGAGCTGGGTGGCAATGACGGCCTGCGTGGTTTTTCAGTCGAGCTAATTCAGGCAAATCTCAGCAAAATCATTACACTGGCAAAGCAGCATAATGCGCAACCATTGCTAATGCAAATACGTATCCCACCAAATTATGGACCACGATACGTCAGACAATTTACTGCGGTTTACGCCAAAGTTGCAGAAGAGCACGATATTACACTCTGGCCATTTTTTATGGACAGTATTGCGATTAACAGTGATTTAATGATGGCAGATGGTATTCATCCAAACATTACAGCACAGCCGTTGATTAGCGAGTTTATGGCGGAGTTACTGGCGGAGTTAAAGATAAATAACAACTAATGAAATGTACGTTTTGATGTGAAAAAAGATGGCGTCCCCTAGGGGATTCGACCCCCTGTTACCGCCGTGCTAATTGGTTTGGCGCGGTGTCACGACACCGCCATCACGGCAAATAGGTATGCTAACTATCAGCATTGCTGACTATAGATACAAAGATAATGAGTTTTACTGAAGCTGGATGGCGTCCCCTAGGGGATTCGAACCCCTGTTACCGCCGTGAAAGG
>TARA_R110002126_G_scaffold291557_1_pt1 | contig 13136 bp, 12 predicted proteins | sample TARA_R110002126 | Tara Oceans TARA_R110002126 (sample SAMEA4397536) | marine metagenome | biome: Polar Biome; feature: [DCM] deep chlorophyll maximum layer (ENVO:01000326); material: water (ENVO:00002006), including particulate matter (ENVO:01000060) such as... | depth 30 m
CAGTAAGCCTTGGTTTTTTGGCTGAGATGCTGAATGGGGGGCGATTGAAGGAATATAAAAAACGAGCAATAACTCAATTTAAGCTTGTTTTTACTTGGCTATAGCTTGCTGGAAGCTGCAGAACTCAATGGGCTTTTGAGCTTGTGCTTTAGTTTCAGCCGGAAGCTAACGCAGTCAGATCCATCGCACTGCTAACACAGCCTCTTCCGTACGCTTCTCGTCGAGAGGTGCAGTAAAAAAAACCGCACCCTCAATTACTGAAAGCGTCAACTGTTCGTCAGTTTATTCAATAACAAATTCAGGTGGGCGTGTGATCTCAACGCCGGCAGGTACAGTCACTGCCTGCACGTCTTGAAGCTCTGGGCCTGACAGATCAAGTGTGTAGTAGACGTCCCAAACGATCTCTCCTGCGTTACTTGTGGAGCCACTAAACGATATGCACCACTCCTGTGGCCCATCGTCATAGCTCTGCTCAGATGTTTGCAAAGCGAGTCCCTTTTGAGTGATTCGCTCTGCAGCGATAAGCTTTGACTTGCCTTCAAAGGCAAACTCCGTCCCTCTGCTACATACAACCGAAAAGGACATAGTGCTACGCTCCTGTTGGGTGAGCGAGCACCATAACAGGATCTAGTGGGTTTCGGGAAAAGACTACTTCGGGATTTTTGTATATGAGGTTGGCGAAAACGTTAGGCGCTTAACAGGTTGCAATCACCAAGGGAGTTTCTTCATTCATGAAAACGGTCATGCTTTACTCGTACGCTTATCGGCCTGGCGAGTGAGTACTGACTGGGCTGGCTTCTAATTTTTGTGTTGGCCTGCGAAAGAGCAGGCCGGTTAGAAAAAGGCTAGCTAGTCCAGTTGTGACTCAATTCTCATAGCTCTCTTATGGCTATCAAGGCCCTCCAGACTTTTAATATAAGCGCTAATATTCAAAAACTTATCATCAATGTTTAAATTCTTTAACGCACTCTCAACTACAAATCCAAGCATGAAATCTGCACCTGTGAGTGTGTTGCCGACTAAAAACGTTTTGCCTTCAAGATGGTTGTTCAAATATGCAAATACTTTGTTAAATTCCGTTTCGGCATAGTCTGTTAGGAAGTTCAGTTTGGTTCCGGTTTGTAACTCATGCTTGTTAAACACCTTTAGCAAAAATGGGAGCATTGCGGAGCTTTCGGAAAAGTGAATCCACTGTAAGTAATCAGTGTGTTCAGGAGTTCCTTCGCTCGGTGCTAGGTGTGGCGCATATTTGCTAATTATACTTTCCACTATTGCGCCAGACTCAGCGATCACCTGTCCATCAATCTCAATTACAGGAGACTTACCTAGTGGGTGGATTGCCTTCAAGGACTCTGGGGCTAGATTAGTAGTTGTACTGCGTTTGTACTGAACTAATTCGTAGGGCACACCTATCTCTTCTAACAACCACAGTATACGGATAGAACGTGATGCGTTGAGGTGATGAAGCTTAATCATAGTTTCCACTCGTTAGGCAAGGTTGCTTAGCCAAAATTTTTTCGGCGTCAAGATGTAGTCTAGATTTAAAAAAACGACCAGTCTACTACGAATCGAACGCGACAGTTTTGCGGAGGGTTTGTCTACAACAATCGCCGGTTAATGCTTGCGTGAACCGGTTAGCTCCGCTGGTTAGCCAGCTGCGCAAGGGGTAAGGGCGTAATTGACCCTACCCGCGTACGACTAAGGTTCTGGCCTACCGCAGTAACCACTGCTAAACTTGCCGAAATTGTGGACTCGGATCTAGGTATTTCTTTTGAGGGGATAAGGGCAGATTTTTTGCATTGCCAGGCAACCAGCGTTCAGTTGGCGGTGCTTTTCCTTTCGTTTGTCGGCACATATACTCAACTATAACCAAGGTAGACGACCGGTCTATTTCAGTGTAAAATTCTTGTCATGAAACAAAGCTATGATGATACGCGCCAATACTTGCTTGATATCGGCCATCGAATGATGGTTGTCAAGGGGTTCACAGGCGTTGGGTTAAATGAAATTCTTCAGGCCGCCAATGTGCCTAAGGGATCGTTTTATCATTACTTCAAGTCAAAGGAGCAGTATGGTCAATCTTTGCTTGAGGAATATTTCAAAACCTATCTGGCAGATATGGATGAGCGTTTTGCCGCTAAGACGCCTGCCCGTGAGCGTTTAATGAGCTATTGGACGAAATGGCTTAATAGCTATTGCGATTCGGGTGACGAACAAAAGTGTTTGGTAGTCAAATTAAGCGCTGAGGTTGCCGACCTCTCTGAGACGATGAGGTTGACCCTGCGAGATGGATCAAATCAAGTGATAGCGCGAATCGCTGGATGCATAGAGCAAGGCCAGGCTGACGGTTCTCTTCCTTCGGGAGAGGCCTTTAGTAAGGCGACAGCGCTATATCAATTGTGGTTGGGTGCAAGTTTACTTAGCAAGCTAAGCCGCGATAGTCGTCCGCTAGAAAGCGCAATGGATACGACAATGTTGATGTTGAGCGCTTAAGAGATTATTGTCGAAATATCCGCCGAAGCCGGCGGATATTTTTTTAATCGCATATAGACGACTGGTCTAATATTGTGATTGTGTAGATAATTATCCCTTTTAGTATTGGTTTTTTTGCATAGAGGCGGGACCTGGGCATGTCGAGCTTTTAAATAGCTGCCTAAAAGAAATCGCTATCAAAATATTTGTCCATCCAGAGCAATCTATGGGCGATAGATTGTTTTAAACCGTTAAAGATTTCGGGTTAACAGTTTTGCTTGGCCATTTAAAGCTCCTTGGTGGTCAGGCTTTTTACATAAGTGTTTGAAGTTGGAACGCGCTTTGAGCTATGAGGAGGTGACATGAATGACCACGAAAAAAGAGCTGAGGCCCACAGAATCATGTCTGTTCGCAGACGGATTTTAGTTGGCTATATAGGCTTGTATCCGACGCTACTATTGGTGCTCACGATATTAGCCCCCATAACTAAAGAGCTGAGCTTTCCCGTGGTTGTGCTGATAGAGGTTGTGGTATTAGTTCCGCTCACTCAGTTAGTTTCCTTCCCATTGGCTGGGTGGCTGGTTGCTCATTTACAGCGCAAAAAATCGATATGCTAGCAAGGTATAGTTGACGCTTTAATTTTCGCCCATTAAGTAGACGACTGGTCTACTCTCGGCAAGGAATGTTCTTATGCAAAACTTTGAATTTTACAACCCAACACGCATAGTCTTCGGGGAAGATACCATTGATCAGCTGGACAATCTTGTACCAAAAGGTGCTCGTGTTTTGCTTTTGTATGGCGGTGAGAGTGCTAGAAAGAACGGGACTCTGGGTGAAGCTAGGTCTTTTTTGCCCTCTAGGGAGGTGTTGGAATTCGGTGGAATTGAACCAAACCCAACCTATGAAAAGCTCATGGAGGCTGTCGAAATTGTTCGCCAAAAACAGGTGCAATTTCTACTTGCAGTGGGAGGCGGTTCTGTAATTGATGGAACCAAATTTATCGCCGCAGCAGCGGATTATGACGGTGAAGCCTGGGAAATATTAGAAACTCGCGGTAAGGGCGTCAAAAGCGCAATGCCATTTGGTAGCGTGCTAACACTGCCTGCCACCGGCTCGGAAATGAACGCAAGTGCAGTGGTTACACGGAAATCCACCTTAGAAAAACTGCCATTCCGTAGCCCTTTTGTTTTTCCTAAATTCTCAATTCTCGATCCAAAAAAGACTTATACCCTACCCAATAGGCAGCTAGCGAACGGGGTAGCCGATGCGTTCACCCATGTCATGGAGCAGTATTTAACCTACCCGGCAGGTGCGCGAGTTCAGGATCGCTTTTCTGAAGGACTTCTTCAAACTTTAATTGAAATAGCTCCAGCAGTATTGTCGAAGGAAGTTGATTACAACACTCGTGCAAATTTGATGTGGACCGCGACCTTGGCACTCAACAGTTTGATCGGTGCTGGTGTCCCGCAAGATTGGTCGACTCACATGATAGGTCACGAGATGACGGCGCTTTATGGGATTGACCACGCACGAACATTAGCTATTGTACTTCCCGCTAACCTTCAAGTTCGCCGGGATGCGAAACGCGAGAAGTTGCTCCAGTACGCTGAACGTGTTTGGGAAATAACTGAAGGAAGTGAAGATCAACGTATTGATGATGCTATTCAAGCTACGCGAAATTTTTTCGAAAGCTTGGGGCTGCCTACACGTCTTTCAGACTATGAAATTGATGCTGGTCAGATTGAAATATTGATATCTAAACTAAAAAGTCACGGACTCACTGAGCTAGGAGAGCGTGGCGATGTGAGCTTGGAAGTCAGCCGACGAATACTCGATTTATGCTTATAAATTACAGTATTTCTGGCATTTTCTTTATATGCCAGGGTGGGTGAAATTGAAATAATTCAACTATTTTATTGGAGAATGTCATGGCTTATGCTTCTATCAATCCCTATACGGGTGAACTGCTACAGGAATTTCCCGACGCCACTGACGCTGATATTAATCACGCGCTGACGGCATCTCATAGCGCTTTTCTTGAATGGAAAGAACGTTCATATGTTGAGCGTGGCGTAGTGTTGCAAAAAGCAGCAGACTTGTTGCGTGAGCGTGCGAGTGATTACGCACGACTGTTAACTTTAGAAATGGGTAAAGTTACTACCGAGGCCCTGGGTGAAGTTGAGACCTGCGCTCGTATATTCGAGTATTACGTCAAGAACACAGAGGCATTGCTTGCCCCACAGCTATTACCTGTAACGGAGCCGTCGGAGGGCCAGCCAACCCTTCTTCATGAGCCCCTCGGTATCATATTAGCCATTGAGCCTTGGAATTTCCCTTTTTACCAAGTAGCGCGGATTTTAGCGCCGCAGCTTGCCGTCGGTAATACGGTATTGCTTAAACATGCATCCAACGTCCCTCAGTGCGCTGCTGCTTTTGAGCAGCTTATGATTGATGCGGGGCTACCGGTCGGTGGATTTCGCAATCTCTATGCAGCCCGTCATCACATAGAGATCATACTTAATGATGCTCGTGTGCACGGTGTAGCTCTCACAGGTTCTGAGGGCGCGGGTTCTATTGTCGCTTCTCAAGCAGGCAAAGCATTGAAAAAATCCACCCTTGAATTGGGTGGGGCAGACGCATTTGTGGTGCTTCATGATGCCGAGTTAGAAAAAGCTGCTAAGTGGGCTGTAATAGGGCGTCATTGGAACGCAGGACAGGTCTGCATTTCTTCTAAGCGCATTATTCTAGTGGAAGAAGTGTATGAAAAATTCATGGAGCTCTATACCAAAGGAGTTGCTAGCTTGAAGGCCGGAGATCCATTTGACCCTGAAACTACGCTAGCTCCGTTGTCGTCAGCGGCCGCTGCCGAAGAAGTCCGCGAAAAGATACGTGAAGCTGTTAAGCATGGTGCTACCGCTATTGAGGTAGGCCCGAAAGTGCCGAGTAAAGGTGCTTTTGTTCAGCCTACTATTCTCACTAATTTAACAGCAGAAAATCCGGCGTACTACTGGGAGTTCTTCGGTCCCGTCTCCATGATATTTAAAGCGCAAGACGAACAAGACGCTGTAAATATTGCAAACGATTCGCCGTTCGGTTTAGGCGGTTCGGTATTTACTGCGGATGAAAAACGCGGATCTGAAGTTGCTAAACAGATGTCGACGGGAATGGTATTTGTCAATCATCCCACTTCACCCAAGGCTAATATGCCCTTTGGAGGGATTAAGCGTTCTGGTTATGGTCGAGAGCTCATAGGTCTTGGTATTAAAGAGTTTATTAACCATAAATTGATTAATGTTGTCGATATAGACGCGCCGTTTTAATTTGCACTAGCTTAGGGTTACCTCTGGCGCTGTTCAAGGCAGCGCCTTTGCTAGTTGAGTCAGTCGGCGATTTCAGCAGTTTTATGTGTTAATAGTGAGATATATATGAGTTCAGGTGATTTTTTTCAAGCGACTAGTTTAGGACCATATTTGCTGCGTAATAGGGTTGTTTTACCGCCCTTAACCAGGTCGCGTAGCACTCAGCCTGGGAACATACCCAATGCGCTCATGGCGGAATACTACAAGCAGCGATCCGGCGCTGGCTTCATGGTGACTGAAGGCACTCAAATAGAACCTCGAGGCCAAGGTTATGCGTGGACCCCTGGTATCCATAGCAATGAGCAAATTGAAGGATGGAAAAAAATCACTAAGGCAGTGCATGAGGAGGGAGGGGTGATCTTCGCTCAACTTTGGCACGTCGGTCGAGTTTCCCATACCTCATTGCAGCCTCAAGGGGACGCGCCTGTAGCGCCCTCTGCCATACCGGCTGATAACGTTAAGGTATTTATAGAAACAGGGCCTGGAGAGGGGGCGTTAGCTGAGCCGTCTATGCCTCGAGAACTCACTAATGCTGAAGTAAAGGAGTTGGTCCAGCTTTACGTCCAAGCGGCTAGGAATGCTCTAGAAGCGGACTTTGACGGTGTTGAGATTCATTGTGCTAATGGCTACCTCGTCAATCAGTTTATATCAGAGCACACCAATAAGCGCACCGATGAGTATGGTGGATCGCTGCAAAATCGTCTTCGGTTTTTACGTGAAATACTCGTAGCGGTTGCAGAGGTCGTAGGGCCAGATCGCTTGGGTGTTCGCTTCGCGCCTTTATTTAGTAGCACGGAGGAGGATCGTGTCTATTTGGGGCTTGTTGAAAGCGACCCTCATGACACATATATCGAGGCCGTCAAAGTGCTTGAAGAGGTCGGTGTTGAATATCTTTCGATCGCTGAAGCTGATTGGGATAATGCTCCGGAGCTTCCCGTTGATTTTCGTGAAGACCTCAGAGGGACTTTCAGCGGCCGTATTATTTATGCCGGTCGTTATACTGTGGAAAGAGGCGTTCGTTTGTTAGAGTCTGGCCTTGGTGATCTTGTGGCTTTTGGAAGACCATTTATCGCTAATCCAGATCTTCCCAAACGGATTGCTAATGGCTGGCCGCTTAATGACGTAGATCCAGCGACTATGTACGGTGGTACGGGGAGGGGATATATTGATTACCCCGTGTACAGGGGATAGTTGATTTTCAAACGTGTTGGTATGTCGATATTTACCTAAACGATGATTATAAGTGTGGTTTTGCAGTAAGCGTTATATGTGAATCCATCTCATCAAAAAAGCGTAGACATGTAAAGCAAGTATTCAGAGTTCTAATATGAACTAGTCACAAGGTCAGGGCCATGTTTTTTGGTCCGAACCTTGTGTTTTAGCTTTGGTATCACTTCGAAAGGAGCTGTCTTTGAACCTGAGATGAAAATAGCAGGTTAAAGGTTAAGATGTGACATCCCTTCTGACGTGTAGCGCTCCCCGATAACCTCATGTTTCTCGCAAATCTGATTGAGAATATCTAAGTCTGTCTTGGTCAAAGATATCATCGCAGCGGCTATGTTTTCGTCTACATAGCGTTCAGTCCTGGTGCCAGGTATTGGGATGATGTGGTCACCCTGGGCTAGTATCCATGCCAGCGCTAGCTGTGCAGATGTGCACCCCTTAACGTTGGCTAGCCTAGTTATCTTATCAACCATAAGCAGATTCTTATCCAGGTTGGCTCTCTCAAATCTTGGTTGCGAGGTGCGTCTAAAATCGTCTGGAGCCATCGTTTCAACGGACCTGATCTTGCCGGTCAAAAAGCCACGCCCCAGAGGACTGTAAGGGATAAAAGCAATACCCAGCTCTTTACAGGTTTGCAGGATCCCGTTTTCAGGGTCACGAGACCACAAGGAGTACTCTGATTGCACCGCGGCAATAGGATGGACAGCATGAGCTCGTCGTAGGGTGTCCGGGGATACTTCGCTTAACCCCAACCCACGAACTTTACCTTGTTTTACAAGTTCAGCCATCGCACCCACCGTATCTTCGACAGGAGCGGCTGGATTGAGACGGTGAGCATAGTAAAGATCGATTTTTTCTATAGCCAAGCGTTTTAGTGAAGCCTCACAAGCCCTGACCATGTAGGTCGCAGTATTGTCAATTCGACGGTCCGCAAGTGGACCCTCGCGGACGATGCCGAATTTGGTCGCCAGGGTAACCTTGTCTCGGTGCCGGGCGAGAAAGCTGCTGAGAAGTTCCTCATTGCGGCCAAGACCGTAAGTGTCTGCAGTATCAAAAAAAGTTATGCCTTTATCGAACGCATGCTCCAGTGTCGCAAGTGATTGCGTTTTATCAGCGGGCCCATAGAATTCAGACATTCCCATGCATCCGAGGCCAATAGCAGAGACAGCGCCCAGGCCGGCGCCTAAATTACGAGACTTCATAGTCATTCCCCTCTTCTTTCTTCTGGAAACCAGTTATAAACGCCTTCAGTCCGGAGTATTCACTGCCAGGAAAGGGTAGTCGATATATCCTTCGGCTCCTCCGCCATAAGCAGTGGCGCCGTCAAACGGATTGAGAGGCGCGTCTTGCTCGAGTCGAGTTACAAGGTCAGGATTAGCAATGTAGGGGCGCCCAAATGCAATCAGATCAGCGCTATTACTACGCCGTGCTGATAGAGCCAGATCAAGGTCATAACCATTGTTAGCCATGTACAACCCGTTGAAGCGCTGCCTTAAAATATTCAGGTCAAATCCGCCTTCAACGCTTCGAGACCCACCTGTCACTCCCTCCACAACGTGAAGATAGGCGATGTCTACATTATTAAGTTCATCAACAAGCGCTGTGAAAACCGGCTCGGGATTACTGTCACTGAGGTCGCTAGCGGTACTGACCGGAGATATCCGCAGCCCCGTACGCCCACCATCGCAGATTGCCGCAACAGCTTTAGTAACCTCAAGTGTCAACCGAATACGGTTTTCGACCGACCCACCATAGGCATCAGTGCGCTTATTGGCTCCATCCCGCATGAACTGATCAAGCAGATAGCCATTTGCTGCATGAATCTCAACACCATCAAATCCTGCCTCCAAAGCATTTCGGGCGGCCTGCTCATAATCAGCCACAATCCCCGGCAACTCGTCTATTCGCAGTGCTCTTGGAGTTAGTGCTGGTTTCTTTCCTTCTGCGGTGAATGCTTCGACATTAGGGCGAACAGCAGATGGTGCAACTGGCAGCGTACCATCCAGCTGTACATCCGGATGAGAAACCCTACCAACATGCCAAAGCTGAGCGAAAATGCGTCCGCCTTTATCATGAACAGCTGATGTTACTGGGCGCCAACTCTCCACCTGCTCAGCGGTCCAAATACCAGGGGTAAAGGCGTAACCCACTGCCTGTGGCGAGATGTTTAACCCTTCGCTGATGATTAGTCCCGCCGATGCACGCTGCGCGTAATACTCCCGCATCATCGACGTGGCGATACTTTCAGGCGAGCGCGCTCGCGTAAGTGGCGCCATGACAATACGGCTTGTCAGAGCATAAGGCCCTATTTCAACCGGGGAAAAAAGGTCAGTTTCAGGAACGTTAGTATCATTGATGCTCGAGTTAATAGTTTTCACGTGATGTCTCCGTGGATTAACGTTGGGTACAGCGGGGATCAGCAACCTGAAGCGCGGCGATCTGTTCGTCACCAATGGACAAAGGCGCGCAGCCATGATTTTTCTCACAAACGAAATCGTATTCGATGGCTGCGGCATGACAGCTCAGACACTCACGTCCTTCAAAATTTAGCGCATGATCTCCTTGGCTCGTGATCGTTGTGCTCTCTGCTGTGACAGTTAGGGCGAGAAACTCCCAGCCATTGCTGTCTGGGTATTTTTCGCTTGGGTGTTTGACCATCGCTTCAAATGGTACAAGTTGCATTACCGTACCAACTGGATACTCCGTATCAGGAATGCGTTCAGAAAAAATATGAATGACTTCCTTGAGCTTTTCCGGTTCGGGATGGAATAGAAAGGTATTGCGTACTTTGGGGAAATCATAAATGCAGCCAAACATATCTGCGGTAACCTGAGCATTGTCGTCGAATCGAGTCGGAGCTTCAGCTTGAGTTGGAGGGGCGGTTAGAGATGCGACAAAAAAAATAATTGCTGTAGCCACTATGGAGCCGTAGGTAGAGCTTGGATTGATCGTGCTCATGGATTTTGTCCCTGACTCAATGAGTTATGAAGCCTCCTTCAGGTTTTTGATCTATCGGAACAGAAGGAGGCTTCACAGTGGTGCAGGATAAATTCAGTCGTGGTTATCCGTTATTACAGCAACGCAAGAATCTCTTGCGCGGCGGCAGCTGATGAGGCCGGATTCTGACCGGTGACAAGATTGCCGTCCCGCAGCACAAAACTGGACCAATCAGCGCCTTTCTCATAAAGACCACCATTGGCTTTGAGCATATCCTCGACCAGGAATGGAACGACGTTGGTCAGACCTACAGCCTCTTCTTCCGTATTGGTAAAGCCTGTCACACGCCGTCCTGAGACCAAGGGTTTGCCGTCGGTGCTTTGAGTGTGGCGGAATACGGCGGGGGCGTGGCAGACCGCGCCAACAGGCAAACCTGCAGCGGCGAAGGCTTCGATCAGACGTTTGCTGTCAGCATCTTCGGCCAAGTCCCACAATGGGCCATGACCACCGGGATAGAAGATTGCATCGAAGCCGACTTCTGTTATATCAGACAGTTTCAATGTAGTCGCAAGTTGTGTTTGCGTCCCGGCATCACCTTTGAAACGCAGCGTATCTTTGGTTTGGGTATCTTCGGCATCACTGACGGGATCAATCGGCGCCTTCCCACCTTTAGGTGATGCGATGGTTACTTCTGCGCCTGCGTCTTTGAAAACGTAGTAGGGCGCGGCAAACTCTTCTAGCCAAAAACCTGTTTTTTTACCGGTGTCGCCGAGTTGGTCATGCGAGGTAAGTACCATTAAGATTTTCATAATATGTCCTATCAGTTGTGGCTAACACGAATTACTCGTTTGCCGAAATTGTCGCCATTTAAAAGACCAATGAATGCTTCTAGAGCATTTTCCAGGCCATCAATAATTTCCTCACGGTATTTTATTTGGCCGTTCTTTATCCAGTTTTCCATTTCGTTTGCAAAAGCAGGATAGAGATGATTGAAGTCATCAAATATGATGAAGCCCTGCATTTTGATTTTCTTTCGAAGTATTTGACCCATCAGCCAATTCATTCGGTCGGGACCTTCAGGCAGCTCTGTCACATTGTATTGAGACACCAAGCCACACACAGGTACGCGGGCGTTGGGGTTCAACAAGTTGATGACTGCATCAAGGACAATGCCGCCGACGTTTTCAAAATAAACATCAATTCCATCTAGGCAGGCTGCGGCAAGTAGTTCAGAAAAATCTGACACTTTGTGGTCAATACAGGCGTCGAAACCTAGTTCGTCGACTGCATAAGCGCATTTCTCGGGTCCGCCAGCGATGCCGACAACACGACACCCTAGAAGCTTTCCGATCTGTCCTACCGTTGCGCCAACTGGACCAGTCGCTGCCGCTACGACAATAGTCTCGCCTGCTTTCGGTGCACCAATCTGTGTCAGCCCCGCCCAAGCGGTGAAACCGGGCATGCCTAGAACGCCGAGTGCCCAAGAGGGGTGAGCTGGAGATGTGCCGAGATTGGTCACGCCTTCACCATCTGACAATGCATAGTCTTGCCAGCCGTTGGCACAAAGCACCCAGTCCCCAGCTGAAAATCCGTCAATGTTGGAATTAACCACTCGTGCAACTGTTCCACCAACCATTACGTCACCTACGGCTACCGGCGGGGCGTAGGAGGGGGCGTCGCTCATTCGCCCTCGCATATACGGATCCAGCGATAAGTACTCGGTACGTAGGAGCATCTGATTGGGACCAGTAGAGGGGATCGGTGATCTGATTAGCTTCAGCGTCTCTTTAGTTGGGGATCCTTTTGGGCGTTCTGATAGGACGAGCTTGCGGTTCTCTGCGTTGGTTTCGGTCATGTTCTATTTCTCATTCAAAACGGTTGTTCGAGGGTTGCGCGTTTATAGGTTATATCCAATTAGACCAGTCGTCTATTATTTGTACGCAAACATTTCAAGCCTGGCTTTAATCATCCTTGAAGGAATCGCGTTTGGGCGGCCTGGCCTTAACCATTTTCTACTGATGTCTTAGTTCACTTTGAGTGGTCGCGTCTAAAGGAGGTACCAGTAGCATGAATCAGTCCTCTGCGAATATTTTGGGCTTAGGCGCCTGCAAACCCAAATATTACGCGCTCTATCGAGTGATCGTGACCTGCATCAACAAACAGAAAAGCTATGGTGCTAAACTCTGAAGCTGTAATGTAACTGCTCTAGAATGCGGTTTTTCGGAATGCAATGGAGTCGGAATGCAAAAGCCATCTTCTATCCTCATCCGTAGTGCTGGGGTTATAACGGTCTTAGTTCTAGTAGGCCTATACGCTTGGTTTGAACTCCGCCCTGAAGGGTTTGGTGCTGATTTCGTCAGTGGAAATGGGCGCATTGAAGCTACTGAAATTGATGTCGCAACTAAGTTAGGCGGTCGAATTCAACGCATAACGGTCGAGGAGGGCGATTTCGTTCGTCCTGGTCAGTTGCTGGTTGAAATGGACACTGCAAGCCTTCAGGCACAGCTGAATCAAGCACAAGCTCAGCAGCAAGAGGCTGCTAACGCGATCAAAACAGCTGTTTCTCTCGTTACACAGCGTGAAAGTCAGAAAGTCGCTAGTGAAGCTTTAGTGCAGCAGCGCGAGGCTGAAGTCAGTGCTGCACGTAAGCGCTATCAACGTGTCGAAGTGTTAGTAGAGCGCAGTGCTATGTCGCGTCAAACCTTAGATGATTCCTTGGCTACGCTTCAAAGTGCTGAAGCGGCACTTGCCGCCTCACGTGCGCAAGTCCACGCAGCTGAGGCAGGGATCGCGGCGGCTAAGTCTCAAGTTATTGGTGCCGAGTCAGCGATGGTAGCCGCCGGGGCGGTAAGCGATCGTGTTAGTGCCGATATTGCGGATAGCAGCTTATCGGCTGATCGAGTTGCCCGTGTTCAGTTTAAAACTGCCCAAACTGGCGAAGTTCTTGGCACAGGGGGGAGAGTATTAAACCTCGTGGACCTGTCTGACGTGTATATGACTTTCTTTTTGCCAGAGCGCGAAGCAGGCCGCGTAGTATTAGGAGCAGAGGTAAGAATTATCTTGGATGCAGTGCCGCAGTACGTGATTCCGGCCAAGGTCAGTTATGTGGCCAGCGTGGCGCAATTCACGCCGAAGACGGTAGAA
>TARA_R110002126_G_scaffold85723_1_pt1 | contig 13109 bp, 10 predicted proteins | sample TARA_R110002126 | Tara Oceans TARA_R110002126 (sample SAMEA4397536) | marine metagenome | biome: Polar Biome; feature: [DCM] deep chlorophyll maximum layer (ENVO:01000326); material: water (ENVO:00002006), including particulate matter (ENVO:01000060) such as... | depth 30 m
AAGGGTAAAAGCTATCCACTACCACACTACTGGGACGGCGGGCAGCATAGTTTTAAAAAACGGCGGGTCCACGGGCTCCACCGAGCTAACGCTTGCTTTCCATCAAAACTCCGATGACACCCTGTATATTCCCGACGAAGGAATGCTTTTTACAGACGGTGTATACGCGGTTTTGACGGATGTTGCTAATGTTACTGTCTTTTATAATTAAAGGTGCGTAGATGGCTTTATCCGGAACTTCAGACTTTGAGTTAGATGTAGCCGACTACATTGAGGAAGCTTTTGAGCGGTGCGGCTTAGAAGTTAGAACGGGGTACGATTTAAAGACTGCAAAACGTTCTTTAAATTTAATGTTGGCGGAATGGGCTAACCGGGGATTGAACCAATGGACGATAAAAAAGCGTAGTCAGGCGCTGGTTCAAGGCACGGGGGCCTATCCCGTTGGGGACGATGTCATAGACATTTTATCTGTGATAGTTCGAAGAGATGGAACGGACTATTCTTTAGATAGATATAGCCGTGAAGAGTTCTTAACTATACCCAACAAAACAACTCAGGGAAGGCCCGCTCAATTTTTTCTTGACCGTCAAACAAATCCAAGCTTAAATCTTTGGCCTGTCCCAGAAAACACAACGGACCTTGTTTTTTATGACGCACTAACTCGAATGCAAGACGCTGACACATTCATAAATACGGTGGACATGCCCTTTCGATTTTACCCGTGCCTTGCTGCGGGTTTAGCCTATTATATTGCTATAAAACGTGCCCCTCAAAGAGTTCAACTCTTAAAAGCCGTTTATGAAGAAGAGTTTGAACGCGCTATGACCGAAGATAGAGACCGCGCCTCGTTTAACGTTGTACCTCGGTACGAGTATTTTAGGGTTTAACCATGTCTAACTTTGCCACCGGGAAAAACGCTTATGCCATATCAGATCGGTCCGGTTTTCGGTATCGTTACAAAGACATGCGCAAGGAGTGGAACGGGCTCCTAGTTGGAAGGGATGAGTATGAAAGTAAGCAACCTCAGTTAGGGCCTTTTCGCAAGGTTTCGGACCCTCAAGCTTTAAAGGATGCTCGTCCAGACCAACCCGCAACTTCGATCCAATGGGGGTGGAATCCCGTTGGATTTAGCGATTGGCAGAAGTTATCGAAAAATTATCTGGTAGCGCAAGGCGTTGTTGGAATAGTAACGGTGGTAACAACATGAGCTTTACATACGGACAGCTAAAGCAAGCAATTCAAGACTACACGGAGAATGATGAAACGTCCTTCGTGACCAATCTGCCTTTGTTCATTAGGCAGGCTGAAGAGCGTATATTGAAAAACGTACAATTGAACTTGTTTCGTAAAAATGTCACCGCAACGGTAACGGCGGGAAATGAATATCTTGGCATACCGGGAGATTATCTGGCCCCTTTCTCGTTAAGTATGCGAGGGCCCGACGAGGAAAAGTTCTTCATTGACTTTAAAGACCCAAGTTTCATCCAGACCTACACTACCAACCCTGCTACGTTGGGCGCTCCAGTGTACTACAGCGTTTTCGATGTTTCGAATTTTGTTTTAGCGCCCACGCCAAACGTTGCATACACCGCTGAATTGCATTACCTTTATCGCCCATTGAGCCTTACATCAGGCTCTGACGCAGCTACAACATGGTTAAGCACTAACGCGGAATTAGCGATGTTATACGGGTCATTGATTGAAGCTTACATATATATGAAGGGCGAGCAGGATGTTATGGCTATGTACAACCAGCGCCTTACAGAAGCTATTAACGGCATTAAAATGCTAGGTGAGGCCAAGGAAACAACCCAAAACTACAGGGTTGGACCCGTTATTAGGGACAAGCAGTAATGTTCGATTTAGAAATGAACCCCCCAAGAGGCTCGAATCTGGTGAGCGTTGCAACAACGAGTAACCGTGGCTTTACCCCAGATGAGCTAGCGGGGCAATGTGTGAAAAAGATAATATCTATTTCGGACACGGCTCCTCCTGCGATTAAGGACCAAGCCACGGCCTTTGGTAATAGCATCGAAAAATTAATTGCGCATTATATGCGTCAAGCTATTAGCAGTGACCGTACAACTGTGTATAATGCACTAAACGACGCGGGTAATCCCGAAATGGCTAACCTCATAAGGAGACTTTAAAATGGCTTTCAGCGGAAACTTTATGTGTACTTCCTTCAAGCAAGAGTTGCTTGTTGGCGGACACAATTTCACAACAGGTGGCGATGTGTTTAAACTCGCTCTGTACGATAACAGCGCGAGTTTCACTGCGGCGACAACCGACTACACTGCAACCAACGAAGTTGGGGCTACAGGTTCTGCCCCTACTCCATACGTTTCAGGCGGCGGGACTCTCACAAACGTGACCCCTACTACGTCTGGTACGACGGCGTTTTTAGACTTCAATGATCTAACGTTCACTGGTGTTACGTTAACTGCTCGTGGCGCTTTGATCTACAACACGACTGAGGGTGCAGGTACAGGCACTACGAACTCTGTCATTGTGTTGGACTTTGGCTCGGATAAAACAGCTACGTCTGGGGACTTCCAGATCGTATTCCCCGCTGCGGACGCGACGAACGCTATCATCAGGATTGCTTAATGCCCGTTTTTGATAGAGTAAAAGAGAGTTCTGTAACCACTGGAACAGGTGACATCACTTTAGATGGGCCTGAAACGGGGTTTCAAGCGTTTTCAGCGGTGTTTTCCGTAGGGGACACAACTTTTTATTCTATCGTCTCAGAAGGAAACGACTGGGAAACGGGAACTGGAACGTATTCGGGCGTTAATACGCTTTCACGAACAAATGTTCTAGAAAGCAGCAACTCTGGAAATAAAGTGTCGTTTGCTGCTGGGGAAAAGTCTGTGTTTGTGACTTACCCCGCGAGTAAATCCGTAACGATTGACCAATCAATCGCGTTATCAATTGCGTTAGGATAAGAAAATGGGAAAAAAACTTATATTCGATTACACGTTCGATCCAGCAGCAAAGACGATTACGCTGGGCGATGTGTACGCGCGAAAAAGGTTCTTGTTGATAACTAACGTTACGACTGGAGACATTATATACCAGTTCAACGATAATGCGGCTGGACTGTCTGACATTACTTTTGACTACACAGATTATGATACAACGCTTACCCTAACGTTCGACACTAGCGCCATGTCGAGTACAGACTCACTTCAAATTTTGCTGGAAGAAGAGAGTACTGACATTACGGTAAACCAACGGTTTGTTGATCCGGTTTCAAAGATTCGCGTGTCCAACCCAGAGAACCTTATCGACACAGACTTCGAGTACGGATTGCAGTCTACCAAGTGGGAAACATTAGAGCTTACTAATAACATCCCGACGTTTTTTGCCCGTAACGGGGATTTTGACATCTCAGTTGCGAGTATGGGCGTTGTTTCTGGAAGTAACGTTGTTACAGTTGTAACAAGCGAGGAGCATAACCTTCAAAGGGGTGCGCCTATTATTCTACAAGCCACAGGCAGTTCTTCTGCGGACGGCGGATTTGTTGTGTCTGCAATCTTGTCGAACACATCGTTTAACTACATTGCCAAGTCTTCTTTTTTGCAGACTAGAAGCATACTTGAAACTTTCACTCAGCTTTTCCCCGGATCGGTGTATTCCGGCACCGAGTTTAAGCTAACAAACATTGGCGGCATCACGACGGATGGCGCAAGCCCGAGCAATCTTACAGTCGGCACTCAGTTCCCAACAGATTTTACAAATGGCACTAGCATGGCTTTGTCAAATACGTTTGCAAAGTCTACTTTGAATTTTGAAACTAGCGGCGTAGACCTTGATAATATAACGTTATTAGATACGTCATACACCTCCGCTACGCCTACGGGAGAAGATGATTTCCTTTCTTTAGGCGGGGTTGCCGCCGTTGATTGGCGAGTTGATACGAACAAGCCCGGAAATCAAATATACTTTAAAGAAGATGAACTTGTAATAGATACGGTAGCGGACACAATAACGTTTCCTACTGCTCATGGCTTTGTGCTTTATGATACAGTTGTATATTTAGGAGATGCATCAACCAACACGGCGATTGGTGGCTTAGTCTATATGAACAGCTATTATGTTAGGCCTGTGGATGATTTCACAATCAATCTTTTGTATATTCGTACTTCCTCAACTTCATACCGTATGCAGTTGAGCGGACCGGGGGTTTCTGGAGGGATTGTTAAGTCAGGTTTCGCCCGAGCTTATTGGCTTACTTACTCATACGCATACAACTATAGCAGCAGTGTCTATAGTAACACTTATAGCATATATATAGACAATACCGGATCGCAGACTTTCCCAGTTATTGGCTACGTTCAAGCCGATAACCCCGTGATCACTTCAAGAATTAACGGGAGTAATCATCCGTTTTTTACCGAAGTTACGGGTCTTCTAGACGCTAATAGCACAAATACCACCTACGATTATTATCTACGGTCTCGAAGCTCTAGTACTTCTTACAACCGCATAATGTGGGCTTACAATGCCACTAATAGCGGAACTAACTTCAACTACTACACCACCAGCAATGACTTAGCGATATTGCCCGTTCAGTTTAACGTATCCCCCTCTAGCTTGTGGGTTCCTAACCACGGAATTGTAACACCTGTCCCTGTCACCGTTACGGCTACCACAGGAACTCTCCCAACTGGGTTAACCAGCGGACAAGTATATATTGCCAACAGGTTAGACGACAATAGAATTAACTTCACAAACCCAAATGGTTCGTCCATTAGCTTTTCTTCTTACGGCTCAACAGACTTAGTGTATCGGGTGCAGGGAGAGTTATCGCGGGCAACGGGTAACACTATACAAATACCCGGAAACACGTTGTTACAGGGGGCCGCGATACAATACAAAATAAACGGCGGAACAGCTATCGGCGGTCTCGTGGATGGAACGACCTACTTCACCGCGTTTAAAAGCAGTGATCGGTTTAAGGTTTCTACTACAGCAAATCCTTACGGAGTTGCGGGACAAATTCCGTACCAGTATAGTTCTGGCTATGTAAGCACTGGGGGAAATTATGTTAAACTAACAAACGGCATCAGTATGCCGTTTGTTGACGGTGATGCGGTAGAGTATACTTCTTTGGGTCCGATTGTTGGATTAAATAATGGTCAAATATACTGGGTTGAAGTTTGGTTCAGCGAGTATATGTACCTTCACAACAGCAAAGCCGAAGCAATTGCGGGATTGTCCTCAACTAGAGTTGATATTGTAGGGTACGGTTCGGGAACCGGAACGTTTACAAAAGTAAACATTATTGACCTTACAAGTGTCCCTTCTCCAAGCGAAACTCAAATTCTTTCTGCGGACTATGTAGGAGCGGCTGACGGAAACTATGTGGTTGCGTCTACTGCCTCGGACAATCTTTCGTTTAGTTTTAACGCTGGAAACCAGATTCAAGCTCGTACCACTCTTGTAGATTCTCAAAACGTTTTTGTCGCGGATTTAGACGCTTTGTACATTGTAAATCACGGGTTCATTACTGGAGACAGTGTTGTATACACAACGTCTGGAACTACAAATATCACGGGTTTGACAAGCACCTCGACATATTATGTCATTCGCAAGAACAAAGATTTCTTGCAATTCGCTACTACACAAGAAAACGCGACGGTGGAAACAGCCATAGCGCTTACTGAAACGGGTAGCAGCGCTACTGCTTTCACTGGCACAATAACGCTTCAACCCACAACAATTGTTGGGGGTTTCAACGGTCAGGGCACCGTTAGCTTTGCGGCGGGGGGTACTACACTTAATGGAGAGGGAACATCGTTTACTTCCTATTTCAATAAAGGCGATACAATAGCTGTTAACATTCCCGAAACTGAGGCTGGACCTACTGCGTTAGCTAGTTACTCCACAAGTACGGATGAGTTTACCGCCACAGATCACGGCCTTGTTACAGGAAACGCTATTTACTTTTCAGGGGGGTCCGCGCCAACGAACCTTAGCTTTGGGGTGTTGTATTTTGCTAATGCACCAACGGCTAACACTTTTTCAGTTCACTTCACAAAAACTGACGCGGACGCTGGAACCAACAAAATCGAGCTTCAAAGCCTTGGTACAACTGTGTCTGTTACAGGCATGTCATCCTCTGGCTCCGTACATGAAGCCGATATAGCTTATGTCAACTCAGACGGACAAATCACAACTACCAATGCGTTCCCTTCAACGGCTCAGACCAGTGTAAATTATTTGCAGACCACATCGTTGTTGTTGCGCCCAGATGGTTTTGCGCTTCACCGACCATACGACGGCGGTGTGGAGCTAATCCCACCGACTAACCCCGACAGCCAGATGATCCGCCAGACTCGCAAATATTTCCGTTATCAATCCGGTAAAGGCATTCAAGTTTCGTTCGCGGTGAACTTTAGCCCGACTAGCCAAATCGACAACTTTTCTAGGGTCGGAGACGTTGGAACAATTAAAACTCGTTCACCTCATCGTTTAGCTCCTCAACTTACTATCAACGTTTCAGGGTCTACCAACGGGGTCGATACGTTAGGCACTACTAATATAGGGACTGTTGTTGGGGTAAATTTTGACAACGCAAACGTCTTTATTGTTGATGGAACGATAGTAAGCTCTACAGAAACGTATCCTTTGTACGAAGGCCGAACATATAAGTTCGACCAAAGTGAAGCAACAAATAGTGGGCACCCTCTACGGTTTTCAGAAACCTCTGACGGCACACATGGTGGCGGGTCAGAATACACGACGGGTGTAACTATTGTTGGGACTCCCGGAACGGCGGGGGCGTACACTCAAATTGTAGTAGCTGCGGGTGCACCAACGATTTATACATACTGCTCAAACCATAGTGGAATGGGCTTCAGCGTTCCAACTCCGGTCGATCCAGACAACAATCAGGCTAACCTTTGGAACGGCCTGCATACTGTCCTTAGTATTATAGATGATTTTACGTTCACTGTTCAGTTGGACGGAACCCCATCAAATATTAATGCAACGGGGCTTGTTGAGTATTACGTCAACACTTGGCGGAATAGTTCTCTACGTTGCGGTCTGTATGACGATCAAAACGGAATATACTTTGAGTACGATGGCTCCGAGTTGCACGCTTGCCGACGTAGTTCTATCTTGCAAATAAGTGGTTATTCTAACGTAGCCTTCCGTTCAAGCGCTGTTACTGGAACTTCCACTAAGTTCCTTACTCAGCTAAATGTGGGCGATAATGTTGTCATAAAAGGCCAAAGCCACCGAGTCTCAAAGATTGCCAGTGATGAGTTGATGTACATCATCCCAAGCTATAGTGGAGTGAACTCCGAAAAAGTAATCATCACGACCACGCAAGACACTAAAACTCCGCAATCTTCTTGGAACTTAGACGTTTGTGACGGAACAGGGTACACAGGGTTTAAGTTAGATATCAATAAAATTCAGATGGCGTACATAGACTACTCTTGGTACGGCGCAGGTAAAGTTCGTTTTGGGTTTAAAGATCAACACGGGGACGTTCAGTATGTCCATAGTTTTGTGCATGGTAACTTTAAAACTGAAGCGTACATGCGCTCTGGAAACATCCCTGCTCGGTACGAAATACAGAACATTGGTCAGCCGACTTATGTTCCCGCGCTAGCGCACTGGGGTACTTCGGTTATTATGGATGGACGTTTTGACGCTGACCGTGCGTATGTGTTTAACGCCAGTTCTCCAAGCCAGACTCTTTTGGGTCAAAGCGCTGGTGGAACTCTAACCGTTAGTGGTAAAATTGAAACTACAGGGGTTTATTATCAGTACCGAGGATGGAGAAACTACCCTCAAATTGGGTACGCTCTTCGCCTAAATTCTCCAAACGGGAATATCGGTTCTTTTGGAACGGGAACTGCTATATCTGGCGCTGGATTAACTGCGGGGACAAAGCTTGGTCTTCCATCAAGCGGGTCAGTAAGCCCGTATGCCTCGTATTTGCCGTCTATTAGCTCTCAGCAAGACCAGTCTAATTTCTCAAGCACTCGCGCGACTAGAAACCTTCTTGTATTAGACACTCCACCCACAGTATCAAGTGGCTCCGATTCAGACTATATAATCGGAACCGCTGGACAAGACCTCAACGTCACTAAAGCATTGCCTTTAATCAGTGTGCGGCTGGCACCTTCTGTAGACACAAGCGCACCGGGATTTTTGGGTGAGCGTGAGATTATTAATCGGATGCAGCTAATTCTTAACTCTGTTGGCATCTTGTCCACTCACGCGGTTTCAATCCAGTTGATTTTAAACGCACAGTTAAGCAACAACAATTGGGAGCGAGTTACTGCGCCCAGCTTGTCTCAGCTTATTTCTCACAATGCGTCAGACATTATTGACGGCGGTGCCAGCGTGTACAACTTTGAGGCTCAAGGTGGTGCAGGTACGGCGGATCGTCAGCCTGTGCTTACAAACGAGGGTCTTGCAGAAGTTGCCACACTTGGTAACGCCATCTTAGGGGGGGATAACGTATACCCCGATGGACCGGATGTTTTGACAGTTGTTGCTACATTGAACGAAGACCCGTCTGCGGTTTCTTCCACTAACCCCTTCATTATTTCAGGGCGCGTAAGTTGGTCTGAATCACAAGCCTAGGAAGGTAACATGAGCGTTTTCGGCACCTATGCCTTTAGTGAAGTCTCCTTTAGCTCGGTAACTGCTAGCGCGGTTGTCGAGGTTAACGGGGTGTCCGCTGGAGGGGCTGTTGGCTCAGTTGCAGTTGTTGAAGGTCAAGGCGTTTTAGTTGCTTTCTCCGGCTGGGGTGCAAACACTTGGGGTAGCGGCTCATGGGGCGAGACAAACTCCATTCCTGCGGCGGCTTTAGGAAGTGTCGGCTCAATTACGGCTAAAATTGGAGCAGATGTTTCTGTATCGGGAGTTCAGGCTTCTGGACAAATTGGAAACGCTCAGTCCGCGATAAATATAAATGCTTCTGTCGTTGGTCTAGGGGCTTCTGGTGAGGTTAACTCTGTAGTAACGACACAAAGTGCCGATGTAGACGTTGAGGGCGTAAGCGCAACTGGGCAAGACGGAATCTTAGATGGTCTGGGTAACGCAGTTACTTTCCCAATTGGGTTAGGCTCTGTAGGCTCTGTTGGTGAGTCCGAAGCTCTAGCCAGTGCAGAAGTTGACGTAAGCGGCCTTGAAGTTTCTGGCGAAGTTGACGAAGTAGTCGTCACCGGAACTGCCTTAGTTTCCCCTGAAGGGGTTCAAGCTTCTGGCGAGATTTCACCCCCTTCTGTGGTAATTAATGTGTCTGTTAACTTAGAGGGGTTAAGCTCCTTTGCGTTAGTTAATGGAGTTGCGGCACTAGCTAGCGCCGAAGTTGATGTGATCGGCCTTGAGGCGACCTCTGAAATTAATTCGGTAACGGCAAGAATCAACGCCTTTGCGGTTCTTGAAGGAATTGTGGCCCTTTCTGGACTTGGGGTCGTCGAGCCTAAAGGGTCTTCTTCGGTCAATTTAATTGGTGTACAAGGCTCCACACAGATAAAAGGAGTTCTGGTATGGGGCCGCGTAGTCCCCGACAATCCAACAAATTGGATAGACCTTGATCCAACACCCGAAACAATCTACACTGAAATTAACCCTGCCCCCAACACGGATTGGGGAGATATAGCGGCGTGAGGATGAGATATGACAACCACATACACAGCTAACACTGGTATTGAAAAGCCCGGAACTGGAGAGCAATCTGGAGTATGGGGCACCACTGTAAACACCAATTCGGATATCCTTGATCGGGCGATTAATGGGGTACTGACGTTGGGGCTTTCTGGTACGTCCTCCACGTTAACTACCACTGACGGAACTTTGTCCAACGGACAGTATAAACTACTTGTTTTGAGCGGCGCTCCCTCCGGTACGCACACGATCACAGTAGACCCGAACAACGCTCAAAAGATATATTTTGTTTACAACACTACGGCGCAAAGCGTTATTTTTAGTCAAGGCGCTGGAGCCGATGTAACGATTCTCACCAACGAATCCAACATTATCTACTGTGACGGCGGCGGCGCTGCTGCGGCGGTGTTCAACTTATCTGAGAATTTCAATGTTGCTCTGAACCTTAAAGCTACAAACAACTTGTCTGACCTTGCTAACGCCCCGACAGCCCTTGTTAATCTGGGAGTAACCGCTACTGCCGCGCAATTAGACTACAATGTCGTAGCGACACTTGGGACTTCCGAAAACAGTAAAACAGTTACCGCCGATGCAAACGGAGATGTGTCTCTTTCTCAAGAGCTTATAGCTAAGAGCTACAATGAAACGTACCTTCAAGTTTTTGATGCTGCTGGGACTACTACCATTGACTGTGAATTAGGCAACACGTTTATGAGTACGTTGACGGTTGCAACTCAAATCGCATTTACTTCCCCCCCCGGAACTGGAACTGGGTACACAATGAGTGTGGAGATAATTCAAGATTCCTCTGGAAGTGGGTATTCTGTGTCGTGGCCCGTTTCTGTAGATTGGCCGAGCGCCACGGCCCCTGTCATTTCTACTGCGGCTAATTCCGTCGACATTTTTGTCTTTACCACAAGAGACGGCGGAATTACATGGTACGGATTCACTGCTGGGCAGGCCCTCGGTTAATGCGGTGCAAAGGGGAATGAAATGTCATCTAGCTGGATAATTGAGAATTTAAACACGGGCGGCTATAACACCAGCTTTGAAGCTGTTGACCAAGACTCTTTGGGAAATATTGTTGCCACTGGGCATTCCACCGTAGATTTCGACAGCGGAGGGGTAACTAGCGAAGCTGTGGTGTATAAGTTCACCCCTTCGGGAAAACTTCTTTGGTCGCGCAGTGTTGGGACGACGTCTGGATCAGATGCTGGTTTGGGCATTTTTGTGGACTCACTTGACGACAGTATAGTTATTGGAGCTATGCACCCTTTTGGCGACGGTTATTTGTACAGGTTCACCGCTGACGGTGTTCTTGATGATCAGTGTGTAATAAATCCGTCTGACCCGTCTGACACTCTGCAAATTGTTGGTATTGCTAGGCACATTAACGGAACCACCTACCGAGATTCTGTTTTTGTTCTTGCCCGGTATCTTCAGTCAGGAGTTCCTGAGTCTACAATCGCCCTAAGAGTTAATTATGACTTTGCTTCTATCCTTTATCAGAAAAATGTGTCCCCGGCTGGTAGTACAACTGATATAGTAGCATCAGCCTGTTTTTCAGAAGACCAACCCCCCGGTGGCCGCGTTTCCTCTAATCCCACCTTTCTCTGCAATTATACTATAGGCGCTTTAACTCAAGGTCTGTTAACGCAACTAGGAAGTAACTTTCAGCCCCCAAGCGGAAATTACACAAAAAGTATTGGCGGCGGAAATTACAACGCATTTATGAGAGACGCATGTCTTGGCTATGCACCGGGGGTATCTGCTGCCAATTGGTACGCTGTTGGACAGACGGAAACCAATCAAGCGGGAGGTGCCGCATCTGCTTTAGTTGTTAAGAACGCTGGGGCAGGGTACTGGAACATAGCATTTGGGTCCACAGGAACCCAGACCACGTTTTCAGCGGACAAAGTAGAAATTGATGGTTTGGCAAATGTGTATGTATTAATTAAGGAAAGCGCAAACGTGTCGGTAAGCCCGAATATAGGCGCAAAACTGCACATAGTTAAATTGACTGCGAGTGAACCATTTCCAAATCAGTATAATCAACCAACTGTAATTTGGCAGCGGGAAATAACCCTAAATGTGGTAAGTGGTAATAACAGCTTAACCCCGACAGGTTTAACCGTATATAAAAATGGAGATTTTGCACTAACGGCAGATAGCTCAAGTGGCCCTTACGACACGATATTAGCAAAATTTGCGAGCGATGGCTCTGGAACAGGGACTTATCAAGGAGCACGGGAAGGCCTATCTTATACATACGCCGCATCAAGTATTACCTTTTTCACCAATCCAGATGCGGGGTATAGTAACCTTGCAGCAAATGTTCAGTCTATTACAACTCCTAGCCCTGCTTTCACGGCGGCTGTAAGTTACCAAACAACGGTTGATTTGTCCGACTGCATCTCAATGGAGCCTTAATCATGCCTATGATCAAAAAATTATTAATGGCGGCAAGTGGCGGACAATCCGCTGTTTCTGGATGGATAAGTTACGTGGCACGGCGTTGGGAAAATTCTGGCGCAACTTTGCTTAACGCTCCGCTTTCTATAGCTTTGGGGCCTAACGAGGAGGTTGCTTCAACTGGAAAGTTAAACATCTTTTATCAAGTTGGAAGCGGGTATTTGGCAAATGGTTACTTAATGCAGCATGGCGCAGACGGTACTTTTGAACGGTTCCTTCAGCAGTCACTTGGTTCCTATAATACATACGATGGTTACGCAAACGGCATAGCTATGGATTCCGTTGGAAACACTTATATCACGGGTAGAGCAGACTCCATTACTGTTGACGGCGTTATTTACACAAAAAAGTTTGACCCCCTCGGAAGAACGGTGTGGGATACTGTTCTTTACAATTCTAACTGGGTACGCACCTCCGGCAACGGAGGACAAGGAATAGCGTTAGACGATGCGGGTAATGTATACATTGTCGCTGAAGGAGACGACGAAGAGCGTAGCGGTATTGTCGTAAAGTACAATGTTAATGGCGTTCTACAATGGAAGATATGTTTAGTTAATACTACTTCGTCGCTCGAATCCCCACACTTGAATGACATAGTAATAAATTCTGCCGGAGAGATTATTGTTGCAGGATATGATGAGTCGCTCACTCCAACCGCCACCGCTTTTATATGTAAACTAAACGCTTCTACTGGTGCATTAATATGGAATACATCTGGGGGTGATCTTATAGTAGGCGCAGGGGGCATTGCAGCGGCTGTGACGGTGGATTCGACTGACAATATTATCATATCTGGGTTTGCGAATACATCAGGTGCACTGGGGCTTGTAGCCAAATATAACACCAGTGGAGTTCTTCAATGGAATAGGACTTTGGGGGATGGACAAACAAGATTCTTTGGCGTTGCGGTAGACTCCTACGACGAAATATTTGCTGTTGGCCGTAGCAACGCTACGGGGACTACCGCCGCTTATGACAATATAATTGTTGCTAAG
>TARA_R110002126_G_scaffold97190_17_pt1 | contig 13097 bp, 8 predicted proteins | sample TARA_R110002126 | Tara Oceans TARA_R110002126 (sample SAMEA4397536) | marine metagenome | biome: Polar Biome; feature: [DCM] deep chlorophyll maximum layer (ENVO:01000326); material: water (ENVO:00002006), including particulate matter (ENVO:01000060) such as... | depth 30 m
CCCTGACACAACAGGCGCTTAAAGGGCTCGTCACATTGTACCAGGCCAACATCACGCAGCAGCTTATGAAAGAAACGGGCATACAACAGGTGCAAAATAGCATGCTCAATACCACCGATATACTGATCTACCGGCAGCCAGTAATTGGCTTTAGCAGGGTCCAGCATGGCCTTATCATAATCTGGGCTGCAGTAGCGGGCGTAATACCAGCTCGACTCCATAAAGGTGTCGAAGGTATCGGTTTCATGAAAAGCCGGCGCGCCGTTATACTCGGTTTTGGCCCATTCTGAATCAGCTTTAATCGGCGAGGTCACGCCATCCATGACCACATCTTCCGGCAAGCGCACCGGCAATTGATCTTCGGGTACCGGCACTACTGAGCCATCAGCCAGGTTTAACATCGGGATTGGCGTGCCCCAGTAACGCTGGCGTGATACCCCCCAGTCGCGAAGCCGGTAATTAACTTTTATCTCGCCTTTGCCAAGGTTGGCCAGTTTAGCGGCAATGGCACTGAACGCATCATCAAAATCCAGGCCGCTAAATTCGCCAGAATTAATCAGGCTGCCTTTTTCGGTATAGGCTGCCTGGGTTAAGTCTGCTACGTCGCCCGCTTTAGCCGCAACCACCTGGGTAATGGGTAAGCGATATTTAGTGGCAAATTCAAAGTCGCGCTGGTCGTGGCCAGGAACTGACATCACCGCCCCAGAGCCGTAATCCATCAGGACAAAATTTGCGACCCATACCGGCAATTGCTCACCGGTCAACGGGTGAATAGCAAACATGCCGGTGGCACAGCCTTTTTTCTCCATGGTGGCCAATTCTGCTTCAGCCAGCTTGCCGCCTTTGCAGTCTTCGATAAAGGCCGCCAGCGCTGAATTATTTACTGCCGCCTGACGCGCCAGAGGATGCTGCGCCGCTACCGCTAAATAGGTTACGCCATACAGGGTATCGGGGCGGGTGGTATACACTTCTAATTCACTGTCTGACGCGCTACCAGTGGCATTGGCGACAGCAAAGCGGATATTGACGCCTTCAGAGCGGCCAATCCAGTTTTTCTGCATGGTGCGAACTTGCTCTGGCCACTCGGTTAACTGATCTAAATCAGCCAGCAGCTCTTCGGCATAAGCGGTAATTTTAATAAACCATTGTGCCAGCTCACGCTGTTCTACCACTGCCCCAGAGCGCCAGCCGCGGCCGTCGATAACCTGCTCATTTGCTAATACACACTGATCGACCGGGTCCCAGTTCACCGTGGCCATTTTTTTGTATACCAGGCCTTTTTCATACAGCTTGGTAAAAAACCATTGTTCCCAGCGGTAGTATTCTGGCTTGCAGGTAGCCACTTCGCGGCTCCAGTCATAACCAAAACCTAACCGGTTCAGTTGGTTTTTCATGTAATCGATGTTTTCATAAGTCCATTTAGCCGGCGCCGTTTTGTGGTTAATAGCGGCGTTTTCGGCCGGTAAACCAAAGGCGTCCCAACCCATAGGCTGCATCACGTTTTTGCCCTGCATCCGTTGAAAACGGCTGACAACATCACCAATGGTATAGTTACGCACATGACCCATATGCAAACGCCCACTTGGGTAGGGGAACATCGACAGGCAATAAAACTTTTCTTTGCCAGGGTCTTCTGTCACCTTAAAGGCGTTGCTCTCTTGCCACTGCTGTTGCAAAGCGGTTTCAATTTGCTGCGGGTCATATTGTTGTTGCATTTACATCATCCACGATAAAGTTCTGGCAGGGCCGGCGCGGCCGGAAAAGTGGCTATAGCATACCGCAGCGGGGTTTTGACAACAATAAGCAAGCGCGTTGTCTATACTGGAAAAACAAACAAGGAGACAATATGAGCGACTTTTACAAAAAATATCAGCGCTGGCTGGCTGAGTTTAATCAGAATATGCAGCGAAACCCTGATGATTACGACAGTCAGCTGGTAAAGTTTGTCGACACCTTAAAAGCCTATATCAAAGCCGGTAAAGACTTAAGTGCCTATGAAACCCGCTTATTTATCGAAACCTTAAAGCGCCAGTGGCATGAACAACAGAAAGAGCAGGAACTGGCCAATGCCGGTCAGGCCGAGCCTGAACAAACAGCGCCTTCAATGTGGCCTGAAGCACTGTGGCAGGAACTCAGCAGCATTACCGATAAAACCCAAATTGAGTGGCAGGAGCTAACCCAGGACTTTAAGCACCAGGGGGTATACTTTCAGGGCGAAATGGTGGGCATGGGTCGCTATCGTTGCAGTAATTGTTATCAGCATATTGACTACACCCATCCAGCTGAATTGCTGACCTGCAGTGCGTGCGGCGGAGTGCAGTTTTACCGGGAAGGTTTACCGGTGTAGTGTTACCACAAAAGTTGGCCGGTACTTTTTATAGCCAGAGTTTAGTAATGATTTGCAAGGCGATTTAGCGCAGTTTTTTCTAGTTTTGTCGCGTACAAAACTTTATACTGCGCGCTGTTTTTTCGCTGCAAACGATTCTAACGTGCCGGACACCCATTAATATGCTGAACTCACTGAAACAGAACTGGCTCTCTAACGTGAAGGGCGATGTTTTGTCTGCGTTAGTTGTGGCGCTCGCCTTAATTCCTGAAGCTATTGCTTTCTCAATTATTGCCGGGGTTGACCCCAAAGTGGGCCTGTATGCCTCTTTCGCCATTTGTTTAATTATCGCTTTTGTCGGTGCCCGCCCGGCAATGATTTCCGCTGCTACCGGCGCTATGGCGCTGCTGATGATCACCCTGGTTAAAGCGCACGGTTTAGAATACCTGCTGGCTGCCACGTTATTGTGTGGTGTTATTCAGATTGTCTTTGGCCTGTTTAAACTGGGCGATTTAATGCGGTTTGTCTCGCGCTCGGTTGTAACCGGCTTTGTTAACGCGCTGGCTATCCTGATTTTTATGGCGCAGTTACCCGAGCTTAGCGGCACTTACGGCACCGCCACGGTGTACGGCATGACCGCCCTGGGTTTAGCCATTATTTATTTATTTCCGTATGTCACCAAAGCCGTGCCCTCACCGCTGGTGTGTATTGTGGTACTTACTGCGCTGGCGTTGTACTTTGGTATGGATATCCGCACCGTTGCCGATATGGGGGAACTGCCAGACAGCCTGCCGATTTTCCTGTGGCCTGATGTGCCGCTGAATTTCACTACCCTGCAAATTATCTTTCCGTACTCGTTAGCGTTGGCGGTAGTGGGCCTGCTGGAGTCGTTAATGACCGCCACTATCGTTGATGATTTAACCGATACCAGCAGTGACAAAAACCGGGAATGTGTGGGTCAGGGTGTGGCTAATATTGGTTCAGGGTTAATTGGTGGCATGGCCGGTTGCGCTATGATTGGCCAGTCTATTATTAATGTTAAGTCGGGCGGACGTACCCGTTTGTCAACCCTGCTGGCCGGGGTGTTTTTACTGCTATTAATTGTGTTCGTCAGTGACTATGTGGGCTTGATCCCGATGGCAGCCCTGGTAGCCATTATGATTATGGTGTCAATTGGTACCTTTAGCTGGTCATCGGTAAAAGACTTACGCAAAAACCCTAAAAGTTCCTCGGTGGTAATGATCATGACCGTCATTGTGGTGGTGGCTACCCATAACCTGGCCTACGGCGTATTAGTGGGCGTGCTGCTAAGCGCGCTGTTTTTTGCCAACAAAGTGGGCCAGATTTTGTATATCGGTTCAACGTTGTCGGCCGATGGCCATGAACGCCAGTATGCGGTGGTAGGACAGGTATTCTTTACCTCAGCCGAACAGTTTATTGGCGCCTTTGATTTTAAAGACGCAGTAGAGAAAGTGAAGATTGACTTAAGCCGCGCCCACTTCTGGGATATTACCGCCATCAGTTCGCTGGATAAAGTCGTGCTTAAATTCCGGCGGGAAGGCACTGACGTTGAGCTGGTTGGCCTGAATGAGGCCAGTGCTACCCTGGTTGATAAGTTTGCGGTGCACAATCAACCTGACGCCGTAGAAAAGTTAATGGGACACTGATTTCAGTTAAGTTGATTTTAAATAAGCTGAGCCCGGCGGGTTTGGCCTAAGCTGAGTCAAATACAGGCAACAGGAGACACTAACAATGACAAAAAAAGTAATGGCATGCATTGATGCCTCACCCTATGCCGAAGCGGTTTGTGATTATGCGGTATGGGCTGCCAACCGTTTAGCCGTGCCTATGGCCGTTATTCATGTGCTGGACAAGGCACAGCATACCCACACCCCGGATTTAAGCGGCAGCATTGGCTTAGGCTCGCAGGAAGTCTTGTTACAGCAATTAGCTGAGCTGGACGAGAAGCACGGCAAGCTTGCCATGGAGCGCGGTCGTTTAATGCTGGATGCGGCGAAAAACCGGGCGGAGCAGGCCGGGGTTAACGGCGTGGATGAGCGCTTACGTCATGGCTCTCTGGTCGAAACCCTGGTAGAGCTTGAAGACGAAACCCGCTTGCTGGTGCTGGGCAAGCGTGGTTTTAGCAGCGCTGATGCTCATGGCCACCTCGGCCTGCATGTTGAACGGGTGATCCGCAGCCTGCACAAACCCATTTTGTTAACCCAGCAAAGCTATAAAGCGCCGCAGCGCATTATGCTGGCGTACGATGGCAGTGCCACCGCGTTAAAAGGGTTGGAAATGTTGGCAGCTAGCCCATTGGGCAGAGGCTTACCGGTGCATCTGGTAATGGCCGGCGCCAATGTTGAAGCTGCCCAGCAGCAACTTGAAACTGCGGCCCTAATACTGCGAAATGCCGGTTTCGATACCCGGGTCGCCATTGTCGGTGGCGAGCCGGAAGAGGTATTAAACCAGTATCAGCAAGAGCATCATATTGATCTGATGGTAATGGGGGCTTATGGCCACTCGCGCATCCGTCAGTTCATAGTAGGCAGTACAACTACTGCCATGATTAGCAAGGCGAAATGCTCTTTGTTAATCCTTCGCTGAGATAAAGAATGTCCGGCTATCAACCGGACATATTTGCCAGTGGGTCAGACTGTGTGGCGTCTGCCAGATAACATTTCATTTTATAACTGAGGGAAGTAGTGTGAGACAGTGGCTGCTGTGTCTGTTGATGTGTGTTGTGTTTTCTCCGGCGGCGTTTGCTGTCACTGGTGAGCTTGATTTAACAATGTCCCCTGTCGGCATTATTTCTTTAGTGCTGTTCGTGCTGGCATATGTTCTGGTCATGGCAGAAGAAAAACTTCATCTGCGTAAATCCAAGCCTGTGCTGGTCGCCGCCGGGGTTATCTGGGCCCTGGTTGCATGGCGCTATATGCAGGACGATCTTACCGGCGTTACCGCCGATGCGTTTCGTCATACGCTGCTCGAGTTTGCCGAATTAATGTTATTTTTACTGGTGGCAATGACCTATATCAATGCCCTGGAAGAGCGGCGTTTATTTGATTCCTTACGAGCCTGGTTAATTCGCAAAGGCTTCAGTTATCGCAGTTTATTCTGGATCAGTGGTTTGCTGGCGTTTGTTGTGTCCTCTTTTGCCAATAATATGACTACGGCGATGCTGATGTGTGCGGTGGTGATGAAGGTAGCTGAAGGTGACAAGCGTTTTATTAACCTGACGTGCGTTAATATTGTGATTGCGGCTAATGCCGGCGGCGCTTTTATACCGTTTGGTGATATTACCACCCTGATGGTATGGCAAGCGGGTATTGTGACCTTTAATGAATTTTTCACCTTATTTATCCCGGCTGTAGTCAATTACCTGGTGCCAGCAATAATAATGAGCTTTTTTGTCGAGCGTCGTTATCCGGCTGCACTGCAGGAAGATGTAGAACTGAAGCGCGGCGCTCTGAGAATTCTAACCTTGTTTCTGGCCACTATTGCGCTGGCGGTAATGTACCATTCCTGGCTGGATTTACCGCCCGTGCTTGGCATGATGACAGGTTTAGGTTTACTGCAGTTTTTTGGCTACTTTTTGCGCAAAACTCTACCGGGCTCGTTGGCACGCAAACGGGCAATGGCTGAGCGGGAGGGCGACCAGGAACGTATTCGCTCGTTGGGCCAAATAGTACCCTTCGATGTATTTAACCGGATTGCCCGTGCGGAGTGGGATACCTTACTGTTTTTCTACGGTGTCGTTATGTGCGTTGGTGGTTTAGGTTACATTGGTTATCTTGAGTTGTTATCCACCAGTTTATACGCGAATGGTAATCCGACAATTGCTAACGTTGTGCTGGGCTTAATGTCATCGGTAATAGACAACATTCCGGTGATGTTTGCGGTGTTAACCATGCAACCGGATATGTCGCATGGCCAGTGGTTACTGATAACCCTGACCGCTGGTGTTGGTGGTAGTTTATTATCGATTGGCTCTGCCGCAGGTGTCGCATTAATGGGGCAGGCCCGCGGATATTACACATTTATGGGCCACCTGAAATGGGCACCGGTAATACTGTTGGGCTATATTGCCAGCGTAGCCATGCATTTATGGCTGAATGCCGCCAGCTTTGCTGAGCATGGTTTGCCAGGTTAACTCGGTTAACTCTTGTTTAAAGACCCGCGGCTGTTGTTTGCCAGTGGCGGGTCTTTAAACAGGCTGGAGGGTGGCTTTGAAAATCTCAAACGCCAGTTGTACTTTGGCTTTGTCTTTCGGATTATGTTTGCAAACCAGAGACTGTTTAAAGTCATAGTGATACTGCTGCTTTTTAATAAAACGTAGCTGCAAGTCGGAGTCTGCTGGCGCCAGATATGGCGCTGCCAGCTCTTCAGGTACAAAACCCAGATAGCGGCCTGACAACAATAACGCCAGCCGGGTATCAAACTGATAGGCTTTGGCTTTGGGCGTCAGCTTTTGTAATTGCAGCCGGCCGGCCGGGTCAATATCCACGCCTGGGTGTATGGCGGCATAGCCCGCAATCATTTCATCACTAATCTGCTGATCCGGTACGCCGAATAACGGATGTTGTTTGCCGCAACACAGGTAAATCGGGGTACTGAATACTGGCTGATAGCGCAGGCCATCTATTTGCCGGTAGCCCGGCATCAAAGCCAGATGGGCTTCATCACGTAACAACGCCAGTTCAATGTGCTGCAGCGGCGCAGCATCCAGTGTTAGCTGTAAATCCGGCGCTTTGCCAGCCAGTTGATTGATCACGCCGGCCAGCCAGCTTAAACGTGATGGCGGCAATTGATCAGCAGTTAACATTATAAGTTCACCGCTTAATTGATTATCCAGGCTGGCAATCAGCCCGGAAAAGTGACTCTGAGCCTCAGCTAACTGCAAAATACCGTTGTACACCTGCTGACCTTCACTGGTCAGCGAGAACCCCTGCCGGCCACGCTGACACAGCTTCAGCTTTAACCGCTGCTCTAAATTGCTAATATGAATACTGATGGTAGAGCGGGAAATATTCAGGCTGGTTTCGGCCGCCGTAAAGCCGCCGCACTCGACCACGGTCCGAAATACTTGCAGTAATTTCAGGTCAAACTGAGTCAGACTCTTCACCAGCGATTTCCTTTAGTTTGATAAATTTAAATTTAAGCGTTTAAAGTTTGATATTTAACATTGTTTTGTTCTGGTGTTCAATAGCCACTATCAGGTTTGGAAGTAATGCTATTGCGCCTGGCCAGAACTCATTTTTACAGGAGCTTTTATGAAGTCACTTAATGATCAGGGATTACTAAAAAATGCGTCTTACTGGCAGGGCGCCTGGCACAACAGTAACGACCTTTTTCAGGTCACTAATCCGGCAACCGGAGAGGTTATTGCTAACGTCGCCGACGCCAGTGCTATTGATTCCAAACACGCTGTCGCCGCTGCAGCTTCTGCTTTTGCGAAGTGGGCTGCTATACCGGCAGCAGAGCGCGCCACATTACTGATGCGCTGGCAGCAATTAATGCTGGAGCATCAGGACGATTTAGGCCTGCTGTTAACGCTGGAACAGGGTAAGCCGCTGGCAGAGGCCAAAGGCGAAATTGCTTACGGCGCCTCTTATTTACAATGGTTTGCCGAAGAAGCAAAGCGGGTATACGGCGATACGATCCCCGGGCCCGCCAGCGATAAACGCATTGTGGTGTTAAAACAACCGCTGGGCGTGGTGGCGGCCATTACCCCATGGAACTTCCCCAACGCAATGATCGCCCGCAAAGCCGCTGCAGCATTGGCTGCCGGCTGCACCTTTGTGGTCAAGCCGGCCCAGCAAACACCGTTGTCGGCGCTGGCCATGGCCGAACTGGCCGATCGTGCCGGCATTCCGGCCGGTGTGTTTAATGTAGTGGCCGGCACTGATGCCGCTGCTATTGGTGAAGTGCTGACGGAAGATAGCCGTGTGGCCAAGTTCAGTTTTACCGGCTCAACCCACATCGGCAAGGTGCTGGCGAAACAATGTGCCGGCACGGTAAAGCGGGTCTCGTTGGAACTTGGCGGCAATGCCCCCTTTATCGTCTTTGCCGATGCTGATCTGGACGCGGCAGTTGACGGCCTAATGGCCTCCAAGTTTCGTAACGCCGGTCAAACCTGTGTGTGCACAAACCGGGTCTTGGTCGAACACAGTGTGCTGGCCGCTTTTACTGACAAACTGCAACATGCCATGACCAGACTTACGGTGGGTGACGGAACAAAAGAGGGCGTTAATATTGGCCCACTGATAAGTGATGATGCCTGTAACAAAGTGGACGAACTGGTGCAAAGTGCCATTGCCTCAGGGGCAACCCTTAGCTGTGGTGGTAAACGCCGTGCAGCGGATAGTTTGTTTTATTTACCAACGCTGTTAAGCCAGGTTAGCAACGATATGGATATTGCCTCACAGGAAATCTTTGGCCCCGTCGTGGCGTTACAAAGCTTTAGTGATGAGGCCGAGGCTATAACACTGGCCAATGCCACTGAATTTGGTTTAGCGGCTTATTTTTACAGCCGGGATATCGGCAGAGTCTGGCGGGTGGCCGAGGCATTGCAATATGGCATGGTCGGGGTGAATGAAGGCATGATTTCCAATGCAGCGGCGCCTTTTGGCGGCGTCAAGCAATCCGGTTATGGCCGTGAGGGCTCCAAATATGGCCTGGATGACTATCTGGATATTAAGTACCTGTGTCTTGGTGGCTTAGGCCAGCGGTAGCAGTTAGTAGCAGTTAACAATGATGAATAGGGGCGTTATGAATAACCAGCAGTTACAGGATAGAAAACAGGCCGCGATCGCCAGAGGGCAGGGAAACTTGTATCCGGTGTATGTATCGCATGCTAAAAATGCCGAAGTCTGGGATGTTGAAGGTAAGCGCTACATTGACTTTGGCACCGGTATCGCCGTATGCAATACCGGTCACTCGCATCCTAAAGTTGTGGCAGCGGTAACCGAACAGGTGGGTCGCTTCAGCCATAGCTGTGTCATGATTAACCCCTATTCGCAAGCCGTTGAGCTGGCTGAAAAGCTGACCCGGCTGGCGCCTGGTCCGTCAGCTAAGAAAGCCATCTTTGTCACTACCGGTGCTGAGGCGGTGGAAAACTGCGTTAAAATTGCCCGTGCTCATACCCGGCGTCGTGGCGTCATCGCGTTTACCGGCGGTTTTCATGGCCGTACTAATATGACCATGGCGTTAACCGGTAAAGTGACCCCCTATAAAAACCTGTTTGGTCCTTTCCCTGCTGATATCTTTCACGCACCTTTTCCGAATGCTTATCATGGCGTGTCCGTTGAGCAGGCGTTAGCGGCATTACACATCTTGTTCAAAGTAGATATTGCGCCGGAAGACGTTGCTGCCATTATTATTGAACCTGTACAGGGCGAAGGCGGCTTTTACCCGGCACCGCCAGTATTTTTACAGGCACTGCGCACCCTGTGCGATCAGCACGGTATCGTATTAATTGCCGATGAAATTCAAACCGGATTTGGCCGCACCGGCAAAATGTTTGCTTTTGAATACAGTGGCGTCGAGCCCGATTTAATCACTATGGCCAAAGGTATTGCCGGTGGCTTTCCGCTGGCAGCGGTAGTGGGTAAAAGCAATATTATGGACGCCCCGTTACCCGGTGGTCTGGGCGGTACCTATGGTGGCTCACCGGTCGGCTGCGCAGCTGCATTAGCAGTATTAGAGGTCATTAACGACGAAAGCCTGATAGAACGGTCACGGGCTATCGGCAATGCGTTTGCTGAATCATTGCAAAGCCTGCAACGGCAATTCCCTCAGGTTATCGGTGATATTCGCCAGCAAGGTGCGATGATCGCGATGGAGCTGGTGCATGATGGCGATGCCGCCAAACCCAATACACAGCTGACTCAGGCGATTATTAAAGCCGCCTCTGATCACGGCCTGATTTTGCTGGCCTGTGGTTTTTATGGCAACGTTATCCGGTTTTTACCGCCCCTGACAATAGAGTTTGACGTGATGCACGAAGGACTCGAAAAGCTGGAAGTGCTGGTACATTCGCTGATGAGCCAGCACAGCTAATCGTTACAGTGCCAGCCCCTGCAACGCGTGTTGCAGGGGGTCCAGTTCCTTCTCATAGCAGCGCCAGCGTTCAACTGAACTGCGATACAAAGGTTGGCGGATCTGACTGGCGCTGCCGGTTGCACTGGCCTGGCGGTTCTGTTGGTGAAACGCCAGATAGTCGGCTGACCAGGGTAGCCGGCAATGTTGGTACAGTGCCTGAACACACGGCTCTGGTGTGGTCACCAGTTCTTCATAACGCACGTCGTGGATCACCCCGGGTAGTACCTGCTGCCAATGCTGCATTAATTGCTGGTAGGCATGATAGTACTGCGCCAACTCGCTTAACTGATAGGAGAACGGATAAGCATCAGCAAATAAATGCTTATACATGGCATAACAGTGATCCAGCGGCTGGCGCTTAACGTGAATAATGCGGGCATTGGGCAGCGCCCGATGAATTAAACCAACATATAAAAAATTCAGCGGTAGTTTATCGACAAAATACCGGCTTTGGCCGGTATGCGGCCTGGTGCTGTCCAGATAACGCTGGCCCAGTTGGGCAAAATCCAGTTGCCGGCTTTGTTCTACCATCGCGACTTTTGATGCCGGGCGCCAACCGGGAAACTGCTGCTGTAATTGCTGCTGCAGACACCTGGCAAAGTTGTTTAATTCACCCGCCAGATGCACCTGCTCCGAGCTGCCAAGAAAGCGCTCTAGCAAGGTCGAACCGGCTCTGGGTAAACTCACTACAAAAATAGGTTCGTCAGTATCACAGCCGCTGGCGGGACGGGCAAAAAACGGGCGGTTAAAGTTGGCGACTATACTTTGCATCACGGCCACATCTTGTTGAATATCATAATTAATATGACGGCGACGCAGGTCTGCCCCGTGTTTTAACGCCGCAAAAGACGCCTGATAGTCCGCTAAATCTTCCAGCTCTTTGGCCAGCGCATACTGCAGGTGTACTCTGGCTTTGGCGCTAAGATCGCTGCGGCTGAGTTGCTGCTTAAGTTCGTTAACATGATTCGATACTGCGGTTTGTTTACCCAGGCCGGAACGCAACTGCCAGGCTTCTGCATCATCAGGGTTCAGCTTAATGGCAATATCCAGCTGCTGCTCTGCCTGCTTAAGCTCACCGCAAACCCGGAGCATAGTGGCATAGTTGTAATGCAACGTCGCATCGTCAGCTTTCAGGGCAATGGCCCGCTGGTAAAGGGTTGCCGCGTCACTGAACTGTTGCAGGGTGCTTAGCTGCAAAGCCAGTTGGCCAAGCCAGCTAACGCTGCTGTCAGACCGTGCTGTAATATCGGCGGCCAATTGTCTGGCGTTGGTCAGCGCCTGTTGTTGCTGACCTTGTTGCAGCAGGGTGTCGATTGTGCGTAATTGTAGTGGTACCGACATTCGGTTATCCAGAAGGGGATTTAAAGCTATCTAAGCAGGGTTGCTTAACGAGTGCAACCCTGCTTTTGAGCTTATAAACTGATCTTAAAAGCTGACATTAAAAGCTATAACTTACCGATAAGCCGATAGTGCGGGGTTGCACAATGTAGTCTTTAGCGGCATTGCCCAGGAAGTTCTGGCTGGGTTCGGTGCCCATATATCCTTCTGATAGAATGCCGGTGACACCATCCTCGTTAAACAGGTTGCGCACAAACAGGGCAACCTGCCAGTGCTCGCCATGCACTGCAGTGCTTAAATTAGCCAGCCAGAACCCGGGTAGCTCGATAGCAAAGTTTGGGTTACTGCCCAGGGCATTGCGCGATTCAGACTGATAATACAACCCGGCACTGCTGACCAGATAATACTCTGAACTCAGCGTATAACTATGGCTTATACTGCCACTGAAGGTATGTTCGGCGGTACTTGGCAATTGCTCGCCTTTGCGGGATTGCACGTAACTGCTGGGGCTAGTGGCGCTGCCTGATGGCGCTATCAGGTCGGCAGTCAGTGAGGCATCGACAAAAGAGTAGCCCAGGTTATATTGTACGCTCTGGCTTAAATAGCCTCTCAGTTCCAGTTCTATACCCTGCGATTTTGCCGATTCGCCATTGACGGCCGCGTAAAAGCCCCAGTTTGGCGTGGCAATATTTAACTGTGGATTATCCCAGTCGGCATAGAAAAACGAGACGCCATAAAAGTGTCGGTCGGTACTGCCTTTAATACCCACTTCGTAATTTAACACGCTATCGGCTTCGTAGCTCAGGTAGGCCGGGTTTTCTGCAAATCCGCCGGTAACCGGCACCGCAGTGGTACCGCCCCGCCGATAGCCCTCAGAAATGGTGGCATAAAGCATCGTTTGTGCCGACCAGTCATACGCCAGATTCAGCTTAAATAAAGTACCGTTGTCACTAAAGTCAGATTGCCGGACCGACGCGCCGGGGTAAATTGGCAAATCAATCAGGCTGCTGCTCTTAATGTCGTTTTTAAAATAGCGCATGCCAGCGGTTGCACGTAACACATCGCTAACGTGCCAGGTCAGCTCGCCAAACACTGAGGTATCTTTGACATTGCGGCTATCACGATACAGAAAGTCCTGATCTGTCAGGACACCGCCCCAACTGGCAAGCGTGGCATCAAAGCCACTGGCGCGGGCCCATTCAGAGAAGCCTGGCATCAAACTATCCTGTGCTGCGCTGGTATCCTGATCCAGATAAAACAGGCCGGCTATCCAGTCCAGTTTATTCTGGCCGTTAGACACTAACCGCAGTTCCTGACTGACCCCTTTATC
>TARA_R110002126_G_scaffold23750_23_pt1 | contig 13079 bp, 7 predicted proteins | sample TARA_R110002126 | Tara Oceans TARA_R110002126 (sample SAMEA4397536) | marine metagenome | biome: Polar Biome; feature: [DCM] deep chlorophyll maximum layer (ENVO:01000326); material: water (ENVO:00002006), including particulate matter (ENVO:01000060) such as... | depth 30 m
GATCACGCTGATCAATCCGTCGTAGCCTGCGGTCGCGCCTTCCAAACCGGTGCGGCTGGGATCGAGGTCGGCGAGGACCGCGCCGCGCAAGCGGTCGGTCGACCTCAGCACGACCTCCTCGTAGCCCTCGCGCAGCAACCGCAGCGCGCCGTCGTTGGCACACCAGATCGCCATGCCGAACGTGGCGCCGACGCGTGCGAGCGCGGACGAACCGGTGGACAGGACGTCGCGGACCCAGCCGCGTGGCCGGAGTCGGAACCGGACCAGGGACCCGTCGTCGCAAGCGACCAAGAGGCCGCCGAGGCCGAGCGTCATGGACTTCGCGGTGCCGGGGACCTCGCCGATGATCTTGCTGGCCCAACCGACCCCGCTCTGCCAGACGAGGTGGACCTCGCCATCCGCGCCCGCGACGGCGAGTTCGATCCCGACGCGCGTCGGATCCACGTCGCCGATGCACACGCCGTGCAACAACGCGTTCGTGCGCAACAACTCGACCTTCTCCCAACCGGAGTCGGTGCGCCGCAGCAACATCGCGGCGCCACCCGAGCCCGAGTCCTCATCGCCGCGCAGCATGCCGACCGTGACGATCTCGGCGCCTTCGTGCAGCCGATCCACGTCTCCGATCGCGCACTGGATCGGTTCCCCGCGCAGGGCCGCGGCGACCTCGTGATGCCAGGTGTCGTCCTGGTGACGCACGACGTAAACGAGACCGTTGCCGGCCGCCACGGCGATCTCGTTGCCGAAGTGCTGTGGGTCCGCGTCGCCGATCGCGCATCCGAGCAGCTTGGTGCCCGGAACTTCGAGCACGACCTGACTTCGCCATTGGGGCGAACGATTGGGCACCGTCGCGCACGATCCCAGGACCGCGAGCAGGACGGATAGAAGGAGGGCGCTGCGCATGGTCGGTCAGTCTCGGAGCCCGGAGCCTCCGTCGCAAGCTTCGCGTTGAGACGTCGACAGCGCGGGGCCCGTCACACGAACTCGATCGGGTGAGCGGTGCGTTCGACGACGTTCCCGACGTGGTGCACGGGCACGTTGCGGGAGGCCAGTTCGCGTTCGAGCTCGGCCGCGCGGCCCGGATCGACCGCGATCAGCAGCCCGCCCGAGGTCTCCGCGTCGAAGACGATCGCGATCCGGGCGGAGTCCGCCCCGTCCGGGATCAGCACGTCCTGGCCCAGGGCAGCCTTGCCGCGTCCCGAGCCACCGGACACGACGCCCGCCGCGGCCAGTTCGTAGGAACCGGGGAACAGCGGCAACGACTCGAGGTCGAAGCGCAGGGTCACGCCGCTGGCCTGGGCGATGTTGTGGGAGTGTCCCACGAGCCCGAAGCCCGTGATGTCGGTGCACGCGTGCGCATCGACCGCGTTCATCGCCTCGGCCGCGGGGCCGTTCAACGTGGCCATGACCTTGGCGGCCTCGATGACGGCCTCGGGCGCGATCTTCTGCTGCTTGCCACCGGTGGTCATCGAGCCCATCCCGAGCGGCTTGGTCAGGTACAACGCGTCGCCCGCGCGCGCGCCGGAGTTGTCGCGCACGGCCTTGGGATCGACCAGTCCGGTGACGGCGAACCCGAAGATCGGCTCCTCGCCCTGGACCGTGTGTCCACCCGCGACGACGGCTCCGGCCTCGGCGACCTTGTCGAAACCGCCGCGGAAGATCTCGCGCATCCATTCGGCGGGGAACGACTTCGGGAAGCCGGCGATGTTCAAGACGCAGAGGGGCTTGCCGCCCATCGCGTAGACGTCCGACAGGGCGTTGGCCGCGGCGACGGCGCCGTACAGGTACGGGTCGTCGAGCACGGGCGGGAAGTAGTCGACCGTCTGCACGAGCCCGAGGCCGTTCGGACTGGACACACCTTCGGCCTGGCCCAGGACGACCACGCCGGCGTCGTCCACGGACTGCGGGCCCACGAGCAAGCGCGGGTCCTTCTCTGGATTCACGTCACGCAAGACCTGCGTGAGCTGCCCCATGGGCAACTTGGCTGCTCAGCCAGCGCAGGCGGCGTAGTCCGTCAATCGCTTCGTCATTTGGGATTCCGTGGCGTCCATGTGGGACAGGTCTCAAGTCAGCTGGCGGAAGGCTTCCACCAGGAGTTCGTGTTGCCCATCGAGCAGCGTGCGCGGATCGACCCAGAGGCGGTCCTCCTGCACGCGCGCGAAGACGGGCGGGGTTCCAGCGCGCAGGGCTGCGGCCAGTCGATCGGGGCTGCGGTTCGGATCGCTCACCTGGACCGCGGAGCTGGGCAGTTCGATGCCGGGTGCGCTGCCGCTGCCGGGTTGGCACGGCGAGTCCACGACCTCGCAGGTGAAGCCCAACGCGCCGAGTTCCTTGGCGAGTGCATGGCTGTCGGCACGCACGTCCTCGACGTCGCGGCACAAGAGCGCGCGCGTCGGAAGTTCGTCGCCGCGACCTGCCAGCAGCAACTCGATCGTCGCTTCGAGGCCGGCCAGTTGCACCTTGTCGCATCGCAGTGCGCGGTACAGCGGGTTCTTGCGCAGGGCTTCGATCGTCGCTCGCTTGCCGACCAGCATGCCGGCTTGCGGGCCGCCGAGCAGCTTGTCCCCCGAGAACGTCACGACGTCGACGCCGCTGGCGACAGCGGTCGCGACCTCGGTCTCGCCCCCGACCTTCGGACCCAACATCGTGGCGTTCGCGGGCTCGACCAGGCCGGAGCCCAGGTCCCACGCACTGGTCACGCCGTGCTCCGCGCCCAGCTTGGCCAGGTCGGCGGGATCGACCTCTTCGGTGAATCCGATGATGCGGAAGTTCGACGGATGGACCTTCATCAACAGGCCTGTGTCCGCGCCGATCGCCTTGGCGTAATCGCCGATGCGTGTGCGGTTGGTCGCGCCGACCTCGACCAGGCGCGCGTTGGCCGCAGCCATCACGTCGGGCACGCGGAACGAGCCGCCGATCTCGACCAGCTCGCCGCGGCTGACGATCGCCTCGCGGTCCTTGGCGAAGGTGTGCATGCAGAGCAGCGCGGCAGCAGCATTGTTGTTGACCGCGATGCCCGCCTCGGCGCCCGTCAAGCGCAGCAACAACTCGCTGAGTCGATCGTCGCGGCGGTTGCGTTGGCCTGTGAACCGGTCGACCTCGAGCACGCAGTACCCGGCGGCGGCGGCGCCCATGCGTTGGGCCACCTCGGGATGGACCGGCGCGCGACCGAGGCCCGTGTTCAGCACGATGCCGGCCACGTTGATCGCGGGCCGCACGCCGCGGCCCTCCTCGATCAGGGCCAGGCGCCGCACGGAGCTCAGCAACTGCGCGGTGTCGATGCGCTCCTGCAATCCCTCGGCGTCGAGCTGGCCGTCCAGGATCTGCATGCGCCATTCGCCTAGCACGCGCTGGACGAACGCCTTCAAGAGATCGCGTCCGACGCGGTCCTCGAGGGCGACCAGATCGCCGTCGCGCAGGGCCTCGTCGATCGAGGGGAGTCGCCGGAAGGCTTCTTGGGTCGGTGTCGGTTCACTGGCCATCCCCCCATCCTCTCTCGCCGGTGGACCCTCCCGCAACCCCGGGGAGGCCCACGAACCGAAACGGAACCGAGTAGCGCGCCGGAACCGTCCATGGCAGCCTGCCCGGATGCCCGAACTGCCCGAGGTCGAGGGATACCTGGAGGGATTGCGCTCCCACGTCGTGGGTCAGCGGCTCGAAGCGGTGCGGCTCGCCAGCCCGTTCTTGCTGCGCAGCGTCGAGCCGCCCCTCGATGCGGCCGTTGGTGACGTGCTGATCGGAGCGCGCCGCATCGGCAAGCGCATCGTATTCGCGTGGTCGGGCGGGACGTTCTGGGTCCTGCATCCGATGATCGCGGGTCGTTTGCGATGGAAAGGCAAAGAGGCCAAGCTCGGGGGCAAGGCGGCGTTGGCGGCGTTCGACATGGAGGGCGGGTCGCTCGTCCTGACGGAACAGGGATCCAAGCGCCGCGCCTCGCTGTTCGTCGTCGGCGACGAAGCGGGCCTCGCGGGCCACGATCCGGGCGGGGTCGAGCCCCTCGAGGTGGATGCGGCGACGCTGGCGGCGGCCCTCGCCGATCCTCCGCGAACGCTGAAACGTGCCTTGTGCGATCCGCACCAGGTCTCGGGCATCGGGAACGGTTGGTCCGACGAGATCCTGTTCACGGCGCGGTTGTCACCGTTCCTGCGCACGGCTGAACTCGGAGCGGATCGGGCCGAGGTCCTGTGGCGTGCGACCCAGGACGTGTTGACGGCCGCCAGGGATCGCCATGTCGCCGCGGCACGCCTCGCCTTCCCCGATCGTGTCACGGCGTTCCAGCCCGAGATGCACGTCCATGGACGGTTCCGAGAGCCGTGTCACGTCTGCGAGGCTCCGATCCAGCGCATCGTTCGCTCGAGCAGTGAGTTCCACTACTGCCCCGGCTGTCAGACCGGCGGCAAGCTGCTCGCGGATCGTGCGCTTTCGAGACTCCTCAAGGACGACTGGCCCCGAACCTTGGCGGACCTGGAGTAGACTCCCCGCCCCATGATTCGTCGCCCCGCTGCTTCCGCTCCCGTCTGGACCCTGCGCTCCCCCCACCGTGGCACGGTCCAGGACCTCATGCGCAAGCACGATGTCCCCGAACTGGTCGCCATTCTCCTGGCCAATCGCGGGTACTCACCCGGAGAAGCGGTCAGCGCGCACATGGCGCCGGATCTGCGCAAGTTGCACGATCCGTTCCTGCTGCCGAACATGCGCGAGGCGACTCGGGTGCTGCGCAAGTCCGTCGAGGACGGCGAGACGATCCTGATCCACGGCGACTACGACGTCGACGGCGTCACGGGCACGGTCTTGCTCGTGCGCCTGTTGCGCCTGTTCGGTGCCGACGTGCACTGGCACATCCCGGACCGGTTCAAGGACGGTTATTCCTTCGGGGACCACTCGATCGAACGGGCCAAGGCCGAGGGCGCCAAGCTCGTCATCAGCGTCGACAACGGTACGTCGGCCATCGAACCGATCGCCCAGCTGAAGGCCATCGGCGTCAAGACGATCGTCACCGACCACCACGAACCGCCGGTTTCGGGACTGCCCGAAGCCGTCGCGATCGTGAACCCCAAGCTTCGCGATTCGACCTATCCGTTCCCCGAACTGTGCGGCGGCGCGGTGGCCTTCAAGCTCGCGTGGGGCTTCTGCCAGGAGATGTCGGACGGCGACCGCGTGAAACCCGAACTGCGCCAGTTCCTGGTCGACTCGATGGGCGACGTGGCGATCGCGACGGTGTGCGACGTCGTGCCGTTGGTCGACGAGAACCGCATCCTCGCACGTCATGGTTTGAAGGCCCTCGAGTCCTCGTCCCGCCCTGGGGTCAAGGCGCTGCTGTCCACGGCCGGGATCAGCAATCGCGCACTCAACGCCGAGGACGTGTCCTTCCAGATCGGACCGCGCATCAACGCGTCCGGTCGCCTCGCGACGGCGGCGCGCGCGGTCGAGGTGCTGCTCTCCGAGGATGACGCCGAAGCCGCACGCCTGGCCGCCGAGCTCGACACGTTGAACGTCAAGCGGCGCGAGATCGAGCGCGATGTGCTCGTCGAAGCCGAAGCCGACGCCAAGCTCTATCAGGATGCGCAACGCTACCCCGTGATCGTCGTCGCGGGCCAGGGCTGGCACCAAGGCGTCGTCGGGATCGTCGCCGCCCGTCTCGTCGACAAGTACGCCCGGCCAGCACTCGTCATCGGCCTCGACGGGGACATGGGTCGCGGTTCCGCGCGCTCGGTCCCGGGGTTCTCGGTGCTCGAGGCGATGCACGGTGGAGCCGCGTTCATGCCGCGGTACGGCGGTCACAGTCAGGCCGCCGGCTGCGAGGTCATGTCGGAGTCCATCGACGACCTGCGCGAGGCCATCTGCGAAGAGGCACGCCGGATCCTCGGTGGAGCCGGCTACCCCCCGCCCGAGCTCGCGATCGATGCGGCGGTTCCGCTGACGATGATCGACCAGTCGCTGTTGAACCAGGTCGATCGGCTGCAGCCGTACGGGCAGCTCAACGAGTCCCCGGTCCTGCTCTCGCGTGACGTGCGGCTGGCCGAACCGGCGCGCGTGATCGGCGCGGACGGACGCCACGTCATCCTGCAAGTGCGCCAGGGCGACACCGTGCACAAGGCCCTTGCGTTCGGCATGGCGAACCGCGTGCACGAACTCGAGATGGGCATCCCGATCCACCTGGTCCACACGCCGCGCTGGAACACGTTCCGCGGGCAGCGGAACCTGGAGTTGCTCGTACACGACTTCGCGGTCGGCGAATCACCCGTCTGACCGCGGTCGCCCGAAGATCGACATGAAACGGCCCCGCCGGAGTTGCTCCAGCGGGGCCGTTTCGATGGACGCGGCACGTGCCGCATCCTCACGTGAATCCCATCACGGCTCACGCGGTTCGAATCAGGGCGTGAACGTGACCTCCCAGGCGTTGGTCAGGTTCGAGCCCATGCCACAGGGTCCCAGGTTGACGACTCCGATGTTGTCGCGGTACCAGGTCTGGAAGCTCCAGGTGGAGCCGAGCATGATGCACGCCGCGGCCGGCAACAACGGATCGGTGCAGGACCATCCGACGATGTCGCTCTCGACGCACATCCCGCCCGGTCCCGTGGCGCTGATCGGCCTGCGGTAGAGCGAGCTCGAGCCTCCGGAATCCACGCAGCGAACACCGTTGCCGAGCGTGACCGAGGTCGCGCCCTGACCGACGAAGGTCAACGCGAAGTTGTTGGTCGGAAGCTGGGTGGAGGTCAACACGAGGTCGTCCAGGAACAGACTGGACGAACCGGTGCCGTCAAGGATCCCGCCCACGCCCGTCACGTTCTTGCAGCCACCGGCGGCGTAGTCGTTCGCACACGGGTCGACGGCCGGCGTGCAGAAGCACCAAGCGGCGCCGGGAGGCTCACACTCGTCGGGAACGCCGTTCAGGTTCGTGTCAGTGCTGGTGCCGAGCGCGATGTCGACACCGTCCTCGACGCCGTTGGAGTTGCAGTCCAGGAACGTCTCGCCCAGTCCGAGGATCGTCGCGCCGCTGAGGTCGTCGCCACGCTCCCCGGGGAAGGAGCGGCCGGTCTTCAGGCCCATGGCCTCGCCGGGAACGTAGATGAGCGGCAGACCCGAGCCGCCCGGAGGGGGCAGCAGCAGATCGCCTTCCTCGATGATCGTTCCCGAGGCATCCAGGGTCCCGACCAGCGGCGAACCGCGCTTGACCGAGAACAGCAGCAGGTCCGAGGGCGGAGGTCCCGGCATCGCCAGCGTTCCGGGGCCCGGCGTGGGGAAGGTCGGAACCCAGTCGAACATCGCCAGCCACGGGTCGTAAACGCCGTTGCCGTTGTCGTGGAAGATGAGTGCGTCGACGTCGTCGAACATCCCCAGCCCCAACTGGTCGAAGGGAATGAACAGCGAGATCACGCCGTTCTGACTGGCGAGGATGTCGCCGGGACTGAACCCGAGCGAACCGTTCGTCCCGGTGTGCTGGTAGCCGAAGGTCGTGTCGCTGCCGGGGCCGTCCACCGAGAAGTAGAGGGTCTGGAGCAACGGGTTCACGGGCTGCTGCGCCGTGATGGCGTCGACATGACTGCCGGTGTCCTGGAGCGCGCCGGGCAGACCCAGGTTCGGATCGTTCGGCTCGACCAGGCCGAGGGACGGCGCGAACGGCCCGATCCCCGTCGGTTGACCATCGCCGTCGAACAGGATGTGGTTCCGCCGGCCAGGTCCCGGAGAAGGAATCGGGATCGGACCAGGCTGGAGCAGGCCCGAGGTGTAGACGTCGCCGCTGGAGTCGAACGCCTGCGCTTCCGTGCGCAGGTTGCCGGGTGGCCCCGCCAGGAGACTCGGGTCGCCCTCCGCGTACTCGTCGACCGTGAAGTACACGGCGTAGGTGTCGAGCGGATCCGGCGTGAGAATCCGATCGAAACCGTAGGACATGGCGTCGATCTCGACCGGGCACGGGATGCCGCCTTGCACGCCCACGCAGCCCGAGTAGCCCGGCAGCCCGACCTGGCCACCGTTGTAGAGGATGTCCGGAGGCAAGGCGGGTCCGAACACGGACTGGCCGCTGCGCACGAGCAGGTCGCCATGCGTCAAGGGACCACCGATCGTCGGAGTCCCGATCAGGGGACCGTGATAGTCCAGCGAGAACACGAGCTCGGTCTGGGCAGCGGCCGAAGGCGCTGCTGCGAATGCGACGATCCCGGGGATCGCGAGGGCAGCGAAGGGACGTTGCAAGTGAATCTTGGAGAGGCGCTGGAGCATGGCGGGCACGAGGAGAGAAGCCTGGATCCCCAGTCTAAGCCAGGAAACCGGGAGAGGGGCCCACCGCAAGGTTCGACCTGCGGTGGGCCCCCTAGGTTCCCTGGAAGATGGGTCTACCCCATCAGGGAATGTCTCAGAACGTCGCCGTGACGGCGTTGGTGAGGTTGGCGGTCGTCCCACACGGGCCGCCCGGATCGCGGTACCAGTACTGGAAGGACCAGGTCGAACCGATCGAGATCCAGCCGGCGGGCGGGTTGTTCGCCAGGGTCCAGGCGATGATGCCAGGGCCGAGCGTCGCGGTCCCCGCAGCGGTCGAGAGCTGCGGCGGGAAGCGGAACATGCTGCCTCCGACACATCGCAATCCGTCCGCCAGGAACACGGGCGGGACGGTCGTCGTGCCCATGAAGTACAAGCCGAAGTCGAGCGGTGCGACGTTCGACGCCGTCAGCACCAGGTCGTCCAAGGCGTACACGGTCGACCCACTGGCGGTCAGGAGCGCACCGGTGCCGGAGGCGTTGCCACAACCCGCTGCCGGATCGGAGTTGCCGCAGAAACCGCCACCGGGGCAGAAGCAACTGGACACGGTGATCAGCGGCGACTCGCAGGGATCCGGGATGCCGTTCATGTTGAGGTCCGCAACTCCACCCATCGAGATGTCGACCGCGTCCTCGATGCCGTTGCCGTCACAATCGTGCAGCGTCTGGTTCGGAGACGACAGGGCGTCGAGCTCTTCGCCGAAGCCCGCCAGCATCGAGGTGCCGGAGCGCATCGTTCCGACGCCGAGGTTCTCGGCCGCGATGAAGATCGAGGGGAACGGCGAGACGCCGCCGAAGACGGTGGGGATCGGCGTGGACAGGATGTCCCCTTCCTCGATCGGGATGCCGAACGCGCTGTCCGGAGCCCCGATCACCGGCGAGCCACGACGCACGCTGAACAGCAGCATGTCGGAGCTGCCATTGAGCCAGTCGTAGGGCTGCACGCTGGGCTCGAACACGCCGGAACCGTTCTCCCAAAGGATCAGCGCATCGAGGTCGTCCTGTTGAATCCCGATCAGGTCCAGACCCAAGAGCGGTGCGGCGGCGAACAGGGCCGGCGGACCGCCCGCGGTGACGACGACATCGGCCGACGAGAAGCCGTGCGCGGCCGCGGTGCCGGAGTGCGGGAAACCGGTGAGGGGATCGGGCCACACTGCGTCCATCGAGAAGAAGGTGCGGAAGGCCACGCCGGGAACGATCGCGAAGCCAGGCTTGACGACGGCCGCGTCGAGCGTGTCGCCCGGCGACGGAAGGAACGGGGTCGGGAAGTTCGGCTCGATGGTGCCGAGGCCGGGATAGGTGAATCCGCTGCCACTCGGCAGGCCATCGCCGTCGACGACGCCGACGTGATTGGGCGGCGACGCGAAGGGTGCCATGGGAGCCGGGGGCATCAACAGGACGTTCGTCAGCAGGTCGCTCGAGGCGTCCCCCATCGGGCCTTCGCTGGCCAGGTTCGGAGGGCCGACGGCGAGCGCCGCGCCGGCCACGTACCGGTCCGTGCTGAACCAGACGGCGCCGGGCGAGAACCCGTTCGGCGTGTAGACCCGATCGGTGCCGAAGGACAGCGCGTCGACCTCGACGGGACACGGCGTACCGGGTGCATGGCCGGCGCAACCGGGGAACAGGCCGAGCCCGCCGAGGCCGTGGGGAATCACGACCGTCGGCGTCGGCATCGGACCCAACCCCGGCGTCCCGGCCGGCGTGGGCATCAGGAGGTCGCCCTCCGTGATCGGCGCGACGCCGGAGCCATCGATCAGCGAGATCGTCGGACCCGTGTAGTCGATCGAGAAGATCACGTCCTGGGGACTGGCGGCGAGGAGCGGGGTGAACAGGGCGGGCACGAGACACGCGGGCAGCAGGCCTGCGGCGAAGAAGGACGTCGGGGTCTTGGGGGGGCGTTGCATCGGAGGCTCCAGGAAGGGCGGTTCGGGGGCAGGTGGCAGGTGGCAGGTGGCAGGTGAGGAGGGTCCCCTCGCCGCAGGGGCAGGTCACCGCAGAGGTGATCGGTGTGGCCGGCGCGCCGGGGCTTCCTACCTGCGCTTGCCCGGCCCGATCGGACGGCGAACCCAGAGAAAGTTGCGAGGACGTTCGACGGCCGCACCCGTGCCCGCACGACCCCTTCGAAGGGCGTCCTGGACCAGGCTCCGTCGGCGCTGAAAACGCATGTCCCACCCAGGCTCGGTCTCGAGCACCACATGGGTCGCGATGTGCGTGAGCGACCGACGCATCGGGGCCATCGTCCGAATCGGACCCGGTTCCACACTCGAAGGAACGAACGAATGGAGCCCGCCGACGATCGCTCGCCAGCGGGCTCCGTGACCCGAGTTAGGTGGTGGGCCTGGCCCTCGGGTGTTCGCTCAGGGCGTGAAAGTCACCGTCACCGAGTTCGACAGGTTGGCCGTCGAGCCGCACGGTCCGCCGGGGTCGCGGTACCAGTACTGGAAGGACCAGCTGGAGCCGATGGCGATATGACCTGCGGGAGGCAGGTTCGCGATCGTCCACGCGATGATGCCGGGTCCCATGACCGCCGTTCCTGCGGCGTCAGAGGTCTGCACGGCGAAGCGGAACAACGAACCCGAGAGGCAACGCTGACCGTCGGCCAGGAGCACCGGCGGGATCGTCAGGTCGCCCATGAAGTAGAGACCGAAGTTCACCGGATCCACGTTCGTCGTCGTCAGGACCAGGTCGTCCAGGGCCCAACTGCTGGACCCGCTCGCGGTGCAGAGCGCTCCGGTGCCCGAGCTGTTCGCACAGCCGGCCAACGGGTCGATGTTGCCACAGGGAGCCCCCGTGGCGCAGAAGCAACCCGAGCTCGTGATCAGCAAAGGCCCCTCGCATTCGTCCGGGATGCCATTCAGGTTGAGGTCCAACGACGTGCCGGAGGCAATGTCGATCGCATCCTCGATCCCGTTCATGTTGCAGTCGAACAGAATGCCCTCACACTCGTCCGGGATGCCGTTCATGTTGATGTCCATGGACGTGCCGCTCGAGATGTCCGTCGCGTCCTCGATTCCGTTCATGTTGCAGTCGAACAGCACGGCTTCACACTCGTCCGGAATGCCGTTCAGGTTGACGTCCATGGACGTGCCGCTCGAGATGTCCGTCGCGTCCTCGATTCCGTTCATGTTGCAATCGAACAGCACGGCTTCGCACTCGTCCGGAATGCCGTTCATGTTGACGTCGGCCGAAGTTCCGCTCGAGATGTCGATCGCATCGTCGATGCCGTTCATGTTGCAGTCCGGGAACGGACCGATCTCGCACGGATCCGGGATGCCGTTCATGTTGACGTCGGGCACGATGCCCATGGCGATATCGATCGCGTCCTCGATCCCGTTCACGTTGCAGTCGAACAGCGGCGTCATCGGCGCGCTCAACGCGTTCAGGTCCTCGCCGAACGGCAGCACCAGCGACGTGCCGGAGCGCGCCGTTCCCAGACCGAGGTTCTCGGCAGCGATGAAGATCGCGGGGAACGGCGAGACGCCGCCGAGGAAGGTCGGGATCGGGGTGGTCAGGATGTCGCCCTCCTCGATCGGCATGCCGAGCGCGCTGTCGGGCATCCCGATGACGGGCGAACCGCGACGGACGCTGAAGAGCAGCATGTCCGTGGCGCCGCCGGCCCAGTCGTAGGGCACCATGCTGGGCTCGAAGACGCCGGTGCCGTTCTCCCGCAGGATCAACGCATCGAGGTCGTCGGGGAGCGCAGCCGCGATGTCGAGCCCGAGCAGGAACGCCGGTGCGAACACGGCCGGAGCACCGCCCGTCGACACCAGCACGTCGCTCGAGGAGAATCCGTGCGCCATGGCCGACCCGGCGTTCGGAAGGCCGGTCAGCGGGTCCGGCCAGAACGCGTCCAACGAGAAGAACGCGCCGACCGTGGGCACGACGATGCCCGGCTGGACGCACGCCGCATCGACGGTGTCGCCCGGGTGGATCATGCCGAGGACGGGCGGGTTGGGCTCGACCAGGCCGAGTCCGGGGTATGCGAAACCGCTGCCGCTGGGCATGCCGTCACCGTCGACCATGCCGACGTGGTTGGGCGGCGCTGCGAAGGGCGGCAGCGGAGCGGGCGGCATGCCGATCAGGTTCGACCAGAGATCCGCGGGCGTATCGCCCACCGGGAACTCGGTGCCCATGTGGGGCGGCGACGGACCGACGATGCCGCCGGCCGCGAACGAATCGGTGCTGAACCAGACATCGCCCGGACCGAATCCGGTGGGCAGGTAGAGCTTGTCCTTGCCGTAGGACAGCGCATCGACCTCGACCGGACAAAGGGTGCCCGGCAAGTGCCCGATGCAACCGGCCATCAGGCCCAGACCGCCGAAGCCGTGCGGCGTGGCGATCGTCATCGGGAACGGCGCGCCCAGGACCGGTGTGCCGGTCGCGTTGGAGGGCATGAGCAGATCGCCCTCGGTGATCGGAACGCCACCGCCCGCATCGGGCAGCGAGATCGACGGCCCGTGCCAGTCGATCGAGACGATGACGTCTTGGGCGTGAGCGGTGGACGTGGCGACCAGGGCTGCGCCCAAGGTGGCGCCGAGCGGCCCGATCAGCCGCGAGGTGGAGAGAGGAGAGAAGCGAGGTTGTCGAGACATGCGATTTGGGGGTTGGAGGGGTGAGTCCCCCATCGCGTCCCTCGAAATCACGTTGGTGATGCCGGGCAGACCCATGGGGATTCCTCCATGACGCCGCCCGGACCGATCGGACAATCGATCGGGACTTTTCTCGGATCCCCAGCATGAATCGGCCCGCAACGGTCCTTCCTGGCCGATTCTGTGGGCGTACGGGCGTACGGAGCCTGGCACCGTTCATTGCGCTCCCGCAACAGTG
>TARA_R110002126_G_scaffold152203_1_pt1 | contig 13069 bp, 7 predicted proteins | sample TARA_R110002126 | Tara Oceans TARA_R110002126 (sample SAMEA4397536) | marine metagenome | biome: Polar Biome; feature: [DCM] deep chlorophyll maximum layer (ENVO:01000326); material: water (ENVO:00002006), including particulate matter (ENVO:01000060) such as... | depth 30 m
TAACCCTTTCAAAGGTTTTTACCAACTATTTTTGGCTATTAAACCTATAAAATAGTTTTTAAAAAAACCACAAACATGAAGTTTGTGGTTTTTTTGCTTTTACTCTTGTGTTTCTTCAGGAAAAATATGACTGAACAAATCTAATGTTTCATTGTATTCTTTTTGAACTTCTTTAACCAATTCTGGGTCAGGATCGTATTGTGCTATCTGGTCTATAACACCTCGATATAAATACCTAAAATTCATATCAAATTCATCAAAAACCATATCAAAATCTTCTGCCTTAAACGTGCTATACCAAATTAAGTTCTCTCTAAATAAACGCATTAAATCTTCGGCTGCAGCTCTTGCTTTTTTTAGTTCGCCTAGTTTGTAATACATTTCTGGATATTCCATTGATAAACTATAATGGTCAAAATCTGCGATAGGTAATTTTTCTAATGATAAATCTAAGACTTCTACCGCTTTTACAGTATCGCCTTCTATGGCAAAAGCAGCAGATAAACGCATTAAACTATTACGAAGCGAAATGGCATTTCTTTTGGTTTGTTCATCTAAATAAATTTTACCGTCATTAATATTTCTCCAGTTCCATTTTTGTACATTTTCGTACATTTTTTCTGGGTCTATTCTACCAATGTCAAATAGACTCAACTCGCGAATTACTTTGCCATTTTCATCATAAGTTTTAGTTGGTGTTTTAATTGGTACAAATTTAAATGCTACGCCATCTAATTGTAAATAATCTTTTAGCCAAATGTATTCGCTATCGGCATTAGAGCCACCCGTAAAATATATAGGTTGTTTCCAATCGAAATTATTTAAAATATCTAGCATTAAAATGGTGTTTTTACCAATGGCTCGATCAATAGTAATATCAATATAAGGCACAATTTTGTCAGCATCTTTTTGCGCTACAATTCCATATTTTAAAACATTTTCTTTGTTAACAGGAATTCTAATTTTGTTGGTTGGTAGTATTTTTTCTGGATTTCCATCATCATCTAAATCATAAAAAGTACGTTTGCTGTCACTTTGAATCCATTTCATAAAATTATCTAAATCTAAAACGGAATCTTTTAATTGTGGAAAGAGTTCTTGAAAATAATAGGCAACATCTAAAGTGCCGTATTTATACTCGTCGTGTGTTAATTTCGATGGAATTGGAGCTGCATCATACGTTTTTCTTTTCATTTGGTCTATATACCAATCTGTTTGAAAAAGGCTTGTGTTTACCAGCTTAATATCGGTTCTAATACCTTCTACTTCTTGCATATACCACAGCGGAAAAGTATCGTTGTCACCAATAGTAAACATAATGGCATTCGGGTCGCAACTTTCTAGGTACGCTTGCGCATTTAAACGCGTCGTGTATCTATTTGAACGATCATGATCATCCCAATTCTGATATGCCATTAAAGTAGGTACAGCTAGTAAAGAAATTGCACTAACAGCTATAGCTACTTTTTTTCTAGAACCGAAATCTTTTAAATATTCATACAAAGCCAACACTCCAAAACCTACCCAAATTGCAAATATGTAAAAACTACCTACAACTGCATAATCTCGCTCTCTTGGTTCAAAAGGTTTAGGGTTGGTGTAAAAAATAATGGCAAAACCAGTAAAAGCAAAAAATAAAAAGAGGGTAAAGAAATTATTTTTATCGTTTTTAATTTGAAAAAACAAACCAATTAAACCGAGAATGAAAGGTAGAAAAAAGTAGGTATTTCTTCCTTTATTCAACAAAGCTTGCCATGGTAGCATTTTTTGAGAGCCTAGTCTGGCTTCATCTATTACATCTATTCCACTGATCCAATTACCATTGGTAATGTCTAATTGTCCTTGAATATCGTTTTGTCGGCCAACGAAATTCCACATAAAATAACGTCCATACATATAGCCAAATTGGTAGCTTACCATGAATTTTATATTTTCTACAAACGTTGGTCTACGTTTACTATTGGCGGGAATTCCGGCTATAGCTTTGTATTTTTCTTCGGATGCTGGATTAACCATTCTTGGTATAAAACCTTTGTGTTTATCGGAATAATTGGGTAAAATATCTTTATAGACATTTACAATTACGTAACGATCTTTACCATCTACAATTTTCTTTTCATATTTAGGTTTATCGTCTCTTGTTGGGTTTGTTCTATCTCTCTCGTCACTGTATTTATTTGAGTAATATGTGTCGTAAAAGACATTGGCATCGCCATACTGTTCACGTTCATAATACGCTAATAATTCACGTGCACTTGATGGGTTATTTTCGTTGATCGTAGTATTTGCGTTGGCTCTAATTGGTAACATCATCCAAGAAGAAAACCCAATCATAATAAAAAGTAGCGAAAGAATTAGGGTGTTTGCAGTTACTTTTTGCTTTTTTCTGGTATATGTTAATCCAAATATAAAAAGTGCGATTAAAATAATAGTAGCAATAATACTACCAGAATTAAAAGGTAAACCTACAGAATTTATAAAAAATAATTCTGATGCACTAAAGAATTTTAAGGTAAACGGAAATATAAATTTAAAAACTAACATTAAAACCAATACAGAAATAATTGTGGCTATAGCTGTTGTTTTTAGGTTGATGTTTTTATAGGTTTTAAAGAAATACAACATAACAATTGCTGGAATAACCAACAAAGAAAGGATATGAACTCCAAAAGATAAACCTACAACAAAACTGATTAAAACCAACCATTTGTTGCCTCTAGTGGTGTCAATTTCGCTTTCCCATTTTAAGCCTAACCAAAATAATAATGCCATTAAAAATGATGACATTGCATACACTTCTCCTTCTACAGCACTAAACCAAAAACTATCTGAAAAAGTATAGGTTAGAGAACCAACTAAACTACTACCTAAAATAGCAATACGTTTTCCTTTAGAAATATTGCCTGTTTTTGCGGCTAGTTTTCTTGCTAGATTGCTAATTGTCCAAAACATAAAAAGTATGGTAAATGCGCTTGCCAAAGCAGACATAAAGTTTACCATTTTTGCAATTTCTGTATTGTCTGAAGTAAACATTGCAAAAAATGCACCCAACATTTGAAAAAGTGGTGCTCCTGGAGGATGCCCAACTTCAAGTTTAACTGATGTTGCAATGTATTCTCCTACATCCCAAGCACTAACAGTTGGTTCTAAGGTTAGGGTGTATGTAACTAAGGCAATAGCAAACGTAACCCATCCTAAAATGATGTTCCATTTTTTAAATTTTTCTGATGTCATTTTTCACGAAATAAGCTGTGGCGAATTTACTAATAATTATGAATAAACAAGGGCACTAAGTGTTTTTCTCATTCGTAAAAACCTCATAAAAGTTTGTTAAATGTAAAATTTGTAAAAAATAGTTTGCAAATTTAAAAGAATGCATTAAATTTGCATCCGCTAAGAAGCATTGGCCTATGGTGTAATTGGTAACACACCGGTTTTTGGTACCGACATTCAAGGTTCGAGTCCTTGTAGGCCAACAAAAGCAACTTTTAATCAATTGATTATCAGTTGCTTTTTACTTTTTAAGGGTTTTGTGTGTCGGTATTTGTGTCGGTTTTTAAATGTTTTATTTGTGGATGTTTTAAAAAATAAGAAGAAGTATTGTGCTATTATAGATGTATTTACAATTACCGTTACTTAAAAACTATATCTTGCTTGTAATCGGAACAATGGAAAAAACAAAGGATTTCGAGGAACGCGAAAGTGGGGTTTGTTTTGTGTGGACTTCTTATACTGAGGTTCTTTATGTTTTGCCTTAAATAATCAAACATAACTCTAGTGCTATATCTCTATATAATTTTGAAAAAGGTCTCTTATTAAGCTCATACAATGAAGTATAATTCCCAATTAACAGCCTATCAATTTCAGTATCTGTAAACGCTTAAATCTTTTCATATCTATTTAAACTAATTTATATCTATCAGAACGCATTTTAAATGCTTTCTCACTTCCTTCCATTACATCACAAATCTCTTTCTTTATTTCTTCTCTCTCTACTGTTCCTGAGTGTAAGACCGAAGTGAATTGACTTTCAGAATCCATAGAGATAATATATTCAGCATCGCCATTAACTGGAATATTGGCATTATGGGTAACTACAATAATTTGTCTACTACCTTTAGCTACTTTTAATCTATCTACTATTAAATCATAGACTAATCTATTATCTAAATCATCTTCTGGTTGGTCTAATAATAATGGAATAGTACCAAATGAAAGTAAAAAAGTTAATATTGCTGTAGTACGTTGTCCTGCGGAAGCAGTAGACAACGATTTAAACGTAACAGCGTTTTCAGGTTTATATTCTACAACTACTTCATCCTCTGGCATAAATAATTCTAATTCATCCATACCTGCATCAGTTATACCCTTTACAGCATTTTTAAAATGTCCTCCAACTATATCAGCATTATCATCAAAGAAATTCTTGCGGAATACATCTTTTACTTCTTTTATTTTGTGTTCTACGTTACCTTGAAAACATAATTCTTTTAGCTTTTTAAAATCTTCTTCAAAAGATGTGTCTTTACCAATAATCTTACGGACTTGTAACTCAAAACTTGTTTGATTTCTGAAAGGTTTAATTTTGACTCTAATTTTATCATCAGTTACATTATCATCAATAAACGCCTTACGTTTATCAGTTATATTTTTAGATAATTGAACAAATTCTTCCTGATATTTGGTTCTTTCTATAAGTTCTAAACTCTCTTTTTCTTTTATAACATCGAGTGCAACTAATTCTTCTTCCTTATCTTCAATATCTTTTGATATAGCTTCATATTGGTCTATGTTTTCTACGTCTTCTGCTTCAAGTTCAGCTTTCTTTAAATCATAATTAGTTTTCGCTGTAGTATATGCTTGCTTCCATTGTGAAGCTGTTAATTTAGTTTCTAAATCAGTTTTTATCTGTGATACAGATGTTATTAGTGCTTCATACTTCGTTGCTTTTGTAGATAGAGCTTCTTTTACCTCAGATAAGATTGTTTTAAGCTCTTCTCTATTACCTTCAGAAAAACCCCCTTCATCTGGTTGTTCAATATCAAACTCCGTTTTTAGAAAATCTAATTGATTAACTAATACTTGAATTTGTTCTTTATAATCGTTTAGTAATTTCTCTTCTTCAGCAAATGACTTTTTTTCTGCCATTAACTCTTTGATCCCTGCCTTATCTAAAGTTTCTAATTTCTTTTTTAAGTCCCCAATGTCAGTTTTTAATTTAAGTCTTGATTTTAAATTTACTTGATGTGTTCTAATCGTAATACAAGACTTTAAGAAGTTTTCTTTTGCAACCTTTCTTTTATCTTTTAATTGACCTATTTCTTCAACATTTAAATCAACCCTATCTAATAAGGCGTTGTGGTCTTTTGAAATTTCAAATATTTGCTTTTGAGAATACTGTTCAAACTCTAAGTAAGTTAAGAACTCTTCGTCCTTAATCTCTACCCAAACCCCTTCAACTAATTTATGTATTTCAATAGTTTGATTAACTGAAGAATTTATATCTGATGCTTTTACAAGATATAAAAAGTCTTTACGAACAAACTCTACTTCAATAGTGGAATCTTTATTAAATACTCCTATGGACTCTGTACCTCTTACTTCATTTGTCTTATAGAAACTATTATGTTCTTTTACTAAATCTGCAAAATTTTTAAGATTACTTGTTCGCTTAAATACACCTCTAATAAACCTTAAAATACTTGATTTACCACTACCACGACCACCAATTATAGTATTTAATTGTGGATTGAATCCAATTTTAAAAGGTACTGTACCTGTTAATGTAGTATTCGTTATGGTTATTGATTTTATCCAAAATTCTGGCTTATCCGTTACGGAATTTGCATCAACAAAATCATTAACTATTCTATGTGATGGCAATAAAAATGCTTGTCTTAACCCTTCTAAAGAAGGTGTTTCGTCCATTTTTATATATGTAAATCTTGAACCAATACCATCTAAACCGTGTTTTGAATTTTTAGGTGCGTGTGGGTTATCCGAAAAAGTTAATAATGCTAAAGCACTTTCCTTAGATAGCTTTACTGTATTATACCACTTCTTCGCAGTAGCTTCATCTATTGCAGGTGCAGGATTATTGTAATAATCATTTAAACTTGGGACAACACTACCGATTGTTGCATTAGAATATTCATTTTCATAAAACGCTTTATGTACAATTTGAACTGCATTTATATCTTCTCTACTGTAAAACTCTTGTAAAATTTGATTACCAATAGACTCTAAACCATTAAATTCGTCAATGTGAGCAGGAATAACAATAGCACCATATTTTAATGCCATATCTGCTATTTCAATTATACTTTTATTTGTTTTAGCATCTTGATTACCAAAATTAGCTTCATCTATATCACATCTTATTAAAAAATCACGAACATCAGTATTTGTTTTGGATGGGTCAAATAACACTAATAAATGAACTTTAGATGTATCACAAGTAATTTCAACACCTGGAAAGATTGTTAAATTAGTGTCTTTTGCAATTTCTTGAATTGCTTCAATGCCATTGGCGCTATTGTGGTCTGTAACTGCAACACAATCTAAACCTTGTTTTATTGCTCTGTCAACCCATTGTTGAGCTGTTACCTCTCTATCTTGAAAACATCTACTTGCAGTTGTATGTAAATGTAAATCACACTTATACCACCTTGCTCCTTTAAATTCTTTCATTTATTAATTAACTTTATGACATTAGTATGTAATATAATTTGTGGTTAAACATAAATAACAAAGAGAAATTATAAATTTATTTATGACTAATCTTATTTACTAATCATTACCAATTTGCTTACTTATTCTCCACAGAATTTAATCTGTTAATAATTAATTTATTTAATTCAATTGGGTTTATTGATTTTTTAATTGGCAAAACTAAATATTTTGAACCTTGTTGTGACATAGACTTTTTTATGCCTTCTTCAATAAGGTTTAAATAGGTACAGCCAGACACTATATAGAGTATTATTTTACCATCTTTTAAAAATTCTTCAAACTTTAATTTAGAATAGTTATTTTTATGATAATCTTTATATTCATAAAGTGGTCTAAGGTAAAAATCATTCGCAGATTCTTGACTTTTGACAGCTGAAGTATATGGGCCAATTATATCATAATTAACAAGACCACTTTGTAAAGAACGATTGTAAGTTATTGATGACCTCGATTCAACATAAATTTTTTTTTCAATACCTGTATGATTCGATTTTATCATTATATCGTACTCATTTAATGGACTTCCGAAATTATCTGTTCTAACATCGTCATAACGAATTACTGACCATAAATCTTTTAAACCAGCTCGTTTTATAATCTCCTTTAAATATTCAGCACAAGCAATTTCTGCAATTATGCCCATTAATTGCATATTATATTTCATTTCTGGGCTTCTATAAGCACCACTCTGTGATGCATTCATTGTTTTAGCAGATTTCTTTTTTGCTTGAATAACCGCGTTTTTATATAAAACGGAATCAAAATTAATCTGACATTTTATTAGAGGCCATTTTTTATTGTTAATTATAGATTTGCGTATAAACAAATTAATCATAGAGTTCAATCTTTATTTTTATGATATTACACAAGGTATTTAAAAAGATAAACAATTAAATCATATCCTTTAATATATCTATCAATTCTGCTACTGTTCTTGCTCCATCTAATTTATCGCTTTTGAAAACCATAAAATAACGATAATTATCTCCAGCTTTACTTGCCCACTTTTCGCCTAAGCGTAATTTTTGTTGACTGTCTGAACCATCTAAATGGTCTCCTTTTGTTTCTATTAAAATAATTTTACCATTCTTCATTTTTACAATAAAGTCTGGATAATGATTTACAAAACCATTTATTAATAATCCTTTACCACGCTCTAAGTTTCTATGCCAATACACAACACTATCAAGATTAGCTACTTCATTAATGACTTGTTTTTCAAAATCATTCATTTCTCCTTCTTCTATGTACAGGTTTTTAGTAATTCCTTTAAGCGTGTTTTTTGGACTAATCTTTTTAGAAAACTTAAATGAAGGCTGACATAAAACAGTTCCTTTATCTAATAGAATATCAAACTGCTTTTCCATATGTTGGTTAGACAATTCAGTAATTCTATTTTTTATAATCTTAGCATAGAAAGGTTCATTATTAGTGATTTCAGCAATTTTATCACTATTTAAATCTGCAATAATCTTTTTAACGTATGCTATAATTTGAGGTTCTGGTATTTGGTCTATCTTCTTTATAATTTTAGTAATACGACCTGCAATTTGATTTATCTTTTGTTCCGGTGTTAATGTAGATAGATATTCTGCAAATGCTTCTTTTACGTGGTTATCTACATATTTATACTCTGGAACATATTCATCTTTTCTACCTTCTGCAAGATCTATACTTGCCATCTTAGAAGCTGTACGAGTTAAGTCTATATTACTATCCTGCTTATCCAATTCAAAACCATCTAGTAACAGATTTTTGGTTAGTGGAATAAGATTATCTGGCTCTATAAGTGAAGGTGCTGTTTTGATATGAAATGTTGGTATTACTTCTTTATTTGCATCTTCTTTAAACACCTCTTTAATTGGGAATGATTTTATCTTTTCTTTCAATTCGGTTGGTATTAAATTATCTTCTTTTTCCAATTCGTCCATCTTCTTTTCAAACTCTGCATTAGTATCTCCTGCGAGTTTTAAGATGTCTTCTAATTGACCTGTACCTTTTTCTGATTCTGTAAGCTGTTTTACATCATCTACATTAATTGTAACTTCTGTATCATCATCTTCGTTAGTTGACGTTGAAGGCTGTTCTTGTTCTTTACCAAACAAATCTTCAAAACTACCTTTACCAGTAGCAGTATCAATTTTAGATTCTATTTGCTGTTCTTTTACTCTATAATCTTTTGCACTAAATCCTGACTTATTTAAACCTAAAATAATTTTATCTAAAGTCCCTAAGAAATTATTAGATGAAGTAAATACATAAGAATAATTTAATAAATCTTCTTTATGCTTAGTTACATAAGGCAAGCGTAATACTCTACCTAAAATCTGCTCTACATCTATTGATGAAGATTTGTTTGCCAATGATGCTAAAACATAAGCAAAAGGACAATCCCAACCTTCTTTTAAAGCATTTACTGTAATTATATAGCGCACTTCACAATCACGACTTAATAAATCTAAATTTTTAATTTCATCTTTATTTGCAGTCTTAATCTTAATTTGACTTTCTGGAATACCTATTTCCATTAGACTACTTTTAATCTTATCAAATGTGATATTATCGTCTTTAGTTTTAGGTTGTGCTTGAAATAATACAATAGGTCTTATATACTTACCACCATTTAACTCTTGTGTTTTAGCTTTTGCTTCTAATGTTTTTTGCATTTGTATTGCACTACTCAATACTTCTGTAGTATCTTGATGATTGTAAACAATAACGGGTAGTTTTACCATATTGTTTTTCTTCAACTTAATAGCATCTACAAAACTTATAATATTACTCTTATTACGTGGTGTAGCAGTTAAATCGAATATGAAACTTGGGTTGATATTATTTAACATCTCTATCCTTAAATCTGCTTCAAAATTGTGACTTTCATCTATTACAATTACAGGATTAAGATAGGCTATAACTTGAATTAACGCAGTATCATCTACATTATCAAGATTTGCTTTTAAGTCTCTAAAATGAGATACAAACTCTGCTAAATTTTCATTTTCTCTGTATGCTCTTGGTAAGCCTTTTCTAACGGTTTCAACAAAAGATTGTACACTTAGTACTAATATACTTAATTGCTCTTTAACCTCTACAGGATTGAATCCTTGACCAAATAACAACGCTTCTTTATCATACACCTTTACATTACCATTGAAATGTGCATCTATCTTTTGTCTATATGGATGCGAAGTATCATTTAGGTTTTTATAAGTCTGTTTTAAAATTGTATCTGAAGGTACAAACCAAACTACAACCTGTGGTTTATCTAAAGGAAAACTATCGAAGATAGGTTTCAATGCATTACAAGCTATAAAAGTTTTACCACCTGCTGTTGGTACTTTTACAGTAACTCTTGGAACGCCTTTAATAGAATTGTCATACGGTCTAAGAAAATCATTCTCTAAAGTTTGTACAGATATTCCTTTACTTTCCCAAAAGTTAGAAAACGCATTACTAAGATGCCTTGTAGTATCAAGCTCTTCTATAAATTGAGTAAGGTCATTAATAACCTCTTGTTGGTATTTTTTTAATTCCATTTTTAGAAACGTTTTATATCTCTTGGTATTTTTTTAAATATGATATTCTTATTGAGCATATAGGCTTCATCAAGCAAACATATGTCTGCATAAATAATGTATTGCTCTTGTAATTCTGAAATGATACCTAAACTATTATTATCTAATGTTGTTAAACTATCTTTTTCATAATAGAAATAGTAACCTGTATCTTGGTAATTATCTAATAGATATTTGCCTTCTTTAGATTGTTGCCTCGTAAGTGGTTGCTTAGTCTCTGTATAATAGATGTAATTTCTTATTTTATCTTCTCCTACTTCTTCATTTAGGTTTTCATTGTCCTTAAAGATTGGCTTACCTAATTCGTAGAAATCGAATGAACCTCCTATACCTTCAGTTTTGCCAGAAACCATTTTTTCGCCAACTATTGAGATAGCACCATTATTATCTGTTAATGCTACTTTAGAGTATTGTTCATCGTTTTTGAAATCTTCATATTGTTTTAAAATTTTGTCAGCCTTTTTAAGATTGGTTATATTTATTGAATACTCTTTTAAAACCTCTTTTTGTTTACCGGTAAACTCATAACCTTGAATGACTTTTTTTATACGTGTAGCTGTAATACTATCTGCATAATCTTCTAATTCTACCATAATGAACTTACGATTACCACCATCCTTTTTATTGAGGTTTAGTACGGCGTGAGCTGTTGATGCTGTACCTGCAAAAGAATCTAATATAATTGCATTGGGATTATTTTTCAGACTTAAAATCTTCTCCATTAATGAGGAAGGTTTAGGTGTTTCAAACGGAAGTTTTGACTTCGGAAATAGCATTTTAATTTCCTTTTTAGCATCTTGAGTATGACCTACTTCAGAATAAGGCCACACAGTCATTGGTGTAATACCATTCTTAACTTCGGTCAAAAATCTCTTGATTGCTGGAACGTTATTTCCATCCTCTCCCCACCATATTCTATTATCTAAATCCATTTCTCTGAATTTCTCCTTTTTTACACGCCAGCAATACCCCGCAGGTGGTAAAACTTTACGACCGCTTGGGCAAGTTATTTCATATACTTGACTTTCAACTATTGGTCCTACCGATAAATCTGAAGATTTCCATAGACCACGTGAATCATTATCTAAATTATTATATCTATCGTTAGCATCTTCAGTTCTTGGCATTAGTAAGTTAACCAAAGACTTATTTTTAGCGTAGGAAATTATAAAATCGTGGTTAGGGGAAAATCTTTTTTTTGTATTAATTGGGGAATAAGCTCGTTGCCAGATAACGTTATTAAGAAAATTATTAGGTCCAAAAATTAAATCCAACATTGGTTTTAAATTACCGTGTTCGTTATCATCAATTGAACAGTAAAATACACCATCATCTTTTAAAAGTTTATGAAGTAACTTTATTCTTGGGTACATCATACACAACCATTTGTCGTGCCTTGTTAAATCCTCTCCATCTTCCCCAACTACTTCACCTAACCATTTTTGAATTTTAGGGTGTTTAACGTTATCGTTATACACCCATTTTTCTTTACCTGTATTATACGGTGGATCTATATAAATCATATCTATACGTCCTTCGTATTCTGGAAGTAATGCTTTTAATGCTTCAAGGTTATCTCCGTGAATTATTTTATTACCGCTATTAACTTCATTCTCTGTTTGTCCTTTTTCATCAAAGCCATATTTATGTTCCAATATCTTATATGGTACATCTTGATGATGACTAACAACCTTATCTTTACCTATCCAATTGAGTGTTGGCATATCTTACTGCTTATTTAACTTTAGTAACTAATAATTCTTTTGCATCTACCTGTAAGATGGTAGCAATCTCGTACAAGGTTTCTAAACTTAATTGTATGCGATTTTACACGTCATCACTAACTTTATTGTACCTTACTTTTTATGCTGGTATATTCAAAATTTTCTCTGAATATTTTGACATTATACTTTAGACGGTTTAAAGATACATTTATATGCTTAAAAAGCCAGTACATTGCTTTATTTTGAAATTGAAAGTAAATATTTCTTTTTTTGTAGTATTGGCAATGGTTGCAAGAATTTATATTTTTTAAATACTTGCATTTCTCAAAAAATCTTCTAAATCCAAATTGTAATACCCTATAGCTTTAAGTTCTATGTCATTCATTCCATTACTTAAATCCCAAATTTTAGAATTAATATTTAGTTCTTTTAATTCTTCTATTCTCCCTGCGTTTTCGATTAAATCTGTTGCAATTAAAATATTTTTACCAGAAAGTACTTTCATTTTGTTATTTGTCAAACCATTTATTAAATCCTAAGACTACTAATTATAATCAGGAAAGTTTATAGCACAAACTATGGCTATTTTTTAAATTTCAACAAAAACTATTGGTTTGTCATATTTATTTGAAAGATGTTTCTCCATATAAGCAACTGTAATACTAATCTTCATTTTTATGGGATACTATAAATTTTGATTTCACACATTTTTTTTTAAAACAATCCTCCTTGTTGATATTCTTGTTCAAGAATATAGGGTTTATTCGAGTCAACTTTATTTTTAAACAGATTTTTAGAAACTGGGTAGGCAGTAATTTCTTGTTTGGTAAATGTATGAAGTAAAGTTTTTATATCATTTTCATTTGAAGTGTGCAGCCAATCCCAATAATTAGAGGGATCAAGAATTAAAGGCATTCTATAACTACCTTGTTTATTTGGTTTGTTGTGAATCTCTTTAAAAAATCCATTTGCTTCCTTTGTAATAATTGATGCTGAATAAATAGGTGTAGAAGGATCATCATCTATAACTGAATAAAT
>TARA_R110002126_G_scaffold28375_1_pt1 | contig 13065 bp, 11 predicted proteins | sample TARA_R110002126 | Tara Oceans TARA_R110002126 (sample SAMEA4397536) | marine metagenome | biome: Polar Biome; feature: [DCM] deep chlorophyll maximum layer (ENVO:01000326); material: water (ENVO:00002006), including particulate matter (ENVO:01000060) such as... | depth 30 m
ATGCTTGGTGCCGCGGCTGGTGACGCCGTCGGGGAATTCGGCCAGCCCGTGTTGGCGCGTCCAGTGGACATTCTTGACCTCGACCCAGCAGGGCGGGCGGTGATCGCTTTCAAGCAGAAGGTCGATGCGGGAATTCTCGCCATATTTCACTTCGCGTCGCAGCGAGCTATAGCCGCCAAGTTCGGCAAGAATACCGGAATGGACCGCTTCTTCCGCCAACTCATTGGCGCGGCCGGGCAGGGCACCGATCAAAGTGTCCTGCGCCTCGACGATCTCCCAGGTGAATTTGAGTTTGCGCTTGGGATTGTCGGCACGCGACAGCCAGACGCGCAAACCGGCGTCCTTTATCCCGGCCATGGCGCCGGTATTGGCGCAATGCGCGGTCACGACCTCGCCGTCCGACAGTTCGACATCGGCGAAGAAGCGCTTATAGCGCGAGACCAGTCGGCCCTCGATCAGCGGCGTGGCAAATTTCATCGCTTGGCATTCTCCTGTTGAGCCACCTATACCCGAGGCAAAGCGGGAAACGAGGTTGAATCTCATGGGCAAGACATCGGGTGTGACGGCGGCCGTGGTGCTGATTGGCGATGAGGTCCTCTCCGGCCGGACCCAGGACAAGAACCTGCAGCAGATCGCGCAATTCCTGGCGCCGCTGGGGATTAATGTCGTCGAGTGCCGCACCATTCCCGATGATGCTGCCATGATCGCCGATACAGTGAACACGCTGCGCGCCCAGGTCGATTACGTCTTTACCACAGGCGGGATCGGCCCGACCCATGACGATATTACCGCCGACAGTATCGCTTTGGCCTTTGGTGTCGCGATCGATGTCCGTCATGATGCGCTCGAGGTGATCGAGCACTGGTATGCCAGGACCGGGACGCCGCTGACCGAGAGCCGCAAGCGCATGGCGCGCATTCCCGATAGCGCCTCGCTGATCGTCAATCCGGTGACCGGCGCGCCCGGCTTCCAGATTGGCAATGTCTTCGTGATGGCCGGTGTGCCTTCGATCACCCGCGGCATGCTCGAAGATGTCGCCCACCGTCTCCATGGCGGCGCCGTCACCCGGTCGCGTTCGGTCAAGGCTGACAATCTGCGCGAAGGCGATATCGCCGTGCCGCTCGGCGAGATGCAGAGCCGATATCCGCAGGTCTCGATCGGCAGCTATCCCTATTTCCTCGAGGTCAAGGACGGGGAGGTCAAACGCGGCACACATTTGGTGGCACGCGCCACGGATGATGCGGCGCTGGACGCCGTGATCAACGAGATCGCCGCCCTGGTGGCGTCACTGGGCTTTGACGGGCGCATCGATCCGCAGGACTGAGGCGCCATGCCTTTATTCAGTGTGGCGCGGGGATGAACAAGCGCGCCTTGAGATCGCCCCTATCTTGCCTTGCCTCCGATCAATTCATGCGTGCAAATGCTGCAGCTGGGAACGGGAAGGGGAGACAGACATGACTCGGAATTTGAAGATGGGCACCGCGCTTGCGGCGCTGGTGGCCGCTACCTCTATACAGTCGGCACCGATGGCGCTGGCGCAGGACGAGGCCGCCAAGCAGGAACAACTCAATGCCATACCGGCCGCTTGCCGCAATCGCGGTCAGGGGGGCTATGGAGTGGATGAGATTGTCGTAACCGGTACGAGGATCGCCGGCGCGGTGCAGGCGGAAGCGCCACTCAATGCCGTTCCGCCGCCCCCGCCGCCTCCGCCCCCGGCCACGACAGGCCGGACGGCGATGTTGGCCGCGCCACTCGAACAGAATATGCGCGGCTATGCCCCTCTGCCCATGAGCCCGCCCCCCGGCGCGGTCGACCGCGAGCGCTATGAGCATGTCGAGCTCAACACCGTGCATGCGACCGCCGACGAGCCGGTCTCGACCTTCTCGATCGATGTCGACACGGCGAGTTATGCTGTCGTGCGTGACTATCTCAATGATTGCACCTTGCCGCCCCAGGATGCGGTGCGTATCGAGGAGATGGTCAATTATTTCGATTATGATTACGCGCTGCCGGACAGTCTCGACGAGCCGTTTGCGACGCGGGTGCAGGTCACGCCCAACCCGTGGAATGCGCAGACCCAGCTGATGCATGTCTCGGTGCAGGGCTATGAGATGGTGGCCGAGGAACGGCCGCGCTCCAATCTTGTCTTCCTGATTGATGTTTCCGGTTCGATGAATTCGCCCGACAAACTGCCGCTGGCCGTGCAGGCGATGCATTTGCTGGTCGACGAACTCGACCCCGACGACACCGTCGCCATCGTTGTCTATGCCGGTGCGGCCGGTGCCGTGCTGGAGCCGACACGGGCGCGCGATTCGCGTCAGATTCATGAAGCGCTCGACCGGCTGAGTGCCGGCGGCTCGACCGCTGGCGGCGCCGGCCTGGCGCTGGCCTATGACCTGGCCGAGCGCAATTTCGACGAGGACGCCGTCAATCGCGTCATGCTTTTGACCGATGGCGATTTCAATGTCGGCGTCACCCGGGATGAGCGTCTTGAAGACTTCGTCGCCCGCAAGCGCTCCAGCGGCATTTACCTGTCGGTGATGGGGTTTGGCCGCGGCAATTATAATGACCAGATGATGCAGACCATTGCCCAGGCCGGCAATGGTACTGCGGCTTATATCGACAGCCGCGCCGAGGCCCGGCGCATGTTGGTCGAGGAAAGCTCGAGCGCCCTGTTTCCGATCGCCAATGACGTCAAGATCCAGGTCGAGTTCAATCCGGCGCGTGTCGCCGAATACCGTCTGATTGGCTATGAAAGCCGCATGCTCGAACGGGCCGATTTCAACAATGATGCGGTTGACGCCGGCGAGGTCGGGTCCGGTCACGCCGTGACCGCCATCTATGAGATCGCGGCACCGGGTTCGGAAGGCGCTCTGCTCGACCCGCTGCGTTATGGCGCTGCCTCTCCGGCACCGGCCGATATCTCGACGGAATACGGCTTGTTGCGCCTGCGCTATAAGCAGCCCGGCGAGGATGAGAGCCGTCTGATCGAGCACGTGATCACGGCGCAGGATGCCGTCGCCGATTTTGCCGCAGCCGATCAGGAGACCCGCTTCTCGATCGAGGTCGCCGGCTTCGCGCAAATGCTGCGCGGTGACCCCTATATCCGTGAGGGCTATGGCTATGACGAGATCCTCGACCAGGCCAGCGCGGCGCTGGGGCCGGATGAATATGGCCACCGCGACGAATTCCTCGAACTGGTCCGCATCGCGCGCTATGCCGCCGATGCTGATGGCCAGAAGGTGGATTAGCGTGCCTTGGACCGCTCAGGACAGCTGGCCTCTGGTTCAGCTGTCCTGGGCGGTCGATGCCTTTGAGACGGGTTGATCGGGGGGCTCGCTGCAGGCCGCCCTAGCCGACAGCGCAACTATTCCCGCTCGGTCGCAGCTGAGGGTAGACGGCGCCAAGCCTGGCCTCGAAGGCATAGCCTGCCTCGATCCTGCAACCCGCCTTGCAAGGGGTGTATTGGCAATCGCCCTTGTCAGAATCATACCGGCAATAGCTCTTCGACAGCCGCTTGGCGTGACGCGCCCAATGCACCATTTCATGCATGGCGGTGAGGACGATGATGTCGGCAACTCCCATATTACCGTGCTCTTCTTGGTGATTGCGCAGGTATGGCCCGGGCGTTTCGAAGGCGTTGATGAGTGCCATGTCGAGGGTGACAAACTTGCTCTCGTTGGCGTCGAACCGGCCCAATGTTCCTGCCCCCAGGCCCCGGATACGCAGTCTGGGCAAGGTGCGCGGGCTAAATGCGGCAGCGGTTTCCCGGGCATCCAGACCGGAGACGGCGCTGAAGGCCTGCAGGACTTGAGGCTCAGTCTGTCGAAAATTGACCAGGGCCTTTTCCAGCATCGCCATGGCGCCGCCGAATTCGCCTCTCAGAGTCTTGCTAATCAGCATTCTATGGCCCCCGTCCGATGCCCCGTCCGGCGTCTCGTCTTTCCGTCCGCCGCGAAATACCAATCAAAAATAGCGAAAAGAAATTTTGCAGACAAGGATAGGCATGAACATCGGTGGTGTGTATGCTGCCGCCGGGGCTATCAGGGGTTGCGAGATGGTTGACTTGCGAATTTTGGCGGTGAGCTTGACGGTCGCGGCAGGGAGCCTGGCGGCTTGTGCCAACACTGGTGTCCCGGGCGGTGGGGACACGCGCTACTCTGCAGCCGACTGCCAAGGAATAGCCTCTGACGCGCTATTGCCATTGAACACGGCGTTGGGCTGCGTCGAGACAGTGCGGCAATCCTATCATCAAGCGGCGCTGGGCAACCGGCAATTGCGCGGCAGCTTGCGCCAGGGAACGCTGGTCGCGTCTATCGGCGCGCTGGCCAACACGCTGACCGACGGTGCCGATGGTGCAACAACAGCACTCGGTCTGATCGCGGGCACTTCGGCGACATTTTCCACCATGATTGCGCCGCCGGCACGGGTGCCGATCTATCTTGACGGACAGCAGGCGCTGGTCTGCGTGCGTCGGGCCGTGCAGCCCTATCTGGTCTTCAGGCAGGGCTTCGCAGATGTGGGCGATGACCAGTTCGTGGCGCGCTATGCGGCGCTTGAAGCCGAGCTTGACGCGCTGGCCTTGCCAGCCGGCCTGGTCGGCGAGGACAGAGAGGAGGCCTTGGACTTTGTTGATGGCCTGAAGCAGGCCTTGCGCGCCAACCGGGCCGTGCGTGATGCGGTGGTTCTGGCCGATCTTGACACCCGGCTGAGCGGTGAGCGCGTCTATGCCGCCTTGCAGGAGGTGGATCTTGCGGTGGAATTGCGCCTCCACAGGCTCGACGTGGCAATTGACGCCACGGCCGCCTCGGCGGGGCAGTCCACGCTGGCCCTGGCGGCGCAGTCGACACAGCGGCCAGACCTGTTCCAGCGCACAGATACGCCAGCGCCGAGGTTAAGAAACGACGAGGTGCGACTCTTTCTTGTATCACTTCAGGCGCTCAGTACCCGCGTCGAGGACCTGAACAACACGGCCCGCCGCCTGCAGGCCTTCATCAACCTTCTGGGCATGAGCGAGACGGCCGCCGATATGGCCCATTGTGTCGATCTGGCTGCCGGGCGCGCGGGCGACGCACTGGTCCTGCGCCAGCCGCCCGCCACGATCGACCTTGCCGATGCCTCGACGCACACGATCGAATTGGATGTCGAGGGCGGCAATGCGCCCTATAGCGTGCAGTGGGTCGGCTCGGCGCCGGATGGCCTGACCCTGGAGACAGACGATTCCGGGGCGGGCCAATACACGGTCACGGCCGATCCCGCCAAGCTCCAGCCGGATAACTACCAGCTCATCCTGCGTGATGAAGACCTCCGGCCCTTGGTGGTCACCCTCCGCGTCACCGGCGCCGCGAGCGCGCAGCCGCCTGCCTTGGTTGGAGGGCCGGGCGCCGAGGGTGATGCCCTCCCTGCGACACCGCGTCCCTTCACCATCAACGGGGAGGCCCATCAGGTTTGCGTCGAAGACGGCGATAGCGCTGGAAGCAATGCCGATGTGCGCCAGGCCCAGGAATTGATTTGCAGGGCATTGGAGTCCGAAGCGGATTTCGGTTACGCGGCCGGCCATACTTTCCTGATTGACGGCAAGAGCGGTACGGCGACCCTCGCGGCCGCACGGCTTGCACTGGCCGCGAACGAGCCCACCGCGGCAGAGGAGAATGTTGAGGGCTATATTGCCGACGCCGATCTTCCGGACAACCAGTTGCTGACCCGGGTTCGCGAGCGGCTGGGCAATGAAGCTGGCGACTGAACCGACCGCTATCCTCCCCCGCGAACGCGTGTAGGATCACGCTTTCGCGCCGTGCGGGCGTGGCGGAATGGTAGACGCAACAGACTTAAAATCTGTCGATTGAAAGATCGTGCCGGTTCGAGTCCGGCCGCCCGCACCACCCTTCGCCCTGCGGGCTTCGGGTGGCACGCCACCCGCAGCGCGCACCTGGGGCGAAGCGGTGCCGTCCGAAGCCTTGGCGAAGGAGGGCATGCGCTCGAAATCAGCGACCGTCTGCCACCCTGCGCTCCGCGCCACCACCCTTGAGGCCCGCCGCGCACTGGTGCAGTGTGCCCCTTCACTCAAAGGTCCCCCAGCCATGCGCCCCTATCTCTTCTCGTTCAAAGTCGGCGGTGTGGTTGTTCGCGCCGAGCCGTCCTGGCTGTTTCTGGCGCTTCTGGTCGGGTGGTCGCTGGCCGTTGGCTTCTTTCCTGATCAGAACGCGGCGCTGGGGACATCGACCTATGTCTTTATGGCCATTTTGGGTGTGTTCGGCCTGACCTTTTCGATCATCGCGCATGAACTCTCCCACACGTTTGTCGGCCGTGCGCTCGGCATGCCGATCAATCGCGTCACCCTGTTCATCTTCGGCGGGGCAGCCGAGCTTGAGGAGGAGCCAAAATCGCCGATGATCGAGCTGGTGATGGCGCTGGCCGGGCCCTTGATGAGCCTGTTTCTCGCCCTCGTCTTCAGCCAGCTGGCCATGCTCGATGCTACCGGCGGACCACAGGCGCCGCTCGCCATGGTGCTGGCCTATCTGGGATTGATCAATCTCTTGCTCGGCCTGTTCAACATGTTGCCGGCCTTTCCGCTCGATGGCGGCCGTGTCCTGCGGGCCATTCTATGGCTGCTGGGCGGTGACCGGCGCAAGGCGACGCGCTGGGCCAGTCTGGCCGGTGAGGGGTTTGCGGTCTTCTTCATTATCTCAGGCATCTATCTGCTGATCGCCACCGGCTCGCTGGCCGGGCTGTGGTGGATCGTGATCGGCTTCTTCCTGCGCAGCGCGGCGAAATCCTCACGGGTCGAGCTGGAGACGCGGACCGCGCTGGGCGATATCAGGGTGATTGATCTGGTGGCGCCGGGTATCGAGACTGCTGATGCCGGGATGACGGTGGCCGATTTCATCGCCGACAAGCTGGTGCGCCATCACCGTGACTGGTTTGCCGTCACCGATGGCGAGCGGCTGGTGGGCCGGGCCGGACTGGCGGAAGCCCGGGCTGTGCCGGTTGACGCGCGCGCCAGCACCCGATTGTCGGCCATCGCGATCAAGCCGGGTGCGAATGAGCTCCTGCCGGCTCAGGCGGGGGCGGACCGCGCCTTTGCCCAGATGCAGAAGCATCATTTGCTGCGCGTCTATCTGGTCGACGGCGAGCGTTTTGCCGGCACGCTGTCGATGGCGGATCTGCTGGAATATGCGCGCCTGCGCAATCTGTTCGCCGATGCGAAACTGGGCTGATGCCCGGCGCTGATTGTCTCAGCGCCGGGCCAGGCGCTAGCCCATCGCTTGCGAAGCCTGGCGCACATTGCGCGTCGCCGCGTCGATGCTGCGGCTGGCATTGGCGATTTCGCGAATGCCCGAGGTGATCTGATCAACACCGACCGCGACCTCCTGCATATTGCCGGAGATTTCCCGGGTGACGCAGGATTGTTCCTCGACGGCGCTGGCGACCGAGGAGGCCACTTCATCGATTTCCGAAATCGTCCTGCTGATCGAGGCGATCGCGTCGACCGCGTCCTGGGTCGCCTTCTGGACGTGAGCGATCTGGCTGGCAATCCCGTCGGTCGCCTTGGCCGTCTGATTGGCCAGGCCTTTCACCTCCGAAGCGACCACCGCAAACCCCTTGCCCGCTTCACCCGCACGGGCGGCTTCGATCGTGGCGTTGAGGGCGAGCAGATTGGTCTGTTCGGAAATATCATTGATCAGCGAGATGACTTCATTGATCCGCGCGGCAGATTCCGCCAGCCCGCCCATGACGCCGCTGGTTTGCGTGGCCATGTTGACCGCATTGCGGGTGATCTCGGTGGCACGCACGAGCTGGCTGCCGATCTCATTGGCCGACGCGGCCATTTCCTCAATGCCCGCAGCGATAGACTGGACTGAGGCGGAGGTCTGTTCCGAGGTGGATGAGACCGTCGTCGCCTGGCCAGCGGCCTGGGTGACGCTGGCGGCAATCCCGTCGAGGTCGGAATCAATGCTCTTTTGCGCGGCCGCGCGCTGGTGGCGCAGCTCGACCTGGGCCGTGATGTCGGTCGCGAACTTGATCACTCGATAGACAGCACCATTCATGTCGCGGATCGGATTATAGGTCGCCTGGATCCAGACCTCCCGTCCGCCCTTGCCGATGCGCAGGAATTCAGCGGATTGAAATTGACCGGCACGCAGCTCGTCCCAGAACTTCCGGTAGGCATCGGTGTCACGCTCATCAACCGGGACAAAAATCGAGTGATGCTTGCCGGCGATCTCATTGAGCGGATAGCCCATGGCACCGAGAAAATTCTCATTGGCGGTCAGAATAGTGCCATCGAGTTCGAACTCGATCACGGCTTGCGAATTATGGATCGCGTCGATCTGTCCCTGAGCATGCGCCGCGTCGAGTTTTTGCTGAGTTATATCGGTCGCAAATTTGACGACTTTGCAGACCTTTCCTGCGCGGTCGAGAACGGGATTATAGCTGGCCTGGATCCAGATTTCCTTGCCGCCCTTGGCGATACGCCTGAATTCGGCAGCGTTGAACTCGCCCTTTGCCAGATTCGCCCAGAATTGGCGGTAGGCCGGGGACGCCCGCTCGGCCGGGTCGACAAACAGGCTGTGATGCTGGCCGCTGATTTCCGCGAGGCTATACCCCATGGCGTCGAGAAAATTGGCATTGGCGGTGAGAATGGTCCCGTCCGGCTTGAACTCGATAATGGCCTGGGATCGGCCCAGGGCTTCAAGCGTGGCACTGGCATTGCTGCCGCCGGGATTGAATATGGATTTCATGACTGGCTCCCCCGAATGCCCCCCCGGAACGGGCAGACAGGCGGGGAAAATGCACCAGGCATGGTTAACGGAACGCTACGTTCTGGATCATGAGATATCCGTAAGGCTTTATAATCGTGAGGAAAAACACCCCTAGAATGCGTTAACGCCCTCGCTCTCGCTTGGCGTGCAATCAACCGGGCGGCATAATCCAGGGGTTGTGTCAGACTCTTTGGGGCGCTTGCGGTTGGCCTGGTTTATGCGCGCCATCGACCCGGTTTCGGCCTGGGGTTCGGGGTCCATTGAGCGGCGCGCCAGACCGCCCGCACCGGGGTGCAGGCGGTCTGGCTCCAGGCCCGGGCGGATCAGCCTTGCAGGCTGAGCCGCAAACCGAGTGACCGGCCACTGCCCGGCAGACGCTCACCGAGGCCGACATCCGATCCGGCATTGCGATTATAGCCGCCCAGATGCTGGCGATAGGACTGGTCGAACAGGTTCTCGACCCCCGCCGACAGGCTGACGCCTTCGCGAAGCGTCCAGCTGCCATAGAGATTGACCAGCATGAAGCCCGGCGTCTCAACTTCCGAATTGGAGGCCGAGACCTCGCTCTGCCGCGCCACGGCGACGGTCTCCAGGGTCGCCGACCAATGGGCCGCATCGCGGCTCAGGCCAAGCCGCAGGCTGGGCGGGGCGATACGGTAGAGATTATCGTTGATGTCGCGCCGCTCGCCGCGCACCCAGGAGGCGGTGCCGTCGAGATGCCAGTCCGTATTGAAGCGATAGCCAAAATCCAGATCGAGCCCGTAAAGCCGGGCATCGGTATTGGCAAAGCGCAGCGGTGTCGGATCACCATTCATGGCCGAGACCATCTCGACGGGCGTATCGATCACGCCCGGCGTGGTGTCATAGGGCACGCCCTGGATGAAATCATCGACCGAGCGGTAAAACACGGTCGGCCGGGCATAGGCAGAGCTGAAGGCCCAGTCCAGACCCGCCTCGGCGATCCACGCGGTTTCCGGCGTCAGGTCCGGGTTGCCGACATAGGTATTGCCGTCGGCCAGCCCTCCCGAGGCTTCGGTCGGCAGCCAGGCGAAGCGTTCGACATAGCCGGGTGCCCGGGTCTTGCGGGCCAGGGTCAGGCGTAGCGTGGTGCTTTCGCTGACCGGGCGCCAGAGGCGCGCGACGGCGTCGAGCGTGGTGTCGTCCAGGCGCCGGTCCGTCGCATTGAAGGTCATCGCCAGCATGCCCGGCATGGCCGGGACGGCGGTGCCGACCGAGGCCGGGCCGGCTTCGGCCCTGTGCCGGTCGGCGCGCAGACCCAGCTCGGTCTGCCATTCGCCGACCTCGCCGGTCCATTCGGCAAAGGCGCCGGTGCGTTCCATGGTGATACCGGACAGGGAATTGAGCACGAAATTGGCATTGTTCGGGTTGGTGATGACGAGCGCGTGTTCAGCCTGTTCGCCATCGACGCCGAGGCGCAGCGAGCCGCCCAGCGCGGCAAAAGCGGCATCGCCGCCGCCGGACACAGTGCGCGCCGTGGCCAGGGATTCGCGATACATTGCGGCCATGACCGGTGCGGGGCGGAGGTCATAATTATTCATCGCATGCGCGATATCGGCGACGGCGAGATGCGCACTCACATTCACACCATCCCAGTCACCGCGATAGCCGATACGGGCGAAATCGGTGTCGAAATATCGGATATCCATGGCGAAGGGCGGATTGCCCGTCGCATTGGTTTCCTGGCGCCGCAGGTCGAGACTGAATTCATGCACGCCGGTGCGGTAGCCGAGCCCTGCACCGTAGACGAGCCGTTCATGGGCCGAGCCGCCAATCATGCCGCCGGGCCAGCTGATATCATCCCCGGATTCGCTCGAGCCGAGCAGCTGGACGCGGAACTGGTCATTGGCGATCCCGACCACGCCGCCGATCGAGCGGCTGTCGTCGGCGGTCCGGCCGGCCAGGGTCAGGTCATAACGGGTCTGCCATTGCCCGGTCTCGCCAAACCCGACCTGTTTGAAGACCGTATTGACGCCGCCAGCGAGGCCAGGGCCGCTGCGCACCGGGCTGACGCTGCGGTCGACCTCGATCCGTTCGATCAGGGCAATCGGCGCATAATGCAGTGGCGGATCCATCAGGTTGGGGCCGCCGGATTCAAAATTCTGGCCATCAATGCGCAGATTGATCCGCCCGCCGGACAGGCCGCGATACTGGACCTGGCTGGACAACACGCCATTGCCGACGGCTGCGGCGCCGGGCAGGCGGGCGATCAGGGCCGCGGCATCCGGGCCGGAGAGCGGCAGGGTCGCCGGGTCGAGCCGGGCGATCTGGCCGGTGTCGAGCTGATGGCCCGAAACACTGATGATATCGGTGAGGGGAGAGGCGTCCTGGGCGAGCGCCGGCATGGCGGCCAGGCAGGACAGGGCGAGCACGCTCGCCGAATTCAGGATAATACGTGACATGAATAGCTCCGCGGCGACCCGCTCGGGCCGCCCTCTGACGGTCAATCTGAAGGGTTCGAAAACTCAGAGACGTGCAGGTGGGGCCCGGACAGGCGGGCCAGGACGGCGGAGGGGCGCCGGTGCAATCATGTCGGCTGGCAGAGCCCCCCGTGTGAGGGGCAGGACATGGACCAGGATGGACGGCGTTTGCGGCAGGGCGGCGATGGCTGCGCTGGCGCTGGCAAAGGCGCAGGGCTGGCTCGAGCCGGCATCATTTGAGGGCAGATTACTGCCGGTCCGGGTTTCCCCGGTTGCCAGGTCGATCCAGCGTTGTTCGGCGCCATGGCCGGTACAGAAGACGACCGAAATCGTGCCCGATGCGCTGTCGCGATCGAGCATAAAGCCCTGGGGCAGGCTGGCCTGGATGCCAGCCGCCAGCAGCGCAAGGACCAATATCCCTTGCGCCCACAATGTCCGGCCCTGGCGCAGCATCGTCAGCATAGGCGCGGCGGTAACATGACCGCTGGCCTGCTGCCATGCGACAAAGGCGTCACCGGGCTTCCACGCCTGTCGCGGGCGCGCTAGCGTGACTGCCATGACACATCACGCCATACACCATCACCTTGTCGCTGCCGCCGGCGATCTTTCGCCCGCGCTTGAGGCGGCGCTGATCCGGCTCGGACCGCTGGAATTTCCACGCCGCGACAGCCAGCCCTTTCCGCACTATCTGTGCCGCGCCATCTCCGGCCAGCAGATCTCGGTCAAGGCGGCGCAGAGCATTTGGGCACGGGTCGAGGACAGCGCTGGCGACGCGCCGCTGCTCGATCATTTCGTACCGGAAAATACCGATGTCTTGCGAGCCTGCGGCCTGTCGGGTGCCAAGACGAAAACCATTATCACGATCGCCGATACCCACAGGAATGTCGGGCTCGATACCGATGAATTGCGGGCTTTGAGCATTGCGGAACGCACCGCCCGGCTGACCGCGATCTGGGGCGTGGGGCAATGGACCGCCGACATGATGAATATGTTCTATTTCGGCGAACCCGATATCTGGCCCGATGGCGATGTCGCCGCCCGCAAGACACTGGAACGCCTGACCTCGAAACGCCGCAAGACGGTGCGAAGCGCGCAACGTTTCAAGCCCTACCGGTCCTGGCTGGCGCTCTATATGTGGGCCCATGCCGACGCGCCGCCGGACGGGCAAGCTGTGGGGTAGGCTGGCGATTGGCGGCTGTACCAAAATTTGGTATTGTGGCCATCACAGGAGGCTCCGATGGGCAAGAATACCAGTTTTTCGGTTGGCGAACATTTCGCCGACTTCATCCACCAGCAAGTCGAGCACGGCCGCTTCGGATCGGCCAGCGAAGTGGTGCGCGCCGGTTTGCGATTGCTGGAGAGTGAGGAAAACCAACTTCAGGCCCTGCGCCAAGCGTTGGCTGAAGGTGAAGCGAGTGGCAGGGCCGTTCCCTTTGACATTGACCGGTTCCTGGCCAGAAAACATGCCGAGCGATCGTGAACCCGGCTATTTTCTGAGCCGCGCCGCCGAGCGCGAACTCGACCTCATCTGGGATTATACGTCGCAGCAACGGGGGATCAGCCAGGCCGATACCTATCTCCGCCGAATCCATGCCGCCCTGGCAAGGCTCCCCGACTTCCCTGGCGCCGGTCATGCGGTGGACGAAATTCGACAGGGCTATCGTGTCCTGCCGATTGAAGCGCATTGCGCCTTCTACCGGACCATGAACGATGGCATCGAAGTCGTTCGGATCCTGCATGGGCGGATGGCTGCGCGGGGGAAGTTTGCGGTGGCCAAACAGGGCGAATGAGCCAGCTACAAACCTCACTCGACACGTCCCGCGCCCGCCCCTAGTCTCGACCTGAACAGTGTTCACGCCTGCGGC
>TARA_R110002126_G_scaffold19202_5_pt1 | contig 13058 bp, 17 predicted proteins | sample TARA_R110002126 | Tara Oceans TARA_R110002126 (sample SAMEA4397536) | marine metagenome | biome: Polar Biome; feature: [DCM] deep chlorophyll maximum layer (ENVO:01000326); material: water (ENVO:00002006), including particulate matter (ENVO:01000060) such as... | depth 30 m
TGGTTCCGCAGTTAACAGCAGACATGGTGATGGTGCAGTGTGTACAAGGAGGACATGAAGTCCTCAGTAAAGGGCCGAAGCCCCTTAGGGAGAACATCAAGAGCAGTAGTTATAGAAATCAACCAGTTCTTGGCTGAGTTCTTTAACTCCTGTTGGCATATCCATGAGCGTCCTGACTTCGACGCCAGACCACTCATTATCTCGGCGCACTTCATAGTGAAGTTGCGTTGATTCACCTCCATACCAAGAAACGCGGGTGGTTTCTGCACCTGGAGGAAAATAGGAAAGAGGCATTGAAGTTAATGCAAGTGGGAAAGTTAAGAACCAATTAAGAAAGAGCTTCTTCTACGGATTTCTCCATAATTTCAGCTACTGAGTCAAGTTCTTGTTGAAATTCTTCGAGATACTTGATCTCATCTCGAAGTTCTGCAAGCTCATTAGCAACAAGTTGCTCAGTAAATGCCATAGGCAGAGAGTGATTCTCTGCTGCAAGTTGGCACAAAAAGTTCCAATCTTCGTTAGTAACGTAAACGCTGATAGCAGGCATGATTTAAAGACAGAGAAACAACATAAACAGCACCACAAATGTGGTGTTAAACACAAAAGAAACCATATCTAATCGTTTAATGGAGTAGCTGGGCCGTAGAACTTTGCACGAGATGTACAGCGTGCTACAGGCCCTATGGAGGACTTAACGTACTTAACGGTGTAGATACTTGGGCAGTTCTTAGCTGTCTCAGCGTTGAGATATCGTTGGAATCCAACACAGATTCCTAAGCCAACTGCGGATCCAAGAAAAATTGAAAGATAAGACTTGGTTAGTTCATTCATGATGGAAAAAGTAACGGACTCATCAGGGCCAGCAAAACTGGCCGACCAGAGAGATTGCTCCCCCTGGTTTCGTCCTGGAGGTTACTTCTTGACCTTAAAACCTTGAATGGTGCGGTCTTCTTCCTCAGATCCATCAGCTGGTGCAATACTTTCGTCTTGAGCAGCGGGTTCTGCAGTGTCAGGCTCTTCCCCATCGGTCCACATTGGTGGAGGACCTTGAGGATCAAGCAAATTGCCAAGTTTATGCAGCCTTACAGCTACGATTTGCTTGACTTTCTGACGGGTTTCTGGCTTCATTGCAATGAACGTACCGCCGATGGCTGCAGTTCCAAGCAGTAAAACACGACCAAAAGACATGGTATTAGTGCAGAGGATAAGTGCCCATTGCTGGGCAATACTGAAGGCAGGGATTGCACCTGCCAACGCCGCTTAAACGGACTCAGTTTCTCACCAACTCCTTGTTGATGATTAAGCGTTCAGTTGCATCAAGAAATGATTCTTCATGATCAACATAACGCTGAGCACCTTCTTGGGTGCCGTAAACGCCGACGAGGTGATCCTGGTGAAGATCACACAGCATCACGACGTAAACGAACTTTGCCACGGGATTATTCCGTGTGTGGGGTGCCTATCTCCCCTGGAGGCATGCGGTGAATGGCAGACCGAAGTCTGTATTGCTAGGAGGATTAACCTCTGTTCAGTGGCAGGCCGAAGCCTGTATTGCTCATCAGCGGTCTACATCCATGTCAAGCTCTCGCTTGAGCCACTTCAGCAGATCTTTGTTGCCGGAGATGATCTTGTCTGCCGTTACGATAAACGGAGTCAGGTCCATCTCTTCCATGCCATCCATCCACTGTTCAAAAGCTTCAAGAAAGCACAGACGGAACAGCTCCAGCTCTTGATCCATCTGGACGGAACGGAGCGAGGAATCCCTTCTGGCAAGCAGACGGAGATCCTGGAGCTGGTGGTACACGGTAGCTTCGGTCATGACGACGAAAGTGGTGGTGTGCAAGCCTGCTGAATTGCAGGCAATAGTTGGCCGGGGGATTGCACCCCGGCATGCCGCTTAAACGGACGCAACTGGAGCGATTGCAGAAGCAATCTTGGTGCGGACCTTCTTGCCTAGAGGTGATTTCCAGGCAATAACTGCACCAATAGCGACAGCTGATACACAAGCAACTGCGATCCGAGCGTTACCCTTCTGGGCTAGCTGGGCGCTCAGTACCTTCTCGCTAAGCAAGTCAACTTCCAAGTTAGACAACTGGAGATCAGCCTGAAGCGACTCAACAGAGGGTGCATCAGTGGGGTAGAGGTTGAACATGACCGTGAGGTAAAGTACAAACAGCATGAAAGCTGCATCTAAGGATTAATCCCTGGAGGCAACTATCAAGGTTGCGGGTATTAACTACCGCAATGAATTCCTGAAATTAAGTACACAGAGTTGTACCCAAATGTAAAGAAATGTTTCTAAGGATTTGCAAAAGCAACTTAAAAGTTTCCACAGCTTCTGCCGAAAAATCCAGACTCCCAACAAGCTATCAGGCGCATTGAGCGAGAGGCGCTGCGGCGCAAGGGATTTCAAGGGAGGTACAGGGGTATTGTAGTCTATAAACGGTGTTGATTCGGTAACAGGGGCGTATATTGTAGGTATCTTGTGGTATAGATAAGGATGCAGGGAGGTGGGCAGGTGATGGCAGGCATGCAGGTGTGACAGTTGCGTCACTGTCCCCGTCGCTTGCGCTTGGTATATCCTCCCCACACCCTAACAATTGAACCTATCTCTTACGATTTCGCAAACACCACGCTCACAACCGGGGTATCCTCCCACTCAACCGCTGCCGTCCTATCCGTCCCTTTCTTTTTTCCTTTCGGCCCCCCTCTCCTCACTGTGTTTGCTTGATAGCTACCGCAAATTTCTCCCCAAAATGACCTTTTTAATGGCCCGTTAGGGGATCTTGCCTGTTTTCCTGGTGTTAAACATGTTTATAACGCTTAAAATCAGTTATATAGAAGTATTTTTATAAAATGCCCGTTTCACCTGCAGATTTTGCTCTCTGGGCACGCGCAACTGGTAATAAATATCCCGACACAGCAGAAGAAAAGCTTGCTGCAGGCCCACAGGCGTACTCTTACGCTAAAAATATTGCAAAAACAGGTGGAAATGCACCAAGTGGACGTGTTAGTGGTTCAATTTTTTACAGTCAACCCGAATCGGTAGAAAATAGTGCACCTAATTCGTTGTTTAATGCACCGGTAACTCCAGACAACCGCGCTCCTAAGGTTTCTGGCACTCTTGATTCCACGCTTACCTCCGAACATTTTCAAAATGATGAAGAGCACGAGGTTTCAGAGCACAATCAACAGCATTCTTTACTTAATACGCTAGGTAAAGCTGCTTTAGCAGCAGGTACAGTTGCAGCTGGTTTGGCAGTTGCTCGAACCCCTGGCGGCCAACAAGCTTTACAAAACGCACAAACAGTTGTAAAAGAAAACGCTCAGGATATTGGTGGCCGTGTTTCCAGTTTCTTAGGGGGGTTAGGGGGCGGTCGTACTGTTGACCCCGATGTCGTCCGTAACTCCGGCGATGTCACTCCTCCTACCACAGGACAGCGTTACAACCAACAAGAAGTTCCTGCTGCAACACAAACAGTTCAAATTGCAAAAGGTGCTCCTACTGGCTCCAGTCTGGAAGCAACTCTTCCGCCAACTTCTGAGTCTTATTCAGTTAAACCAGTTACAGAAAGCGATGTAATTACCTCCAGCCAAACTTTTGGCCCACGTTCTGCATACGAAGGGGGTTCTAGGGCTCTGCAAAACTTGGAGCAAGTTCTTCCCTCTTCTGAAGCTGTTCAAACTGCACGTGTTGAGTCTGCCAAGCAAGATTTGCTCTCGGCAGCACGTCAAGGTCGTGGCGCGTATCAAATGGAGATTCCAGGCTCCGGCGCAACGTTAATGGCTCTGCGTTCCAAAGATGCAGGGGTTTCGCCACAAGAAGCAGGGATTTACCAAGGTCCTGAAGTTGGGGCAACCATTAGTCCCACTACAGAACAGTATTCGCTGTTGAGTCAAACACCCGATCCTTGGACTGGGAAATATACACCAACGGCAAACCCTAGTGAACAGACATCAGCGTTGCTGCCTTCAGTTGAACCAAAAACCATTACGTTTACTTCGGCAGAACCAATCTTGCATCCGGTTCGCCATGAAGAAATTGCAACTCCCAAACTAGGTGGCAGAAGTCTGGTGCGTACTGGTGGCGGGGAGCGACCTGCAACGGTTCGTGTTGAGCGGCCCTTCGACCCTGGCGCATTTGCTACCTCTGGTGCACGGGATGTAACAGGATCCTTCTTGAAGGCACAGGTTCAGAAACTTCCGGGTGCACGTGATGTGGAGGCAGCTATCGCAACTCAACAAGCGCAAGGTGTTGCCCCCAGTGGCGAATACTCTTCTCTTGCTAGTGGTGAGCAATACTCACCAGCCTGGGGTGCTTCCAGCATGATTGAACCGCGTATCGTTACGGCAGGGGGACAGGGGTCTGCACAAGAATTGACAGGAGATTTGAGTGGTGCTGTGCAACGTCTTGGTACTCTACAGAAAACTGAACAAGATCCTCGTGGGTTGACTTTCTTAAAGCAGGTAACCAGCCTGCACGACATTACCCAGGATCCGGCGCTTCTCGAAGCTGGCTCCCAAGGTGCGCTTCCCCTCAACGTCACTCTCCCTGGCGGCGAAACTGTTCCCACAAAATCTTTCTTCAAACCGTTCGGTGCTGTGGGTGCAGGGGAAGGCTCTAATCTGACCCAAGTGCAAGCCCTGGAGGGGAACGTAATTGGCAAGCAAACTACACTCGGTAACGTAAAAGCTGGAATCTTAAACCAGTTTGGTTTGGGTCCAACTGAAAAAATTACAAACCAAATGTTTAATGCGCTGCCGCAATCACAGCGTAAAACGTTAGTTAATGCTCATGCCGAGCTAACGGATGCACAAACAAGATTAGGTGCGGCAAAGGAAAATCAAATTCTTTATTCCATTCCTGAAAATGTTCTAGAAGGTACTAAGTCCGCTCCGCTCATTAGTCAAACGACCGGAGACGTTGTTGGTATGACTGCAGTACCAGAAGAAAAAACCGTCGCTACTCCTGAGTTTTACAGGATGCGAGCTGCTGGTGGCGCTGGCCGTCAAGAGGTCGGTGGCGTAGGCCGTCGTCGTGAAGCCCTTACAGACTTAGGCTTAACTTCAGCGCAAGGCTCACCTTCTGATGTGACCCCAGTTCTTTACAAGAACGCTATTTCCGGTGAAATTGTAACTGCCGATGATATTTCTTTATCAGATATTGCGCACGGCGCCGTAAGCCCTATTCGTGGTACTGCAGTCGAACCCCAACGCATCATGGGTCGGGAAGGACGTACCTTCAAAGGTATTGCTGCAAATGTAATTGACCCTGCTTCTTTCGATCCGTCACAACGTCAGGCGCTAGCCGAAGCCTATCCCGAGCGTGTTTCTCCGGAAGGTTTGCTTTACTCGAAACAAGCCATGGAGCGACCCATTGGTTACACAGAGCCTACCTTGGGCACTAGGTTTTCTACTCGCACCAAAGCGGAACCTGGAAGCGCTCGCGCACAGAGCGTTGCATTGTTAAAACAGCGTTCTGAAATGATTCGCAACATCTTGAACTCGTGACTGTAGTTGCTCCTGCTAAATTAAGATTAGCTAAGTGACCCAGGGTTTAGCAGTAAAAGCTATGGCAGAAGATAAAAACTGGATTCAAGGCGCAATCAAACACCCTGGCGCGTTTACAAAGAAAGCAGAAGAGCAGGGGATGTCTACGTCTGAACTTGCTGCCAAGGTAACCGCCAATCCAGACGAGTACGATAAGACCACGGTGCGTCAAGCGAATCTTGCTAAAACCCTTAAAAAATTGCGTAAGCACAAAGATAAATAAGAGGTAACGCAAATGGCAATTTTTAATCAACGGTACGGTGGACCTGATGACCAGGCTCTCCGCGACAAGAAGCCTGTAGATGCAGGCACAACGGGACCTTACTCTCCCGCTACTACCGACCCCACATCATACAAAAATCAGTTTGTTTCTCAGCTGAAAAAAAATCCACCTTCTCAACAGTTTTACGACAAAGTGTTTTCAGCCAAAGATGCTGAAGAATCACAAAATAGAATTAATTCTCTTAGTGATCAATCAAATTTTTCTAATCCTGGGGATCAATCACTAGCTAAAGATTTTCTTACTAAATACGCGCAAGGCGGTGAACGCGGGCTGGTTCCTAAAGAAGAACAAATTAATCAACAAACTATTGCAGCTTTTCAAAGCCAACAACCCGGACAAGGGATTGGTGATGGCAATGTGACTGCTGCTAGTAGAATTAGATATCCAGGTGCGTCAGGCACGCAGACATCATGAGTATTTTAGGGGACGCTGGAAAAGCAGTTCGGATGGCGGGTAAAAATCTTGGTGCGTATCTAAGTAGCCCAGAAACCGCAGCACAGTTAGGCAAACAGATTGCAACTGAGACCGCTTTAGGCACAGCAGTGTCTCAAGGTGTTCCGCGTTTAATGGGACAAGCTCCTGCCGTTGGTCCGTTAAGAACACTTGCAAATACTGGTCTTCACTCCGCCATTGCCGCTCCAGTAAGTGGTGGCCTAGCTGCCATGGGTATGCCAGGTGCTGCAGCACAGACCGTGGGCCAAATCACTGGAGCAGTTGGATCAAACTCACTTTTACGGGCTATGGCGCCAGCTCAAGCTATTGATCCCGAAACCAACGATGCCCCGCACGTCCCTGGTCAAGGTTTACACCAGCTCCAGCAATTTCACGCTGAGCAAGAACAACAACGTTATGCCAACGAAATTAATCTTGCTTTAGCAAAAAACTATCACAATCCTGTAACTACGGTTGTACATAAAAACCCTAGCGCAGAACTTGAAACTGTTCGCAATCTTTTAAATCCTAATGTTCGGTACTAAGGATGAATCCAAATACCAACACTAACTACTTAACAAATAGCTTAGCCAAGGCTCAACAGTTTGTTGGTCAGGCTGTTGCTAAGTTAGAAAGCAGTGTTCAACGTAAGCCTTGGGGCTCTTATCAAAGTACCCAGGGTGCCACGTCAGGGTTGATTGGTGAGCAATTAAAAAATGTAAAAGCGGCAGCATCAGTTAAAAAAACACAGGGTGTTTATCCCAGCGGAAGTTATTCTTCTGTAGGTAGTAAACAGGAGTTTGATATTCCTTCCGTAACGCCAGTGGCTGCTGGTATGCCTGCAGATGTTTTGACAAATGCAACTCGCAGAGATGTTTGGCGTTATACAAATATGCATCGCCTTATGAGCGATGTAGGTCAACATGTTGGCCCCAGATTGGGATTAGAGTCCCCACTTGCAGGTGCTGCAGTTGCTGCGGCTGTTCCGGTTGCACTGGGGATGATGAGTGGTCAAGTTGGTTCCATTGCCGAAGGCTTACGTCCAAAGGGATATAAAGCTGTTGCACCTGTTTCTAAGGAAGAGGACCCCTCCGGCCGCAAAACAAGGTCCGCAGCATTGGAAACAGCAATGCGGTACGGCCTTGGTCAAAAAAGCCAGCTTCTGCCTTATCAGGAGTTCAGGCAAGAACGTCCAGATGTTGCCCCCTCTACTTTTGTTCAGTACCGTCGTTATCAAGCATTAAAACCAGAAGCCGGAAAGAACGTTATTGTTGATCCGGAGTCTCAATCCTTCTCTGCACTTGGCGGCGTTATTCGCGGCACGGCTCGTGGCCTGAATGATCCTGAAATTCGGTTGAAAGGTGTTCCTATTACAGCCAGTGCTGCGTTAGGAACGGCCGCAGGACTTGGCGCAATTAAAGCATTAACGTATGCCGCTGAACCAAAATTAAAAATTGAAGCAGCAAGAGCAGATGCTCAAGGAAATTACAATTTAGAGCAAAAACAATACCCCGGATTTGCAAACGTAAAAGTAAGCGGTCAACAAGGATTAGGAGTAAAAATTGCAGAAAAACTAGGAGGATACACTGAACCAGCAATTTTGGCGGCTGGTGCTGTTACTGCAGCGGCTGTCGGTCATGCTGCAAAGAAACTATTCCAAAAATCTGCAGAGCGTCGGATTAAAAAAGAAAACCCTGTAGAATACTTAAAGCACAAACACGGTTCCCTGGAGCAAGCCAGTACAGCCTTGGGACAACCTCAAGCGCAAAGCTGGCAACAACTTGTTCCTCATATTAAGTAGATGGCTAACTTTAATCCGTACACAGACTTTAAACTCGACCCAGGGGCTTTCGGCGGTAGTTCTTTTGGTTCTGGCTGGAATCCAGGCTCTGGCGGGTTTAGCGGCATTGGTACAGATTCAGATACGTGGAACAAAGCAACTAAATCAACTAGTGATTTTGGAAAATATAACGACCCGTTTGGTCTTAACAAAGATAAAGATAAAAAAGAATCTCCCTGGGGCGACGTTGCTCGTTTTGCCGGAAAGCAAATACGGGATTACGCACAAAGCAAGAGTAATCAAGGTAGCGGATTTGTGGGCGGCGGCGGCGGTGTTTTTCAAAGCGGTGATTTAACATTTGCTTACCCGCAAGCACCAACTATAATTCCTGGACAAAAAGGTGGCCTTGGTAGCACCATTGGATCTATTGCTGGCGCAGCTCTTGGCACTCTGATTGCTCCAGGTATTGGTACTACTATTGGCGGACAATTGGGTGGTGCTGTTGGCGGAGCTTTTTAAATGTCATTCAATCCTACAGATTCTTGGAATCCTGCAAACAATTCTGAACAGACCCCTTGGGGCAGTTATGCGCAGCGTTTTGCTGGTGACAAATACGGCGACTTGTCAAAAAATTTTAATCCTGGAAGCGACGTAACTGTTGGGCAAGGTAAAGGAGTTCAATCAAGTGGTGATCTAACCTTAATGTATAACGAACCTTCAAAGGTTATTGAAGGGGGAGAAAACCCCTGGAATAAAGTACTTGGTGCCGCTGCTTCCATCGGCATGAGCGCCTTGTCAGGAGGATTTGGCGGCGGCGGCGGAGGATCTGGTGGTGGTCTTGGCGCAAACTTTAGTTCTGCTGGGGCAGCACCTACTGGCATCAGTTGGGGCGATGCTGTTAACTACAAGCCTTCGTTTTAAAAATCAAAGCTTATCTCTATTAAAATAACTACTAAGAGGATTTAAATTATGTTGCCCTTACTTCTAGGTTCCGCTGGTTTAGGAGCAGCTCTTGGAGGGCTCCAAGGGTATCAGCAAAGTGGTGGGGATCTTGGTAAAACTGCTCAAGGTGCTTTTTCAGGTGGTTTACTCGGTGGGGTGACCGGTGGGTTGGGCGGTGCTGTTGGCGGCCTTGCTTCTAGTCGAATGGCTGGAATGATTCCGCTTAATTCTTTGCTGCAAAAGCAGGCAATGGGACTTGGTCTGACAGGTGTTGAAAAAGCCCTTCTTAATGCTCCAAAACTTGCTGGCGGCGCTGCAAACCTTGGAACACAGCTTGCCGGCGCTGCTGTACTGGCTCCTGTTGCTGGGGCAGTGGGTAATTTAGGAAGTCAAGTCCTCGGTGGCACCGGAAGAGCTGCTCAAGCAGCACTTGGCGGAGGCGGTGCAATGGGAGTCCCAGGATTAGGCGCACAACAGCCTGGAGCATTTACCCCAGTCCCCGCAGTTCCTGAAGATCTTCAAGCCCTTAATCAGCCACTAGGATCTTTTAGTATGATAAATCCTAACGATTCGTTTGCTGGGGGACGCCTTGGGGCCGAGAAAGATATGGACACTCAGATCAGGAATATGCAAAAACTGATCAACCTCCAGTACCCGGTCTTAAGCCAGGCGAAAAAAGATGAAATGCAGCGCAACCTGGCTGCAGCTCAGATTCGTTCTAACATTGATACTCGGGCAGATGCTATCCGTAGCAGCCTGCGCACCTCTCAACAAATGGGTGCAAACGCGGCCTCTCAGATGGGCAGCGCGCTTGCCGCACAATATCAATACAGCTAATGGCTGATCCTCTTTTCCCTAATTTTAATCCGGCAGGGTTAAGTTCTCTTGGCTTTGCAAAAGATTGGGCAAAATCAAGTAAGTATAAGCTCCCAGCTGATTACGGATTAAGTTCTGGCGGAACTCAATCCGCTCAACCATCTGCATATACGCTTCCCTCTGTTTCTGCGCTTCCCTCTGATTACGCTGACAGGATAAAAGCAGAAGTTGAACTTCAAAAACAGTTGCAACCGCTTTATTTGGAGCAAGCTAAAGCAGCGTCTAAATTTGGTGCGGACGCAACTCGCCAACAGATGGCAGACTTGTTTCCATACTTAAGCGCTGCTTCTTCCGAGGCAACTGCCCGTAATCTTGCAGCGAGTACAAAGTTTCTTCTTGCCAAAGAACAAACACCTACAGCTCAATCTGCACGTAATGTTGCAGCTCAAAGTCAAATAACTTCTGCAGCTGGCGCTGAAGCAGAACGTGATCGTGCTACTGCAACCCAAGCAATGGCAGCCAAAGAGTTCGCTCGTGGTTACGCTGGGACAACGTTCCGCATGGCTTGATCTGAATCCTTTTGTTATACTGTTAATCAAGAACCGAAACTGTCATGGGTAAGAAAAGTTCACCAGCACCTGCTGCTCCGGCTCCAGCTCCCGCTCCTGTTGCAGTACCAACACAATCTCTGCAAACCCAAACAGCGTTGAACGAAGTATCTGGTGCTCAGTCACGCCTAAACATGACACTTGGTGCGCAACTGGATCAGCAGAACAAAGAGTTCTTTACGACCCAGGACATCCGCCAAACCCAATCCACTGGCGGTGAAACGCGTGCAACACTGGCCACCCAAGGAGAGCAAGAGCGTGCCACTGTTGGTGCTACAGGTGAGCAACAGCGTCTCGGCTACCAGACTCAAGGCAAAGAGACTCGTAAAACAAACCTGCAGCAAAACATGCAACAGAATTATGTTATGGGTCGGCAGAATGATTGGGCAAAAGATGCTTACCGTGTAGGCGGTCCCAAGGTTTCGCAGCCTAGCTCGGCACAGCCTGGGCTTGTTGAATAAAAAGCGTTACAATAAACACCTGACGCTTTTTGACAATGCAAAGCTGGATTCAGTCTTTAACCGAAAAAGACCGAGAATCCTTTCTTGCTTTCTGTAAGAAAACTTCTTCTCCAATTCAGATGTATTTGTATTCCAGGTTTCTAGGGAATACAGGATCCATTGTGGAGTGTGATGAGTGGGCTAAAGAAGAATTTAAAAAAAGAAACTTCAACGGAATTATGGAAATGGAGATTGACTCCATGCAGCAAGATATTTCTAAACTCCGTGATGCAATTGATCTTGGCATGATCAAGCAAGATATGGGAGCCTCGCGCATTGCCATGCTTCAAAAAGAACTCCGTGGCACTATTAAACAATTAAACGATGAAAAGCACCTAACCGATAAACAAGGTTTAATTCTTGCTGGAGCTGATCGCGCTCTCAGAGAGGTTCTACTGATCTTTCGGGATGACCCTATCGAAGGCCCACTTGAGGAAGCTTCTATGGCTGTGTGGACGAAAATCCTGCAAGAAGAATCTTAAGGTGTAGTGCGCTAGGGTAAGCGCATGGCAGGGACCAGTCTTTATTCCGTTTATCGCAGAACCGCTCGTGCTGCAGCAAAACAACAGGTTGTCAAAAAAACCTCCAATATTGACATTGAAAGAGCGCGTACTGACTTCGCTTATTTTTGTGATGTTGTTGGAGATAAGCCTCCTGCTGCTCACCATAAAGAATGGCATCGGTACCTTTGCACTGACGACAACACTGAATGTTTAGTTGGTATTGGCGGACCCAATATTGACATCCTGGCCCCGCGCGGGTCAGCAAAGTCCACAGTTCTTGGTTTATATACAGCTTGGTCAATTGGAGTACACGCTCTTCACAAAAAACCGTTAAAAATTCTCTACATTTCTTACACGGTTGACGTTGCACGTCCTAAGAGTGCAGCAATCAAACGAATTATCGAAGAAAGTAAAACATATAGAGAAATTTTCCCAATGGTAAAAATTGCCAAGGGGATTAACTCCAATGAATACTGGAGCATTGACTGGAAGTTTGCAGGAATTAAATCCACTGGTGAAGAGGAATTTACCATCTGTTGTGCAGGTCTTAAGGGTGCAGTGACCTCTAAACGTTCACATCTTTGTATCCTCGATGACGTTGTCAAAAGCGCCGACGATATTAAAAACCGCGACATCCGACAAATGATGGAAGATAACTGGAACTCAGTTATTGTTCCTACCATGTTTGAAGGCGGTAGGGCAATCTGTTTGGGTACCAGGTTCCGCCACGATGACATTCACAACACTACCTTCACGCCTGTAAATGATTGGGTTCAAATTGTTCAATCCGCAATCACTGTTGACAATAACGGAGATGAGGTTTCCTACTGGCCCGAAATGTGGTCTTTGGAATATCTTCAAGATCGCCGTCGTCAAGCTCCTATCAGCTTTAGTTTTCAGTATCAAAACCAAATTGTTCAAACCAGTGAGCTATCGATCTCACCAGACTTAATTGTTAAAGGTCAAATCTCAACCGAATTTGATTGTTTGGGAATTGGCGTTGACCTTTCTGCTGGCGTCAGAGAACGTAACGACTACACTGTCATGGTTCTGGGTGGGCGTGTCGGAGACAAGATCCACATCATCGACTGTAAGCGCATCCGAATTATGGGCAACCTGGAGAAACTGGAGTCCTTAATGGAAATGTGTTACGAGTGGGGAATCGTACATAAAGACGGAAACCAGTACCATGCTGGCGCTAGTAGCGTTGATGTTTGGTCTGAAGCAGTCGCCTACCAAGCCTCACTGGAAGCAGATTTCAAACGGATCTGCCTTGGTGACCACGGACTTTACAATATTAACTGGCACGCGGTCAAAGGGTTCCGTGGGGACAAGGTTGCACGCTTTAGGGGGATCATGGGCCTGTTCGAGCAAAGAAAGCTTGTGTTTAACAAGTATCGAAAGTTTCAGGCCTTGACTGATGAAATCATTAATTTTGGCGTAAGTTCCCACGACGATTGTGTCGATGCCTTGATTTGGCTCTGCAATGGGTTAATGACCAGGGGTAAGCTTGAGTTGGAATATTAGGGTTAAAGTAATCTGGATTTAAACTTATAAAATCACTCAACAATGTCTACCGGATACTACATCATCGAATTAGACCAGGACGCATACGGTTCTGCTGTTGTGCCCTTGCCCGACGAA
>TARA_R110002126_G_scaffold2516_2_pt1 | contig 13045 bp, 7 predicted proteins | sample TARA_R110002126 | Tara Oceans TARA_R110002126 (sample SAMEA4397536) | marine metagenome | biome: Polar Biome; feature: [DCM] deep chlorophyll maximum layer (ENVO:01000326); material: water (ENVO:00002006), including particulate matter (ENVO:01000060) such as... | depth 30 m
TAAGTCAAATCTTGTCATTCCCTCTGTAATTCCAGAATACTTTCTAGCAGCCTCCAAATCTGTAACATTGGTAAATCTACCCGCAGCTCCTGTAACAAAAAGATTAGTATTCTCTGGTCTAGGTGTTGAAGTGACTTTACTATTACCATCTTTATCTCTAGTAATTGTAAAAATATCTTCTTGTGTTTCTACTATTTGAGAAATATTTTCGTCTCTAGAAGCAATATCTGCAGCAGAAGCTTCTCTTACCTCTATAGTTTTACCAGCCTGTAAGTTAGCTAAAGCAGATACCTGAGAACCTTCTCTTTTATTGTTATTATATGTAGTTTTGTCAGCTTGACTAACTCTAGGAGCAGCTTTCTCTATATAGGGCATTTGACTTTCTATTCGCTCTATTAACTTTTCTTTTATTGCAGTTTTTTGCGCTGTTGTTGGCATAGGCATTGACATCCCAGCTCCTTTTTGAAGGGGATTTAATCCTATATATATCACACCGTCTTTATCTGCTAAAGCTTGGTCTTTATATTTTTCATCATGTTCATATTTAAAAAGACTAAAAGCATCTGTTCCCATGCTAGCAGCATTGAACTCGTCACCCATTGCTGAATCTACCCAGTTATTTAATTGTTCTTTATATCCAGGTCTTTTTCTAACGTCTTCTATTGTAGACGCACTTCCAATAGCTTGAGCTTTAACATACTTACCCATTCTATCTGCTATATTTTTAGTAAACTTATCAATTTCAAACTTAGGAGCTCTTTGTTGCATCCTGTTTTTTAAAGAGCTAACTTGTCTAAAGTCATTAGGATTTTTACTTAACTCATACTGTCCCGTATCCTCATTAAGAACTCTTTTTCCTAAACTAATTCTACCGTCAGTAGGGTTAGCCCATGTTCTATAACTAGTAAAATCAGCAAAGCCCTGAACATTAGCTAAATTAGCATAATCAAACTCACTAGCGTTTGGGTCGTTTTTTACAGCTTCCCATTTGCTATTAAATCCTTTTACTAATCCTATTAATTCATTAGACCCATCAGTTAAGTTTTGTCTTTGAGAAACATAATCTCTGTATTTTAAAGCACCACTTTTAAGAAGCTGGTCTTGCATTCTCCTGGACTCTTGAATGTTATTAGCTCCGTCTAACCAAAAATCACTTAAACCTTGGTGAGAGCTACCCTCTGCGTCTGTAAGAACTTGACCAAACTCTCTAGAAGCCTTATCTATATCAGCCTTCTTGTCTTCTCTTCTTTTGCCTTCAGCCGAAAGCATGTCGGTCATACTCTTTGTAATAGCCGCCCAATTCGTTTCGTTTTCTACATCTCTTTTAACGTAGCCGTAATATGATTTTGCCATAGTTTAATTATTATGCTACTCCTGTACTTGTAACTCCAGGTACTGAAAATAAGTCAGGACTAAATTGTGAAGACATAGATTGAAAATTTGTAGCAGGGTTAATAAGTAAAGGATTTAAAGTGTTGTTCATAGGTTGCTGAAAAGAATTTTGTAAACCTCCGCCGCTGCCTATTTGCTGGTCTATAATCGTACCAGCACCAGCGTCATTCATTTTGCCTATTGTTCTGTTTCTCATTACCTGACCGTTAGGCAGAGTGGTTGTTCCTCCTCTTCCATATAAAGGGTTAATGTCCTCATTGCCCAATATACCCATTCCTATTTGTCCTGCTTGTTGAGCAGCTTGTGCAATAGATTGTTGCTGAGACCTTGTAGCGTCTGCCACTGCTTGCTGCGCTCCTTGAACACCGCCTAATTCTATTCCCAATCGTTGATTTTGAAGGACAACGTCTTGCTCTGCAGCTCTTCTTATATTCTCTGTTATTAATTGCTCTTGAGAAGCAGCGACCTTACGAGAAGCTTTACCTTGAGCAGCATTTACCATTCCTACGGTTGATTGTACTCCACGCTGAGAACCTTCTACAGCAGCTGCTGTAGCCTGAGCTCCTGCAGTTAAAATATTTTCTCTCTCTAATTCATAGACTTCTTTAGGAACTGGCAATCCTTCCATGTAATTTACTTCAATAACTTTTTTAGCTTTCAGCAGAGCAGCTTCTCCTGCAGCTTCAGCTTGTCCTATAAGTTTTTTTTGTTTTGAAGCGTTGGCAATATTCATTGCCATACCACCTGCTGACATTACAAGTCCTGCTATTCCAATTGCTAATCCTGCCATAATCTTTTTATTTTATTAATAACTTTTTTTGGCAAATCTTTATAATTATTAGTATAAACATCAGCCTCTGCTTCTTCAAATGTTTTTGCTTTTGTTTTATACACACAGCACCAATTAGTGTCTTCGTGTATATAAAGAACTCTTTGAGCTCCTGTTTTAGTAAATATTGTTTTTGGAGCTTCTATAGTGTTTACTTCTCCATCATCTCCCAAATAAGAGACCTTGCCTCGAAGTAAAAAAGATGGATGGTTTTGTTTATGAATCATACTTACCACAAAAGAACCTTTAGACAAAAACATTTCACGAGTATATAAGCCGTCCTCTATATGTTGCTTTAAAGGAAAAAACTCTTTCATTTCTTTGGATTGAACATCTCCAGCTTGATGTTTTACAACGCCCTGAATTTGTTCTAATTTTTTAGAAAACTCCGCAATCTTATCCCACATCACACCTCTATAGGTAGTAATGTTGCTTATTATCTCAATAGGTAAAGCCTCTACACTCATTGTCTACAAAGATACTAATTTTACGGATAGCTTTTCATTACTTCTGATTCTACCGCAAACAGTTCAGTCGCCGTGGTGTCTGTATTTGTTATTGTAAACAAACAGTAATGTCCTAGTGTACCATTAGATTCAGCTTGCTGATTTTTAATATACATAATAAACGCATCTTGTATTGGTATTGGAGTCTGTGAACCAGGGAACGAGTTGTCAATTACAACACTATTGACGTTGTTTTGAAGGTCTATATTAATAGCAGAAACTCTTCCTGCCATTTGAATAGCACTATAAGGAGGCAGAGCATAATAAAGAATGTCTCCAACACTCATATCACTTCCAATAGACACTAAAGGACTTGTTGGAAAGTTTACAATAGTACTCGCACCCACTACACTTACCGAGCTACTTCTTCCAACTCCGTTGACTGAGCGTAAAGGATATTCTGCAGTCTGAGCAGGTGTTGTTCCATTATCTCTAACATATGCAAACCACGCACCCTCTTTCTTTTCAAACCAAGTGCTATCAATAGTAGCTCCAGTTTGAATGTCACTGTCTAGTTCTACTGACCAAGACGAATCTGACTGCAAGCTAATGGTTTTAAATATTTTATTTTCTAACGGCATTTCATTAAACACACTTTTAACCTCAGAATTGTACTGTACGTTGTAATAGTTATTTCTTGTTGAGTTAGTATTGTGTCTATATAGCTCTCCTTTGTTAAATGAATAGAAATAATTGTTCATTCCAATCATATAATCAGGGTGATAAGAATAAAATGAAGGCCATCCCTTTACCGTATCACTATAAGTTAAAGTGTATAGCTTAGAGGGGTCTCCTATGGGAGGAATAATAGGGGGAGCAATAGAGGGACAAGTAATGTTGTCATATATTAAATTGTTTTGACCACCCATATATCCATGGTTAAAACATTCATAGCTTAACGTTCCGTAATCTCCACTTACTGTTACCGTTACGCTTCCGTAAAAATATTCATAGGTATTACCATCTAGTCCTGTTTTTATACCACCACTATACTGACCGTCATAACTTATAAGACCAGTTTTTCCATAGTTTTGAAAAGCAATGGGGTGGGTAGCCGGAACATCGGTTAAAGAAAATATTCCATTTCCCGTTCCGTATATACCATAATTTCCTCCGAACACATAAACATTAGTGAGTCCTATAACCTCAAAAGTTACCGCATTAGTAGAGTTAAAACAATACTGAGGAACAATAGGTATAGGCGTAGGAGTTGGAACTGGAGTAGGCGAAGGCGGCGAAGGCGGCGAAGGCGGCGAAGGCGGTGTCGGTGCAACCGGAGTTGGTGCAGGTCCTGAGCATATATTATTACCCTCACAGTCATACTTATAAGTAACCGTACCTGTGTTTTCAATTAAAAATGTGGCAGTCCCAGTTGCGTTAGTACTCCCAGGTATTGCGTTATAATATTGATTAGAACCTATAAATACCGTAGTTCTGTTTTCGTCTTGCCAAAAGTGTTGAGTCCCACAAACTATATCATTAACTGTCTGAACATCAGACCATACTGTTTGCGGAGAATATACACAAAATGTAGGCTTTGTGCTTGAACCATTTCCTTGAGCTGCATTAAACTTCCACTGATATGATGTAACTGGAACAGGCGAAGGTGGTGTTGGTGGTGCGGGAACGCATTGTGAGCAATTACTATAAAAAGCTGTAGGGCCAACTAATGTTCCGCTGTTTCTAAAAGCATAGACCTTATAGCATTCTGAATACAATAATACAACATCATTAAGTTGAACTGTTTGAGAAAAAGTTACATACTGAAAATAAGGAGTATCATCTGTACATTTTCTTAATTCATAAAAAGCCATAGGGTGTATATTTAACTACAAATTTACGAATTTTAACTTAATGAGTTTTTTTATACTATAATTGAGAAATCCATTTCTTAGCTTGATTGTAAAATAAATTATTAGGAAATTGATTTGTGTTTAAATTAAGTATCTTGTGTTTATCAAACATAGGGTCACAACTATAATGAGCTAAGTAGTGCTGTTCTTTTAATGTATTTACATTAGGGTAATAGCAGTTTCCTCCGTCTATCATTTTTATCTTGTGATTATGACATGCTATATTTAAACCATGCATAGCGCACCACCAAGAATGTTGATTGCCTTTTTCTTTTTCAGTAACTAATTTAGAATATAAAATAACATCATCAATTATACCTTTAATAGTTTTTACTCTACCTATAACATTAAACCCTCCATTCATATAACCTTCATCTCTATGGGTTAAGTAATCAGATATTACCATTCTATTTTGACTATCAGGTTTTGATATATGCATATGCCAGTCCTCATAAGTAGCGTCAGCAATTACAACGTCATAAGGTAAATGGTCATAATATTCAGGATGAGGTTTTAAATGAACTAAATCGGCATCCATTATTTCAACTACATCATCATCATTAAGAGTTTCTATTATTTGTTTGGCTGCCGTAAAAACATTTATAGGAATATGCCATTGTTTATCACTGTCTATGTAATCGTAAACTGAGTTTACCATTTTATAAGGAAGTTTCATGTGCCAATCAACATCCTCAACCGCAGGTTCGTTAAAATGATTGTATTTTATTATAGGAATAAAAGCCATTTCTTGAGCTTTATCTTTATATACCTCTAAATGTTGAAATTGAAAAAAAGATATTTGAGGTTTAAAATAGTCTATAGCTACTGCAATTGGAATGCTTATCATATCAACTTATAATGAACATAAAAATTTCTATAAAAATTACCCTGGAAAGAGTCAACCCTTCCGTGCTGACATATGGCAGATTCATAAAGAATCATATCACCAGGCTCTGCATATATCTTGTGCCAATTACCCTGATGGTCTTGAATGTCTAATGCCCAGTCATCTCCAAACTCTCTATTTTGACATCCACACCTCAAGTCTTTATCCACTACTATAATAGAAGAGACGTGATGAGTTTCTACTCTATCAACATGGTTTGTTAGTGTAGCTCCCCTTAAATAAGACCTAATTCCATAAACAAAACTAGGAACAATATTAACTCCTGCAAACTCTCTATGTATAGGAAATAAATGATTATGAATAAGATTTTTTATAGACGGTATTTCATCAAAATTTAAAAACTCACTTCCACCTCCTACTATAATATTTTCTTTACCTTCAAAAACTTCTTCTTTAATTGTGCTTTGAAGTAGTTTGTAGGCATCGTTTATAATCCCCCAGGTTTCTGGAGGGACTTTCATAACTTTAAATCCTTTTTCTGTTAGTTTAGGTATTTGAGACTTATCTGTATATTTTTTGGGTTTATTTAAATATAGCGTGGTGTCTTCTCCTCCATTCCAAGTATTTTCTCTCCACCAAGAAGTAATTATATATTTTTTACCTTTTAAAATCGGCATTCCCTCATGCATAGCTTCTTCTAAACAAACATCGTTTTCCATGTTTTTCCAAGTAAGTCCTTTGCCTGTTTCTGGAGATACCACTGTGTTTAAATTTACAAAATTAGTTCCACCTCCCTCAAAATTAGCATTAAGATAAATCATAAATGTATTAGTCCTGTTGCCACTAGATAAACAATGTTTATCATAAGCTGGACCGCTAAAAAAATCTTGATGAGGTTTAAAGTATTGACCTTCTTCATAAAGTTGTCCTTGAAGATGCTCTCCTTTTGAAATATCTATACCTAAGTAATCGGCTATTTTTTGATGAAAATTTTGAACTTGAGGAATAGAATGATTTAAATTAGAAGTACTGGATGTTCGTGTTTTTGAAATAGTACTTATATCATAACCCCCCTCTACTACAGATGATGGAGTATTGTTTTCGTCTATCATTTTAATAAAACTTAAGCAGTCCTCCTCACTTAAGAAATTTTTTATTTCAGTCATTTGATTTAATTTATATAAAAGTAATAATTATTTATTACTTAACAAGAGCCGCTTTGTACAAACTGAGAACCTGTCCATAATTTCCACTGATTATTTTGTGTGAAGTAATATGTTCCACTCATAAATGTAGTACAACTACTATCAGAATAAACAGCTGTTGCCGAACTTAAACTTGTTGCATTAAAATTATAAGTTCCAAAACTACCAGAACAAAGTTGGAAACCTCTCTGTAAATTTATCTGATAACAATTTCCTACCGGAGGTGACGGTGCAACCGGGGAAGGCGGCGAAGGTGGTGTTGGTGGTGAAGGGGGATTTAAACAATCCGTACAATTAGTGTGATAGCTTTGAGGGCTTATCGAATCTCCTGACAAAGCGTTTGCGTATACTTCCCAACATTGTGCAGCATAACTTACCGAAGTTCCTAAATTTGTTGCTTGAGGCAATATTACATCATAATATTGTAAAGTAGTACACTGTCTTAAAGTGTAAGGATAAGTAATAGGCGTAGGCGGCGTAGGCGGCGTCGGTGCAACCGGATTTGGTGCAGCGCAAGAAGAGGTTAAAGTAATTTGACCACTAGCATCTATAAATAAAGCATTGTTTCTGGGTTCGTCTAAAAACCACGAATTACCACCATTAAATGAAGAAGTTAAGGCCGTGTTAGTAAATAAATAAGTTCCCGTAGATAATGTAGAACCATATGAAGCATTTAAAACATTAATACTTCCTGAATTAGAACAGGCTGTACTTGAATTTTGCCATCCACCACCAGAACCATTGTCTCTTATAAGAAGAGTAGTATAGGTAGGCGTAGGCGGTGTCGGTGCAATCGGAGTTGTGGGCACTACAGGTGATGGTGGATTAGGCACTACAGGTGATGGTGGATTAGGCGGTGTCGGTGCAACCGGAACAGGTGATGGAGTAGGAATGGGAGCGCCACACGATTGTGCTGCAAATAAAACTCCTGAAACTTGTTGTCTTACAATGGAGTCGTTAGAATACCATCCGTTATTTGCTACTACAGTCAAAGCAACGTCCGTATAAAGAGTTGTTGCGTTGTCAAAACTTGCAGTGTCAAAATAATATGTTCCGTTTGTAGCCATTTTTTTTTAATTTATGTACACACTCCTGTTGTGTCAATATTAGATGCTGTTCCTGAATTTGTCATTCTAAATATACCCTGAGCCTGACCGTATCCTTGACTAGGTTGTCTTATTCCAAAATAATTATCATTCCCTTGAAATATTTGAGTTCTAGCAGAATCTGTATAAAAGAATGTATTATTAGCAAATACTGTAGCAAAAGAACTAGAGGTACTATAAAGCTCTGTTCCTACAAAAGGGCATGTTGATGGGCTTGTTGTAGTTCCGCTTCCAGGTTCAATAAGCCATCTGTAAGTTGTTACAGGTGTAGGCACTGGCACTGGAGTTGGTGTGGGAATAGGAGTACATCCCGTACAAGCATCTTGAGCGTCTACCGTAGAATAACATAGATTAGAGGATGTTGGCTCTCTATAATCCCATATTAAATATAAAAACTGTCCGCCAACAGGCATTGTAAATGCAGCAGAATATTGAGCTGGATTAACTTCAGTATATATAGGAGTTACATCTGTGGATGCAGCTAAAAGCGCGTTTATATCTGTAGCAGTATTATTATAGTAAATATTACTTCTTAAGTATTTAAATTTATTTGAAGTTACATTAAAAACAAAATTATCAAATCCTTCTTTTCTGCTAATAAGAGAAACTCCTGCGCCATCTCCCGGTATAATACCAGCCCCTTGAGGACCTGCAACTTGAGTAAATTGAGATACAATAGGATTAACATTACTGCTAGAAAATTGCATTTGATTAGAGTGAAGAGGAGATATAAATGACCCGTCTGTCCATCTGTATTGATTTGTAATAAACTTAGTAGCGTCAGCATTACTTGTAATTGCCACATTAAATACCGTCATATCTACTGACTGAGGACAACCTACATTAATCTCAATTGTGTCAGTTGTAAGACTATCATGAGAAACTGTTAGAGTTACATCGGTAGCGTTAACATCGTTTTTATTAAAAGTTAATTTTCCGCTTTCATAAACAAGTCCCGTTGTGTGACTTCCCCCATTATATACAGCAGTAATGGTATATCCTGTTCCAGTAAGAACCTCTTCAGCAACAATATTTTCTTCAGATAACTCTGTAATTGTAGTTGAATTTAATTCAGTAACAATATCATCAAATCCTTGAAAAGGAATAATGTAGTCTATGTCTACTAATCCTAGTAAATTTCCTAAACCAACACAATAACTAAAACTTTCCCCTGGAGAAAGTATTATATTTTTTGTAATATCACATTTTAAACAATCCGTGCTTACTGGCGGTAATTGAATATTTGAATGCAATACATATTCGTTCATATAAGGGTCAAATCCACCTAGCTTATATGTGTTGTTTGACTCTATAAATAAATCTCTAAACCATCCTCGCATGCCTGCTTCAGAAATTACTTGGAGCTGCTCTTGCTGAGTATTGCTTCCTATTAGGTTTATAACCGCACCTCTTTTAGAATCAGTAAAATATTTATTAGCTCCCCAAGAAACAAAACTTTCTGGATTATTACTTATACCATACTTTTCTGTTCTTGCAATTTGTTGTCCTAATACTTCAGGAATTGATGCTATAAGACCACCTCCAGCTGAATCGCTTATTAAGTTTTTCCCAGTTAAAACGTAAGATATTTTATCTTCTTGTAAGGTTAATATGTCTGTTTTTCTGGCAAATAATATTTGTATAGCACCAAAGGAATCTTCTAGTGGTTTAAAGTTAGCCAAGCCAAGATTAAACTCATTTAGTTTATTTACGTTTGTCTCATCATTATAAACGCCACTATAAGTTAAATCAGCAAATCTATTAGCTTCTTTAAAAGTTATGTTGGAAGTAGAGGTAACTCGCTCTCCAATGTTAACTGTTTTTCCATTTATAGAATCTAAAATTTTATAACTCTCAACACCATTGCCAAAAGCATAACAATTAAAAAAGTTTGTATTTATAAGAGCAGATTGAGATGCGGTTTGATTTTGAACATTACCCTGATGTTCTCCATCAGAATTAATTGGTAATGATAAATAATTTTCATACCAAATATCTGGAGAGGCGGTTTGAGGTTCTGTTTCAAAAACAAACCCATCATTAGTTCTTACAATGTCAAATTTAGCGCTTACTTTTGACCTTCTATTCCTGGTTCTACCAGCAGATTCTGTTCCTGTAATTAAAAGAAACAATTCATTAGTTGTAGTGTTTCTGTAAAATTTATAATAATTAGTGTATTCTGCAGTAGGAATATCTGAGCTAGGAGATGTGGTATCAGGAGCTCCAGCTTGTTCTAAATAAGTCGGTTCAAATTGATTTTGTATAGGTGAGTCTCCTTGAGTAACTATTTGACTACCATCATTCAACAACTCTCCTACATTATCCCCAAGAAACCACTCTTGAATAGATGCATAGTCTTTTGAAGCTGTTAATTTTAATTCTAACTCATACTGTCTTCTAGGCCAGTTTTTAGAATCTTTATCTCTAGATTGATTTATAGTAAAGTTAATTTTACTTCCTTGAGGTATATCATAATTTATATGAGTCCAGGTTGGCTGTCCAGTGGTAGTTCCCTCAATACTTAAGCTATAAGCTAATATAGGATAGGTACGCTTTCTTTCTGCTAATACAGAATCATAAGGAAGATTAACTACATTATTTTCTTCATATACAACGTTAAAATTACTAGGGTTTATTTTCATGTAAACTCCAGAAGGAATTTCTATGTTTATAGGATTTCCCTGAGCATCATCATTTCCCGTGGGGATAGTTATAAAATTAGATAACTGTGTTTTTCTTTCTAAAACAGTAGCAATAGGACAATTAGTAGCAGGTCCATCAGAATCTCTTTTTACTATAAGCCTATCTCCATCTTCAATTTTACTTGCGTTGTCTCCTTCTAATAAAAAATAAGCAGCATTACTATTTGGGTCAAGAAATAAAATATTAGAATATATTGTTTCGTATATATCTTCATCAGGTTTTAAAACAAACTTATATCTACTAGCCCATTTAGGCGCTAGTTGCTGAGATGGTATAGTAACCTGTATGCTATTTTTATCTATTGAGTTAGTGCAAGGTATCTGTACTGTATTTTGAGGGCTTACAAGTGCTGTAGAAGAACGATTAAAATCATCCATATATACAATTCCAACTTCATATCCTCTGTTACTATGTAAACTTTGTGAGTTTCCTAGTTCTTGGAAAGTAGCCGATGAAGATATAACCTCATAAAACTCATAAACACTATTAGCTCCATCCACATACTGCATTGAAATTATTTGTATTCCAATGGTGTTACTACCTGGAGTAGATACAATTCCTAATGGTTGAGCGTTAGCGGATATACCACTAGCTGTTTTTGAAAATGTATCTAAATTTTGAGGAAGAGCACAATTAACCTGGTCAGTTAAAGTAGCTCCATCACAAGCAGTTGATACAGGCTGAATATTAGTAGCTGTACCTACTTTTTCTATAAAATCAGTACTAGTAGCTAAAGAATATACATTGTTAAAAGTAGAGGGAAGTGTATAGTTAAAAACTATATTTACGCTTGATGTTGTTTCAGTAGGAGAAGGTGTGTAACCAGTAAAAAGGCTATGGTTTAAACGAAAATCTAAAGTTATTTCAGCACCTGAAACCAAATCAACCGTACTACCATCTTCTTTAGATAAATCAAAATAAATAATAGAATTATTAATTGTTTGCGCTGTAGTTCCAATGGTATAATACCCTGGAGATGTAGAATCTATAAGAGTACTATTTCCAATTTCTTGACTAGAAAGAGATGTAGAAAATTCTAATTTTAAATCTTCTCCAAATTTATCTTTTAAATCATACCCATCTTTATAGTTACCATATACCAATCTATTACCCATAATGGTTTGAGCCTTGGCAATTTTAGGAACATTATCGTAAAGTCTTAATATTTCAGATTCCGGTAAAAGAGTAAATATTTTGCTGTTGTCAAAAGAAAAAGTATAATTAGTATTGTTTGAATATCCTAAATTAGCTTTATTTAATTTTTCTATAATTTTTATTGTAGAATTAGTTGATTCTTTAAATAACAAATCAACACCTGTTACTAATGAACTTCCTGAATTAAAAGTAATAATTACAGCGTTTTTGGAATTTAACATTCCTTCATTTGCAAAACTATTCTGACTAAAGTTAAATGACCCCGGGTCAAATGCAGCATCACTAAATTGAGAAGTTGCTGAGTATTCTCCGTCAGCATATTTATATCTATAGGCAAATGAAATAAATCTTTCTTCTAAGAAATTTTCTTCATTACCAGCTACTGTTAGCATTTGAATACTTGGAGACTCAATTGGGGGTCTTTTTATTACTAATAAAGCTTCGGCAGTAAATTGGTCTAAATAATTTAAAGGAGTACTGTATGAAGTCTGTATGTTTATAACCCTAGGAGGATTATAGTTGTCTGTAAAAAATAATAAATTATCTACTAAATTAACTCCTGTTATTAAGCTATAAGGACTAAAATTTAATGTAGTATTTAAATTATTTCCGTCATTAATACTAACAATATGATATATTGTAGAATTTGTATTAGTATTGTAAGAAACAATTAAATCTATTTTACTAGTATTTCCAAGCGTAAATGCTGGGTCATGTACAAACCAATATAGAGTTTCGTTTGTACCGTCTTCATAAGCTCCAATACATCTTGCATTGTTACTTAAAGGAACATCGTCAAACATTAAAGTAGTAAGCAACGTATTACCCTTAGAGTTTTCAACTGAGCCATAGTCAGAAGCTTCCGTAGAACCTAACCTAATATTTAATGCATCAATATATTCACCCTTTGGCACAAGCCTTTCATCAAGGCTTTTATTCATACGTCCTCTTGTAAAATTTCTTTGAATATTTGCCATGTTTATTTAATCCACTTGTTATTTCCCCTTAAATTCATTAATAATCTACCGGGATGAATATTGCTAAGTCTTATTTTAGCATTTCTTAAAAGAGCTGATTTGTCTTTTCTTGCTCTATTAATTATATATTCTTGTACGTTAAATTTACTGTTTAATAATTCGTATTTAATAGCCGAATAAATGTAATTTTCAAAAAGCTTATTTACGGTAACTAAAGAATCATTTCCACCTTCCATTCCATCAGAAATATATTCTAGAACACAATTTTCATTAAGCATGGTGGAATCAAAATTTATAACACCTGCTTTTTTGTCTATTCTAAAGGTAGGATTTATGTTTGCAGTATCAGTATTTAAACCATATCTAGCTCCAATAGAATAATCAGAATACCAATTAGTCTCATTGCCTTCAGGATTATCTGTTGTTCCGTTTTGTTGATTTAAATATATGCTGTTTTGTTGACCACTTAATC